>OOCH01000066.1_pt1 | contig 107051 bp, 90 predicted proteins | sample 1671641 | NCBI WGS metagenome assembly OOCH01 (sample SAMN06348177, study PRJEB24527) | human gut metagenome | biome: human gut; feature: ankylosing spondylitis patient; material: feces | host: Homo sapiens | place: China | collected 2015-10
CACTTGCTGCCGTAGCCACGCTTGGCGGCAGACGGTCGGTCTGGGTGCAGGGGCTTGTGTTCGTCGCAGTACGCACCCTCGGTCAGTCTCGGACAGCCGGGATGCTTGCACGGTTTCAGTGCCTTCCTCGGCATCGCCGACACCTCCTTCGGGCATAACAAAAGCCGCTGCGGTAATCCACAACGGCTCTTTGCATTCTTTTACTCTTCTATTATAACACATATTGGGTGGCTCTGCAAGTATTCAAAAGGGTTCATTGCGGCTCATCATGAAGCATTTTTTCAAGTTCGAGTAGTGCGTCTGCCTTTCTGCGCTTAACGGTCGCAGTACTCAAAAGCATCTGCTTTGCCGTTTCCTGTGTGGTAAGGCCATGTAGAAAAATCAATTCCAGCACTTGACGTTCCTGCGGATCGGGCAGTGACATCAGCGTATGGGTAATCTCCAACTCGAGTGTCATGTATTTTTCCCGCTTCTGCTCCAACTCAGTCTGCATTTCCGCAATTTCATCGAGGTACTTTACAAAACGCGCCTCTGTTTGACGATTGGGACTGTTATGCTCTTCAAAGCTGCAGCCGGATATGCGCATCGCTATATCATGCAACTCGTCTATCTTGTGCCGACAGTATTCCACTTCCTGCCTTGCTGTTTTAATCTGTTCCAGATATTCTGTTACCGTCATGGCCATTACCCTCCTTATTACGCTTTCTTCTTCTCAACACGGCATTTATTGCTAGCAATAAACGAGTCACATTTGTATTGATATTCTCTGTATCAATACGTATCAACTCCCATTCCTCACCGAACTTCTCGCAAATAAGTTCATCGCGAATTGTCTCGTATTGTTTTTTCTCTTTTCCATGATATAATTTTCCATCAATTTCAAGTATCACTTTCATTTCGGGAAGAACAAAATCCACGACATAGTTATACACCTTGACCTGATGATGCGCTTTGACCTTTCTCCTGATAAGTTCCAAAGTTACCATTACTTCTTCTGTACTTTGAAACCAACCGCTTTTTCCGATATTGTCCTGAACCCACTGAATTCCGTGTTTATATTTTGAGATATCTGTAATCTTCGATATTCTTTTAATCGCACGATTCAAACAGTCCTGCTGTTTGTTGGATGTCTGATTATGACTATCAATAAGCATTTCTCGACACGCTGTGCAAGTATATTGAAGCCCAGATACATAATTCCAACTTTCTACGGAAGCTCCACATATGTGACACGGCGGGTAGTAAATCGTGAAGCCATTTTTCTTGCTTATCCGGATATTATCAGCAAGTGCCTCATAATAACTCATGCAAATGCCTCCTTCATTGTTGTGATCAGCGTTTCGCCGTTCAGGTCATTGGCTAATAATTCAAACCACTGCGACCGCAGAAAACGCTCTGCTTCATTGATGCCGTCTCTGTTTTTCGTCATGAGGCCGGCTTTGTAATCCTGCAGGGCTTTTTCTATTACAGCAGCGGCAAGCAGCTCATATCCCATAGCATCCCTCCAGTTCCGCTTTGACGGCATCCATTAGGGCTGACTGCGTTTTGTCCTTATCCTTCAAGGCTTTCAAAATGCGTTCATCGACAGTGCCTTTCGTAACGATATGCTGTATGACAACGGTCGCTGACTGCTGTCCTTGCCTCCACAGACGGGCGTTCGTCTGCTGATACAATTCCAGACTCCATGTCAGTCCGAACCATACAAGGGTGCTGCCACCGGACTGAAGATTCAGCCCGTGTCCGGCAGAGGCAGGATGTATCAGGGCGACAGGCAGTTCACCGTTGTTCCAACGGCTGATGCTGTCGGACTTATCCAGAGTGCTGAACGGGATATGCAACTGATGCAGCCGTTCCGATATGCGGTCGAGGTCATGCCGGAACCAGTACGCGACAAGCAGCGGTCTGCCGTTCATGCTTTCGATAATATCCTCAAGTGCATCTAGCTTCCGGTCGTGTATCGGAATGACCTCGCCGGAGTCATCGTATATCGCACCATTCGCCATCTGCGACAGCTTATTGCTGAGACTTGCGGCATTGGCGGCAGTGACTTCGCAGTCCGGCAGCGACAGCACCAGTTCCTGCCGCAGGTCGCTGTATTTCTTATGCTCCGCTTCGGAAAGCTGCACGGTATATTCACTCATGATCAGTTCCGGCATTTTCAGGTGGTCGGTCGCTCTCATGGATACCGTGATGTCGGATATCTTTTCATATATCGCATCCTCCGCACCGGGCAGAGGCTTATAGCTATACACGATCATGCCGTTCCGCTTATCGGGCTGAAAGTAGGTATTGCGGTACTGCCCGATAAAACGTCCAAGCCGCTGTCCCATATCCAGAAGGCGGAACTCCGCATACAGGTCCATGAGTCCGTTTCCTGTCGGCGTACCCGTCAATCCCACGATGTGCTTTGCCTTCGGTCTTGCCTTCATGAGAGCCTTGAAGCGTTTTGTCTGGTGGTTTTTGAAGGAACTCAGTTCATCAATGACGATCATATCAAAATCGAACGGCATCTCATCTATCAGCCAACCGACATTCTCGCGGTTGATGATATAGATATCCGCCTTCCGGGACAGTGCCGTTTTGCGCTCTTCCGCTGTGCCGACTGCGATGCTGTATGTCAGCCCTCTCAGGTGATCCCATTTCTCAATTTCCTCCGCCCACACCCGTGTTACACGGATAGGGGCTATCACGAGAACTCTGCTGACCTCAAAGCTGTCGAACAGCAGGTCATTGATGGCGGTCAGCGTGATGCTCGTTTTTCCAAGTCCCATCGACAGCAGCAGTGCTGCAATGGGATGGTTTTTTATAAAATCCGCAGCATATCTCTGATAATCATGCGGTCTGTATCTCATCAATCATCCCTCCGATCTGAGAAATATCGTCAAGCACATACACCTTGAAACCTAACCGCCGCAGGAGCTTATGTCGGGAAAACTGCAAGGCTCTGGGCTTTTCACCGGGTGCTTTCACTTCAACAAATGCTATCTTCCCATGCGGCATCAGTACCAGTCTGTCTGGAACTCCGCTGAATCCCGGCGATACGAATTTCAATGCGATACCGCCGGAGTCCCTGACTGCCTTTCGGAATGCCTGCTCGATATACTTCTCATCCATTTCTTCACTCCAATCTGAAACAGCGGTACAGAAAATCCCTATACGCGCGTATTACGTGCGCTTTCGCGCGCGGTTTCTTACTATATATTCTTTTATTTGTACTATAAAGATATAGTTGTATAAGTTGTTTCCGTAATGACTGTTTTTCCTCGCACTATGGGAATATTGAATGAAACAAGTGGAGTGAGACAACCTCACTGACCACTTGTTTCACGATGTTGTCTCAGCCTTTACGGGTATAGATGCGCTGCAGACCGTAAATGGGAAGCCTTTTCTTCGTACCGTTCTTTTCCCAGCCGCTGATGCGTGTCATGATAGCGGTGATCGCATAGCTGTCCGCAGGCTTGATGTCCTCCTTCAGCTTTCCAAAGCACTCACACCAGATCTCAATGTTCGATACAGTCTCACGGCGCACCGAGCCGACAGGCTGTGTGGGTTCATCGGGGTTCTGCAGGAAACTGCGGCGTTTGTAGATATCCATCGTATCCCAGTCGGTAGGCAGAAACGTATCCAGATAACGGATGACGAGCCCTTCACGGTCATCCTGCTCCATTGCAGCAGACTGCTCCATCCTTGCATAGCTTTCAAGTTCCGCAGGCAGGAACAGCGGTTCCCCCTCTTTCACATACACAAATGCCTCTGCCCACATCATGTCGATATCGAATTCTGTCAGATTCCACGGCTTGTACTGGTCGCCACCGGGAACTCTGACCGTCCAGAAGCGGCGGTTTCCGGTCACGTCACGCAGAAATCCGTTCTCGGAATTGGTCGTGCCGAAGAAAACACACTGTCTCGGATGCGGGGTGACACGTCTGCCGAAGGAGGCACGGTACTTGTCGTCCTGACGGGAAATGAACGCCTTTACCTTGTCGATGTCAGCCTTCTTCATTCCGGCAAGCTCACCGATCTCCAGAATCCAGTATCCCTGCAGCTTTTCCGCAGCAGTCTTGTCGTTCATATCGGAAAGGTTCAGGCTGTCGGAATACCATTCGCCGCCGAGTTTCCCGATGAAGGTCGATTTGCCGATGCCCTGCGGTCCGTTCAGCACAAGGATATGGTCGAACTTGATGCCGGGGTGATATACACGCTGCACAGCGGCACACATGATCTTGCGGGACACCGCCCGGATATATGCGTTGTCATCCGCACCGAGATAGTCGATCAGCATAGTGTCGATACGCTCGATGCCGTCCCATTCCGGCAGACGGGAGAAATACTCCCTGATTGGATGATAGGAACGATCGTCAGCAGCCTTCTGGACGGCGATATCGTAATTACGAGCCGAAAACGTACCGTAGCTGGCATCAACATAGCAGATAAGCTGTGCGTCATCGGCATCACGCCAGAAACGAGCAGGATGCTTCCACGGCACTTCGCCGCTGATCTCCATACCGTCCGCCAGTTGATTGAACACGATGCTCCGCAGATACTGGTCATTTTCCATGATCAGGCGGATGTTGTGCAGGCAGTTCTCCAGAACGCCGTCCTTATTGCGGCGCAGGCGTTTCTTCCAGTCATCATCGACAGGGGCTGAGAAGTCGCTTGCCGCTTCCGCCAGTCTTTCTTCCACTGCAAGCAGCTTCACGGCATCAAGGCTCATAGCGAACTTGCACATCTCACGGTAGGATGCTTTATTATCCAGACTGCCGAATTTGTGTATGCGCACGATATCAAAGGCATTGCAGAGTTTCAGGTATGCCGGGTCTTTTGCATGGTGCGAGTACACGAACATATCCTCCTTGATCTCGACACCCGCCATGCTGTGTGCGGTGATGAGATGCCAGCGGTTCTCGTTATCAGTCGGCTCATATACATCAGACAGGAATTCCGACAGGGCTTTGCTGATCGGGAAAAAAGCCCTGTTGAACAGACCGACAGCACCTTCCTTTTCCAGAGGATTCTGCACCTTCTGCTGCGTGACCTGATTCGCCTTGCTCTCCCGGGAAGAGGTCGGGAGCTGTGTCGGATCAGTCCATTCCGGGTGTGCCGACAGGATATCATCGGGATCAAGCCACGCCTTGTCCACTTCCTTGAACTCAAAAGCACCGTTCTGCGGACAGGACGGCCAGTACATAAGCTGATTCGGCTGATAGGAACATTCATCAAAATAATCAATGCCTAGCATCTCAGCGACATACCGAGCGACCGCCACGAACTCCTCCGGTGTCACATCCCGTGTCATCGGAACAAGGATACGTGCTCTGGGGTTCTTAGGCGTACTGGAATGCGTGGTATACAGGCAGGCAGTATACGGCATCGTTGTTTCAAAGTTATCCATGTATTCACGGGTAAGGCGGTCGCCGTCAAAGGAGAGGATAGACCTCTTTTCAACGGTATCGATCTTGCGTCTGCCGCCCTTCAGCACACCGCCGACAAAGCCGCCGTGGTCTTTTGCCGCATCACGCTGTGACTTCGACATTTTGGCATATTCCTCGGCGGTTTCCGTGGTTCTCTGCGGAACACGCAGGCGTTCCTTGAGGTCATCATAGCTGATGGTCTTGTTCATCCATTTCTTTGCCTGACAGCTGTTGCCGTAAGCGATAGCAAGTGGTCTCATGTGCATTCCTCCAAATCAGTAGTAAAATAGCGTATCGGGATATGCTTCCGTTTCGCACGGTCAATCTCCGCCTTCATGCCGGGACTGATATAACTGCCGAAAACCCACAACTCCGCACATTTACCCAGCAGTATGATATTCATGAACAGAGCGGTATCCCGTTCTTCCGAGATATCATCATTCATGAACTGCGTGAAATATATGTGCGGTGTTATGGGCAGGCAGTGCATATCGACAGCAAAGCGGCTGTATTTTCGTGCGTTCTCAGTGTTCTTCTCCGTATCTCCGGCATAGGGAGAGCAGATGTAGACGATAGGTCGGAAGGCGGCAGCTTTCGCCGCAGCCTTCTCTTCCTTCTCGATACGGGTAAATGCTTCATATTCGGTGGGGCTGTAATAGCCCTCGCCGTTATATTTGTCTGCCATTCAGCCCTCCTTGATCTTTGCGGCATACCATTCCAGATAGCGTTTTCTCTCGTGGTAGTCCGGCACAGACACAAGCAGTCCGATATCGACCTTCTGCAGCGTTTCAAGCAGGTCGATCTGCTCCTGCGTCAGGTACGGGCGGATGCTGGTCTTCTTTTCGATGCCGTGCTGGATTCGGAACTGCTTTGCAGTCATACCGAGAACGATGCGGTTGAGCATATCGCACTCGTTGCTGAAGTGATAAGGCTTCGGATCGTCTTTCAGCAGGCGGATGTTTTCGGTCAGCAGCGGGAACTCCTGTCTTGCTGAGACTAGCGTTTTGATGAAGGCTTCCATTTCGTTGAAGCGACGGATATACAGTTCCTTGAACTGCGCAGCCCTTTGGCCGCGATAGCCCATAGCCAGAAAGACGAAGCCGTCACGAGTCATCACATAACACGGCTGCTTATGCCCCTGTTCGTTGATGTATGTCGACTCCTCAAAATTGAGGAGTCGGAAATTCTCCGAACAATCGAGATTTCTAATGTCACGAAGCACCAAATCGTGCCTCTTTTCAAAGAACTGCGCCACGAAACGGCTGTCAACTCTGACCATGTCCTGCTTGTCAACGAACACACCGAAGTCATCCATAGGAATTAAAGTCTGCATAATAAAAACTCCTCTCGGAAAATTTGAGGTATCCCTCTACTACTTCATTGGAAACGAGACAGCCGTTTTGACGAAGAGTTCGTTAATTTTTCTGGTAGAAATCGCATTCGTACCCATCAGCCTTGAGAATAAGTCCTTTTGCCCACGACGGGACTCTGCTCATCTGCTCACATACAGCATCTACAGACATCCGCTTATCCGCCTCGATGATGATCTCGTCATGCACCGTTGCTACCATAAAACAGTGCGACAGCGTCTGCATACTGTAAAAAAGCAGGTCGCGAGCGATCGCCTGCGTTACATTCTCTGCGATCTTGCCGGAGAAGGTTTCAAGCCTGTCCCACTTCTTGGCGGTATTCAGCCCCATGTATGTGATACACTTTCCGCCGAACTTACTGCACCCGATCTTGGGTTGAGCATAAGCAAGCCTTCTGCCGGAGGGCAGCGTGATAAAAAGCATACCGCCTGCATACGAAAACAACAGGCCGTGTGTTTCCTGCACCGTTCCCTGAGATACAGCGGTGATTGCTGCCTTCTCCAGATCACGCCAGAGCCGGACGATATTCGGGTTTGCCGTCCGCCACGCATCCACCAACGGTTTCAGTTCTTCTTCCTTCATACCGGACTCCAATGCGCCCATGCTGATCAGTGCCCCGACACCGCCGCCGTACCCGCAGGACAGTGTTGCTTGCTTGCCTTTCTGCCTCAGTTCTGCATTTTCGCCATGCTTCTCGACTTTGCAGTGGAACATACGGCTTGCAGTCGCGCAGTAAATATCGCCGTTGTTCGCAAAGGTATCCAGCACCCACTGTTCTCCGGCAAGCCATGCCAGAACACGGCATTCTATCGCCGAAAAGTCCGCTACAACAAACTTGAATCCCGGACGGGAAACAAAGGCGGTTCGGATAAGCTGAGACAGCAGATCAGGCACATTGCCATACAGCATCTCAGCATCCTCATAACTGCCGTATTTGACTGTATCCCGTGCGACTGCTAAGTCCGGAATATGGTTCTGCGGCAGGTTCTGGAGCTGCACGATCTTGGAGGACTGCCGCCCAGTGCGTGACGCGCCGTAAAAGCTGAACATACCGCGCACTCTGCCATCGGAGCAGACTGCCGCTTTCATCGCCGTGTATTTCTTGACCGATGACTTGGATAACTGCTGCCGTAGTTCAAGCACTGTCCTCACAGGCTCTTTGGCTGTTTTTATGAGTGCGGCGACCTCTTTTTTGCTGAGGGAGTCCGAAGGATATCCCTGCTGTTCGAGCCAGTTCAGGAGTTGATACACGGAATTCGGGTTCTCAACTCCGGTCAGGCGGCTCATTTTCTCCGACAGCGTAGCCTTTGCCTGCGCATCAATGCGGAGCGCAGCATCGGCAAGGGCTGTATCCACAGCAATGCCGCGATCGTTTATCTCCTGATCCAGATAGAACTCTTCCCAGACAGCAGCAGGAACAGGATAACGTGAGAGTCGTTCATCAATGGCAAGTTCTGCGACCACATCCTGCCTGTTGTATGTCTTGAAAATCTCCCATTTTTCCGGTGCATCGGAAGGAGCGTGAAACTGCGGAACACCGTCAATAACGACGGCATATGGGACGCAGAAGTATTTGATGAGCGCCTTGCCTTCCGGCATTTTCTGCTGTTCGAGTTTCAGCGCAGCACCGGCATCCGCAAGCGTAGACGGCAGTGCAAGCGTTCTGCAATGTATCATGGTGCAGTGCCAGCCACGGGGGGACAGGTAGTCTCCGACTGTATCTTCGGGGATACTGTAGCTGCGGAAAATATGCGGATAATTATCACGGAGATACTTTGACAGACAGATACGTTCAAAGTTCACATTATGGGCGCGTTTGATGACAGTTTCATCGACAAGCGCACGGAGGATATCTTCGGGAACAGTATCACCGGCAGTGAAGTCATATTGCTGTACCTCTCCGCCGTCAACCGAAATGCTCATAAGCGTGATAGCAAAGTATGGAGAGTCGGCATAGGCATACACGCCGCACTTGGTAATATCACGGTCACTGCGAGTCTCAAGGTCAATTTCTATACAATTCATATCGTCACATCCTTATAGCAACAGAGCCCAGCCGTATGGTATTGGGCTGGGCTCTGGAGTCAATTAGCTGAGAAAATCGTCATCGATGTCTGCAAAGTCATCCTCTGCACGGCTGTGTCCGCCAAGGGGTTCGCCGTCCTTCACCTTCATCAAATTGTTCAGGCCGCAGGCGATGCCTTTTGCCGTTTTGGTCGCATATGCGTAGAAATTGATGCTTGCACGACCGTAAACACCGCTGTATACCTCGGAGGTGTCGATGATCGGCTGACGGTCTGCATCGACCACGCCGGGAGCAGTGATGGAGTTTGCGTTCACGAAGTAGCTGTTCGCATAAGCCGGATCATCGGGACGCTCGGTATCTCCGTCCCTGAGCGGAGTTTTCAAAGTGCTGAGCGGCGGAACGCTCTTGCTGGTACCCTTGAGCTTGCCTGTGCCTTCCTCGTATGCCGCCTGAATCGCTGCCTTGATCTTCTCGATGGTTGCGGTATCGCTCTTCGGGATGATCAGGCTGACCGAGTATTTCGGCTTTGCGCCTTCCTCGATAGCCTTCGGCTGCCACACATTTGCATAGCTCCAGCGGCACACGCCGGTGATCACCTTTGTCGGAATAATCTTCTTTTCCATAGTATCAGTCCTCCATAAAATCGTTTTTGGCTGTATTCCACTCCGCCCTGCGGTCGGAGATAGGAACGAGTGTCGGTTTGCCAGGTGGCTTGTGAATCAGGCCACCGAGCAGTTCTTCAAATTTTCGCTTGCCGAGCAGCTTGGTCATCGCAGTAAGCCCCAGAACCTTGTGTTCATAGGGATCAAAGCCTGCGGCGGTCACTGCATCCGCAACGGCAGCTTCATCGGTGTATTTGCGGACGGAACGCCCCTCGACCAGTTTCCACTGCGACCAGTGCTTTCCGGAGAGAGCCTGCTGCATCGCATAGTCCTTGATGTCGGATATCCACGAGGTGAGGTCATCTGCCTTTGCAAGGATAGCCTCAATCTCATCATCGGTCAGTTCCGGCGGCATTGCGAAATCATATCTCGCAAGCACAAGGTTGTATTCAGCCCGTTTGCGGCAGGTCTGCTTGACCTTGCAAAAACGGCAGTGTTCACCGGCGCAGAATGCACCTTCACCTGCGAGGGCGAGTACAGCGGCGGGTTTCAGGACCGTATCGCCCCACCGGAGCAGTTCTTCCACTGTCTTTATACAGGTATCACAGTGGTTCAGACGCGGCTGAAAGATTGTCATCTTCACCTCAGTAAATTCATACAGCGAAGAAAATGCATCTATCGCTCCGAGGCTATAGCACATTAGCTGGGTATTATCCTGCGCACTGACTTCGAGCTGACCGTATTTCAGGTCACATATATGCAGCGTCTGATCGGAGATCAACAGAAAGTCGGCAGTACCGAAGCATCCTTCCGCCCAGCGTTCACAGGATACACGCTGTTCAACAAGGACAGTAGGATCGCGGCATGAAGCACGGGCGGCTTCGATCTGCTCAAGCACATAGTCACGATACTGGTCGGTCGCCTCAGCCATTTCAGCATCGGTGCATTCAGGAATAGAGATATCCTCGCCGAGTGCCTGCCTGATCTTTGCCTCGCCGATAGAATGCGCGAGGGTACCCGCGAGAGCATAACTGCTGTCTGAATCCGGTGCTTTGGCATTCAGCGCAGCAGAGGGCGGACACGAAATCCACATCTTACTCGCCGAAGGCGGCAGGTTGGAATGTACATCAGGCATTCAACTCACCAGCTTCCTCCAGCAGTGTCGGATACTCGGCGGGATCAACAGCACTGAGCTTGTCGCCGCCGTGTTTCTTCAGCAGTTCCTTGACCTGCACTGTCTTACCCGCACGGGACAGTTCCGAAAGAACAGCACGAACCTGCTCAATGGTTACGGTCGGCTTCGGTGCAGGCTGCGATTCAGCTGCCGGAGCATCGTCCGTATCGCCTGTGGGCAACTCCTCAAAGGTATTGAGGTAGTTCTCAGTGGTCTGCTGTGTGAACTTCTGCAGCACGGCAGTGAGCGCATTCAGCGCATTTACCAGTTCCATCGTCACATCCATGTTTAAGGGCCTCCTTTGTCAAATTTTTTGCCAGTCTTTTCGATACGATGCTGATTGCAAGCAGCGTATCCACCAGTTCACGAGTTTTCTCATTCACGGTTCATCACCTCCCTCTACTTCCCATTGGAAAGCTGACGGTCGATTTGACGAAGGATTTTCAAAAAAATTCTTCTGTTAGAGTTGCAGTCACTTTTTTCATGCGAGAGAGGAGCGTAGTACGGGGAATATCCAGTTCCTGTGCGATCTCTGTATCCGACAAGCCGTCCCGACGCAGTTCAAAGGCACGGAAGATGCCCGGTGCAAGCTTGTCCATTCTTTTAATAAGTGCTTCGAGCAGAAGCTGATCGGCTGCGATCTCCGCAGTATCGGATGCTTCATCGACCATCTTGTCGAGCATGGTCTCCTCATCGCCCTCGTCATTTGAGGTCGGGCAGTCAAGAGAGAGCGTGTCCCCGCAACGGCGATACTTGCAAGTCCAACAGTCCATATCACAGTAGCGGTAGTCTGCTTTCGGACACACACAGCGACCGTGGTTCTGCTGTGTGCGACGGTAAGCGTTGATGTCGCGATAATAATCATCGTGGGCTTCTTTTGACACTTCGATTGACTTATTAAGCGATCTGATGTAAATTTTCATGAAAAAACCTCCGTTCGATTTGGAACGGAGGCATCGACCGGCTGCAAAATGGGCGCAAAAACCCAAACCGCATTCCGGAAAGGATCACTCCGTTCCAGATTGCGGCCGCCAGCGCAAAAGGCAGCCTTTCATATTCAATTCAGACTGAGATTACCCGTTGCGCCACCGCTGATCAGACAGTGCAGATAATCTCGGTAAGCAGTTTTTTGTCATGCTTGTGACGGTAATGAATTGTTGTTTTATCAGTCATCTAAGACTAATCAGACAGTCTGCTGAATTTTAGTAAAAGCATCTCCACCGAAGTCATACATTCTGACATATCTACACTTTTTATGCCTGCACCTCTTGAAATAACTGTCATTTTGTGCTACAATGTAAATGTATATTGGGGAAGATGTTGCTTCTTATATCCAGCCTCAATTATAAGCTTATACTTAACATGGTTAGTGTCAATGTTAATATGGTTAATAGCGTCAATAAGGTGATAAATATGGACAAAACTGATTATCGCCTGTGTGGTGGAACATTCTTTGTATTACTTTTGCAGGCTTTAAAACAACGAACAAAGGCAAGAAGTCACATTAAGGGTGAAACTGACGGCTTGGATGATTCTTCCGTTCTGATTGGATTGTTCAAAGTTGCGTTTCCCACCTATGCGGAGCCACATAAAGAATCCTTCCGTACAATTACCTCAGCCTTTAAATCCTGTCAACGAAGTGATAGTATGTATATACCTATGACAGAGCAGAATCTTGTTGACAGTTTTGATTCAGAAATACATACGGATTATGCGGGTGTAGTAACTCGGATGGAGCAGTTTGTTGAGCAATTTTTAAATCGAGAGAAAAAATGTACAAGACTAGTTTGCTCTCTTTATGACTTAGTGGTTTCAGATTCAACAATTGATGATCAAGATGTGTTTTATGTTGATGAAAACGGAAATGGAATCACAAAAGCTTTGATGAGAAGTTGCAACAGCTTTCGATTGGCTAATATTCTTGTAGGAATCTGGCATTTCGTTATAACAAAAAGAGCCGACAATAGCGTCGGTTCGGAGACATATATTAACTGGCATTCACAGCCCGTATCAAAAAACGGCAGGCGAAAATTCATCAGCACAATCGGTAGCGATTTTCTTGATGCCATTACACTACGCGATGTTGGTGTAGAAGCATTGCCTAATGAAGAAATAGAGTACAATTCTGATACCGACAACCTTTTCAATGATATCGCCCCTGAATTAACAGATCAGCCGCCTCTCATTGTATTGCCAGCTTCTTTTCTAGAGGATGAGTCTGATGTTATAAGAAAATATTTAAGGAAAGCAAAAGACAAGTATATAAAATTAAAGACTCTTCTTTATGCAGATAATCCTAAACCTTTTTATGATTTCTATGTATGCAATAATGTTAGTCAAAGAATTCGGGTTAACAAGAATTCGTACAGTGAAAAGGTTATTCACAATCCTGATGCCGACTTGCTTGCTACCTGTTCAAATTATGTCATCATAACTGGAACAGGTGGATTAGGCAAATCAATGCTTATGCGGCATCTTCTTTTAGATTCTATTGATAAATTTGACGATGGTGGACGAATTCCTATCTTTATAGCGTTAAAAGACTACATCTCCGATTACGATAGTATAACTAGTTATGTCTTTGACAAATTCTCGTGTTTGTGCGATGAAGTTGATATTTCTGATTTTACACAGCTATTAACCGAAGGACGATTTTTATTACTCTTTGACGGATTGGATGAAATCAGTACTGAATGCCGACGCTCGTTTGAAACCCGTATAGACAGTTTTACGGATAAATATTCTGGAAATATGTTTGTTATCTCATCACGTCCATTTAGTAGCTTTATTTCTTACAATAGATTCACAGTTCTGTATCTTAAGCCTTTTACCAAAATTCAAGCCTTACAGCTTATTGATAAACTTGATTTTAGACCCGATGAGCCGATAATAAAAGAAAACTTCCGGCAGCAGCTCGATAGTAAGATATATTATTCACATACAGAATTCACGCAAAATCCGTTATTGCTTACAATCATGCTCATGACATTTGAACAATTTGCGGAAGTACCTTCAAAAATGCACATCTTCTATCGTGAAGCGTATCTTGCACTATCTCAAAAACATGATGCAAATAAAGGTGCATATAAGAGAACCTTGAAAATGAATATAACTGCGGATCGATTTGCAGACTATTTTGCAGAGTTTTGTGCAAGAACATATCGTGATGAAAAGTTTGAGTTGTCAGAACACGAATTTGAAGAATACTTCAAGAAGCTAAACGAAGCTCGGAAAGATGACTTATCGGCTGAGTATACAGACTTCATTTATGATCTAGTTAACAACCTGTGCTTGATGTATTTTGAAGGAAACCGCTTTCATTTTACACATCGGTCTTTTCAGGAATACTTCTGTGCATTATATTTTTCAAAGCAGAAGGATAAAACATTAAAAGCGATCGGAGATTTCTTTGAAAAAAAGCGTCAGCGTAATTTTGGTGACAAAACTTTCCATATGCTTTATGACATGATACCTGATAAAATACAGGAGTATATTTTTATTCCTTATCTTACAGACCTTTTTGCTCACTGTGATTCTGAAAACGGATACCAGACTTTTCTTGAAACGCTTTATCCTTCAATCTACTATTCACACGGAGAAGTTCCGGACATCTATGATAACGCACCTCTGTCATTTTTATATAGATTTATTATCGAACAGTTTGAGATTAACCCTGAATGTGGAAGATGGGATACTTCAATGTTTCCAGAAGAATCCGATTTTGAAACAGAACAATTTGGATATTTAGCTGATGACTGGGTTGATTTAGAGGGGAATAGCTATGAAGACGAACTTATGGAAATAGATGAAGCACCTTTTGAATATGTTGAAGAATATGGCTATCCCGATATAGTAGGCAGACATTACGAGTTTGAAGTATCGCAAATATATGAGGAATTCTTGGATTATGGCGATTTTTGCAACATCCTTGAAAGTGACGATTTTCCACTTAAAGTTGAATACAAGCTTGCAAAAGAATTGTTAGAGTCTTTATCCGAATCGCTTACGCCAAAAGGCGATGATCTATTTGATTTATTTTGAAAAAAAAACGGTTAATTTGTCATTTAACAAATTAACCGTTATAGAAAGGAAGAATTACAATGGCATTAATCCCCAATGACCCCCAGCACAAAATGCAAATTGAAGCTGGTACTGTAGGACGTAAAAGAGGGCATAAATTTGAAGCGACCTTGTCGTCGGCTATCAACGCTATGAATAATAAACATTTTGTTCCACTAACAAATATGTCTCACCTTTTCATCGGAAATCCAGCCGCATTATTACTGCAATACATTGCGAATGATACCGGATTGGAAATATTAGATGCTCATGCATCTTGGTTAGGCGGTCTCGCAACATCCGGACTTGGCGATGCATTATTGGATGAGAATGGAAATCCTATCACCAAAAGCAAATCTGACGTACTAATAAAAATAGCTACTCCTTATGGTGTTAAGGTTGTTGGAATATCTGTAAAAACTTGCAATAAGAAAACCCCAACTAATGATCAGATGTTCTTTACAACAGCAAGGGCTTTTTGCACATTGCTGCGCACAAATGGAATTCCTGTTAGCATAGAAGCTGAAAGAGGCTTATCGATGTTCTGCGGCGATATTGGATATAGGCCGTTTGATTTAATGCCTACGGAACAATTGCAATATCGAATCGCCAATCAAAACCGTGATCCGAACCGCTTTTATTGGGAAGAATTGACTCCACAAGCACAGGCAGACTGGAAATCTATTTTTGATTTTTATCAGAATCAGATTACATTACTTCTTTTCCAAAAAGCATATAAAGACGATCCTTTCCCACCTGATTATTTATTACATCAGACAGTGCATTATGACGACTTTAACAACTGCGAAATTGCATTGTTTTCAATGAAAGAGATCGTTATACTCTCGGAGCAACATAGCGGATATGTCTTATCAGAGTACAGAATACATAAAGGCACGTACAAAAATGATACCAGTTCACATCTTGCGCCACGTTTTGGTTTTATTCAATTCCAGCGAGGTGGGCAAAAGCAACATCCAACCCAACTGCAATTCAATTTAAAGGCTGGCTATTTCCGCCACATTTAAGATTGCTCAGAAAAGAACTGTTCAAATATTGCTTTTGCTAATACTGCAGCTAAGACTGGTGGGACAGCATTTCCTATAGCTTTTCTTATATCTCCCCATTTCCCAGTAAATACGAATTCATCTGGAAAAGACTGTGCGCGAGTTGCCTCTCGGATTGTTAAAGATCTTGTTGATGTGGGATGAACATTTCTGCAACCTGATATCATGCTAAAATTAGTGGATATAGTAGAGCAAGGTTCATCCCACATAATTCTTTTATATGTAGTATTAAATCCACTAGGCGGACGCATCTCAGGATCCTTATTTTCATGGGCACTGCATCCTTCGGGAACATCCTTGAGCCATTTAATTACATGATCAGGATGCACGATACTCCAATGCAGTGGATCAGATGATTTTTCACCAGATTCTAACGGTTGCAAGTCGCCAGTAGCATCTCTAAATGTGAGACGCTTTTTATAAGAAAACAGCTGATTTTCATCACCGTACTCTCCGATAGGAAAATCAAATCGTTTATTAATATCATTGCGTATGCCGATTAAAATAACTCTTTCACGCGATTGTGGAACGCCATAATCAGAAGCATTTATTTCATTTCTTATTACATGATAACCAGCCTTAGAAAAAGCTTCTAATATACAGTCAATAAACAGTTTCCCATCAGAGTTTTTCATTGAAGTTAATAAGCGGACATTTTCCATGACAAATATTTTCGGCTGCAATATTGAAACGATATTGACATAATATCGGTATAATTGATTCCTGATATCTTCCGGATCACGTTTCCCCGCCAAACTAAATCCTTGACAAGGCGGACCGCCCACAAGTATATCTATGTTTCCAAACTCTGAAAGCCATCCATTTACTTCTTCATCAGAAATATCACAGATGTCTTTCCCAAGCAATCGGCTATCAGGAAAGTTTTCAGCATAGATTTTGTTAGCTGAGTTTTCAATTTCGACATGACCTACAAGATTAAAGCCTTCAGCAGCAAAACCTAATGACATACCACCACACCCGGAGAACAATGCAATTGCTTTAGGAGCATTAGTCGCTTTAGGAGTTTGAGCACGGCGATACAAATCAGACAACAGTTGGGAATATGCTGTTCTTGTTTTAGTTGAGCACAAGGCCAGCCGTTTTCTGTAATCATCTCCGTCCTGAATAGTTTTAGGTAAATCACGTTTTTCTTTGGAAGAATGCGTGATTCTTTTTTTTCTTACATCAAAAATACATTCCTCAATATCTCTAATAATCCCAGATAGGGCAGCATCTAATTTCGATAGTTCTGTAGAGGACGGAATACTTTTTCTAAGCTCCCACGCTGAAATTGTAGCTTTACTATAACCAGACGCTTCCGCAAGTTTTGTCTGACTAATTTTATACTTCATTCTTCTTTTTTTCACTTCTTCGTATACCATACAGCAGCTCACTTCCATTATTTGATAATAGCTTAGGTTAAAACGCATATGTGACTTCTTTTATAAAGCAACCAGTATCTGTCTGCAAAAGCAAAATGAGCATCTTAACCTACTGAGTCGAATCTATTATACCATAGACTCAGTGAAAAAGCAAGTAAACTATTGTCCGCACCATCGTGTTAGAACTGTGCAATAATGATTATTATAGTTATTATGTTACATTTTAACGAACACCCTATAATTCAACGAACAGCCTCAGTTCGTTGAATTATGCACCTAGCCGCATTCAGCGCACCGGCGGCAGGGCAAAAAAATAAGACCTCATCGGTCTGCCGTCTGCGAAAAGCCCTGAAATCAAGCCTTTTTGCGGTATTCCTTGTATCAATCTCGCAACTGCTTTATCACATACTGTGGCATCATGATCCGTACATTTATCTATGCCTATAACCTTAGCAAGAATACGAGAAACTTCCGCCGGTGTATAGAATTGCCCTTTACTTTTTCCACTTTCAGTAGCAAAATTTCTCATAAGGTATTCATATGCATCGCCTATGATATCATCGCCATCTGCTTTATTATTTGAGAAATCCAATTCAGGACGCTGAAAAATGGCTATAAGCTTTGTGAGCTTATCGACCATTTCCTGTCCTTTACCTATTTTGGCTTCATCATTGAAATGTGCGATGTCAATTACACCTTTTAGACTGTCATTTACTTCAGCAAGGCGAGCGATGATTTTATCTATACCTTCGCCAATATTCTTCTTGTTCTTGAGTGCAATAAAGTCATCAAAAGAACAGCCTGTTCTTTTTTCGGGATCAGGATTGGGATCATGTTCTTTATCGAAAACGGTCAAATCTCCATATTTCTGCCCCTTATACTTATCCGTTACATACTTCATAAACAAAAGGGTTAGTATGTAATCCTTATACTGTGATGCATCCATTCCTCCGCGCAGTGCATCACAACTTGCCCATAGTGAACTATATAATTCCGTTTTCTTAACCGCCATGATACGAATCTCCTTACAATTAAGTTGCTATATTTCTTACTCAATAGCACTTTTGCCACTCTTTACCCATGCATCAAGCTCCGAGCGTTTGAATTTCCACTGCTTACCGATTTTGTGGGCAGGGATATCTTTATTATTGCGAATCCAACTTCGGATAGTAACAGGCTTGATTCCTAAGTGTTCAGCTGCCTCTTCAAGGCTTATCCATTTTTCATTAACAGCGCTATTTTCCATTTTATCACCTCTTGTAGTAGATGAAATATATAATAAACCATTATAATTATACTATATCGGTTTGAAAATTTCAAGAGGTTTAGTGTTATTTCGTGATATTTATACTGAGTTTATTTATATGCATTGTGCATTTTTCTTGTCGTATAGAACGAGGCTCTCAGAATCACTCTGAGAGCCTCGTTTCGCATATTTAGATAAACGTAACATAAACCATATTCGGAATGATCCTGTATAATAAAACTTGACACATAAGCCACAAGGGAATAAAATAGAAAAAAGGAAAAACGGAGGATATGAAGATGTCAAAGAAGAGAGCTTGTGTTCATAGCAAAAAAGTGGTATAAGGTGTCAGAGGACGTAGCGATGAAGCTGATAGCAAAATATGAAGCAGAGCAGAAAGAGCTGTCCACAGAAGTTGCTAGCCTTGAAGAAAAGTTCACAACGATCAGGCAGGACGAAGAAGATATGGCTCTATTCATGGAGCGTCTGAGAAAATACACCGATGTGCAGGAGCTTACCCGTGAGATGTGCCTGAAGCTGATCGAGTATATCACCCTTGATGCCTATGTCGAGGGGCAGCCCCGTGAGATCTACATCAACTACAAACTGCTCGATGAACCACTGAAGGACAAGAGAAGCCTATTTTAAGGCGTATTTACGTTGTTTACACACCACACGAAAGTGTGTTACTATTTGGCAAGAGGACAACACTGAATAAATATGTACACTCTTCCTTTGCACAAAAGGCTCTGCTGATGGATCGTTTGCAACTGTTGGTGTAAAAATTTATCCCGTGTATCGCAAAAGACTGACTTTTTCGAAAGCTTTTTTCTTCTATTCTGTTTTAATTATATTCAAATATAAATGCTGTTGAAAGCATAGGTTTTCCGCTTTTAGAACTATTAAACTCATACCAAAATAACGTGATCTGACCGTCAAACCATCAGCATATGCCAAAAGAGCAGGCTTTTACACCTGCTCCATAAATCATTTCTGTTTTCACACCACAGCCTCAACAACCGTCTTTCCATTCACTTGAATAATTTTCATACCAGGCTGCTTGTTTTTGTTAAAGTTAAAACTTAACAGATACCCTTTATCAAGATGATAGTAGTCCAGATACTCAGCAATTTGCTTTTCACCCTCGGTGTTATATTCCTCACCACGCCAGATTTTCAGTTCTACGATATACTGTTTTCCCAGATAGTCCACAATGACATCTGTCCGTTTCTGGTCACGAGTTTGTGCCTCAATGTAGTAATTGCCCGTGCCGTTGATAATTGGTCGCAGGTACAGCAAAAACAGCTTTCTGCCATCCTCTTCCTTGAATTTATCTGGTTGACTGCCATAGATGTCGTTGAAGTGGAGGATAAACTTCTCCAGAATCTTCTCCATATTCAGCTGATTGCCCTGAATAAACTGATTTTTGTCGTTGACACCCTCGGAATACATCCGGCTATCAGTTGCCTCCTGTGAAATAAACCAGTTATAAATTCTAGTTTCAAAGATACGATTTGCAACAGAAACGCAGTCATTCTTGTTGGAAATAAAGCCATACATTGCAGCATTTTCAATCACAACATTGTCGATATTATAAGAGATCTTCTGCCCCAAAAACAAGACATTGTACAGTAGATTTCTCAGGTTTTTGTCGTCTTCCAGTTTGTTGATCAGCGATTCTATCAGAGGATTTTTCTCTTTCACAAGATACTTGACCGCATTTTCAAAGGATAAATTTTCCCAATTTCCACTCTCATCCATATGCTTGCAAATCATCGAAACCAGCACCGGATAACCAGAAGTATAATCGTAGATCAACTGGGACAATTTCTGTATGTCCATTCCAGTATGATGGTCATTCTCGTATTCTGTGAGCATTCCGGCAATGTCATGCACGTTAAAACTCATATCGATTTCAAAGGCAGAGGCAATATTCCATGGACTGTTATGCTTATGTTCTGCATCTGGACGGATTTTCTGACGAAGATTTCGAATGTCATGAACACCTGCCAGAATGACGGATTGGAAGGTTGGACGTTTGTTGCGAATCAGATAATAGCCTCTGAGCTGCGACAAAAAGTCCAGAAACACCTGATTATTGCTAGCACTGTCTACCTCATCGATCATCAGCACAATCTTCTTATCATTCAATTTGCAGACAACACTAAGCTTGCGGAACAACTCCACCAAATTTGTAACAGAAGTCAGTTCTCTCTTCGCAATTTCCATCAATGCAGTTTCGTCAGAAAACATCGCAGTTTCCACAAAAGCGTCAATGAAAGCCTTGGAAAAAGTTTTTTCATTCTCAAATGTTGCAACACTCATCTGTGACTGAAAATCCATAGAAATCACCGTATAGTCATTTCGCAGATAGCTTTGCAGTGCATCCAAAAGTGTGGTTTTCCCATACTGCCGTCCTCGATTGATACAGAAGTACTGCCCTTTGTCCACCATATCTTTGATTTGTGCAAGGCGGCTGTCCAGATTGACCATGTAATGCTCCTGCGGATTACAGCAGCCAGTGATGTTGAAGTATCGTTCCATGTTTTTCACCTCGTGTTCGTGTGTAGATTTTTGTTACTTCTATTATACCATATCGCCAGAGCAATTACAACTGCATTTTTACTTGAAATACAATTCACCTGGTACTGGAAACTCTAAAAAACTTAATTGCAAACAAAAATATACATGGAACGCGGAACATTCAAATAGCATCATCCATCACAGGCAGAGCATACAAAATGCTCTGCCTTTTTCAGTCCTTCCCCGCAAGCTTCCCCTCCACATATGCCGTCACCGACTTTCTCGGTATCTTCCAGACCTTTCCGATCCGAAACGCCTGAATCTCACCGCTGTTCAGGAGTGCGTACAATGTATTTTTTCCAATGCTGAGAAACTCCATGACCTCCTCAAACTTCATGATCTCATTTTCCATGTTACAGGACTCCTTTCCGCATTTTCTCGTATTTTCCTGCTTTTTTTATCTCTATGTTAGACCGTTTGTAAAAGATTTCAAGCCATAGCTCCGTTATTTTTGCCTGCACAGCCCCATGTTGGATTTTTCCGGTTTATTCCGTTTTTTGGACACACAAGCGATCTATATATTTTGCCTGTTCCACCGGGAATCCGGCATAGACAAATACCCGGCAGTTCTCCCGCAGCAGTCTCGCACGTCCCACCGCCTGTTCCAGCTGGGAGGACAGCAGCCAGGTCTGCACCATCCGGAGCGTTTCGTCCTTGTAGGTGTTGAGAAAAAACGACTTGTTCTGATAGGTGATTCTCTGCGGGTACATATGCACTTTTGCCAGACTTGCCCCTGCACGCATCGCATACAAGCCATACACCACCTCGTCCAGATTGGGCAGTCCCACAACAGACAGATCTTTTCCTTTCAGTGCATTGATGCCCTCCACATTGCCGAAGTGATAGTGTGTGATGAACTCTTTTTCAATGTCCTTAAAAGTGATAACTGTGGTATCTCTGCACAACTCTTTGAGCAGGCGAATCTTGTCATAATCATTCTGAAAAGCATATCGGCTGTAGCTGGAATCGGTGTACTGGAAAATATGCCCTTTGTATTCCGCCTTCGGGCATTCGTGAAAGTCAATTGCCCGGTTGGGGTAAACCTTTTGATACAGTTCCCGGCAAACCGTTGCCGAAAGCATCACCAGTTTACAGTCCGGCAGCGGTTCTTCGATCAGAAAGGTCACCCGTTCTCTGTCCGCATGGATGTACTTTGCACGCAGCAGACCGTATAGATTCACTCCAAAATGGCGTATCTTCCGCAGCTGTTTTTCCTCTAGCTCCACCGCAAACTCGTCCATCTGATGATAACCCCGTTTCAGGCAGATTCCGTTCAGGCGGCTTTTTACCGAGTCCGGAAGATACCGACTGCCAGTCATCTTTTTTAGGGTCTGCATCGAAACAGACTCCGTGCGGAAAATCGTCCGGAAAATGTCCTCATCCAAGATCACATCATGGGTTTGAAATACCTCTTTCGGCAAATGCAGCAGCTTGGCATGGGTGGTGATGATATGCCCCTGGAATCTGGCAGTGCTTTTGCAGTCCTTCAAAAACCGGGAGATTTTCTCATAATCCGGGTTGTCTTTTCCCATATGCTGTAGCGTTTCCGCCAGAAACTGCAGTGCATATGCACCTGCTCCGATGTCGTAAAAATCCTGCATCTCCTCGGTCACTTCCTCTGAAATGCCGTATGCGGCAATATCCGGTGTGGCACAAATGGCTTCGATTCCATGCAGGTTCGCATCATAGAATATCTGCCGTTTCAGTTCATGAGTCGGCACAGCGATCACAACAGGACGCACGCTGTCTTTCATGTAGTTGAGATAGGTGGTGGTCTTGCCCAAAGCGGTCTGCCCCTTGATGAGGTAAAGCTTGTTTTCCGCAGATGCCATTGCCGTTTGAAAGGCGTTTTGCAGGTCCTGGTGAGCCGTTTCCAAATCCACATAGCGCTCTCTTTTCAAAATGCACACTTCTCGACGGGTCGGTTTCGCCGTGGAAAGCATATTTTCGGAATGGCTGCACCGGTCACAATAATCGCAGTTTTCGCAAGATGGCACAGGCAGATTGTCCTTGATGATTGCTGTCAGAATTTCCTTCCAGTTGATATTCTGGTAGTGCTGTTCGGCATTCTTTTCCGAATGCATGATCTCCAGAAACTTTTGCTTTCCCTTTTCTGCACCGCACATGCCTCTTGCCAGAAAATAGATGTCCTGGGTGTTTTCGATTCTGCCTTCGGTGAAATCCCAGTAGAGCGGACAGCAGTCATAGAGGTTTTCCCAGCTGAAATTGCGGTAGACTGCTCTTCGCTGCTTGTTCCGGACACCCTGTCTGGCTTGGGTCTTGCCATGGAGCTTCCATTTCGCCATGACCATTTTTGTCTCGTATCCATAGGTGCAGGCATCCAGAGGCGTGACGGAATAGGTGTTGTCTTTCAGCAGGTAGAGGATGGGGAGCGTATCTTCGACCTCTGTCTTTTCTTTTGCAAATTCTCTTCGCAGCACTTCTTTATAATGCTTGGCATCGGTCAAGTCTCTCACATAACTCAAAAAGGCAAACAGGACATCGTAAATGCTGATCTGAAAGCGTGGTTCAAATTGGGTGGGATAGGCATAGGTTCGGTCTGCATACTGCGTTTGAAAAATCGCACAGAGCAGGTCGCCAAAAAACCGTGCAGTTCGTTTGTCGGCAAGCTCCTCCCGGAAAAAGAGCAGCATATCGCCGTGTTGTTCCTGGTATAGGATCCCGTAGTGATAGGCGAGGTTCAGCATATGGTCTCCGTGAGGATCGGTTTGAAAATGTTTGAGTGCAATGACGTATTTCACGTTATCTTCCCCCTTCGTGCATTATCTTTTACCAGATAGTTCTGTCTGTTTTATTTTGAAAACCGGCGGTGCTGAAAATTCCGTCCATGCGTGCCGTCGTCGCTATGCGCCGTCACGCACAGACCAAAACGCCAGAAAGAATGGGATTTTTGTACACTGCCCTTATATAAATAAGGGAGTTGTACATTTTTCCCGTCTGGTTGTTCTTCTGTGGTGTTTGTCGACCGGGGAGACAAAAACACCATGGAAGAAACGGTCAGCAGTGCCGGATGATTTTCAACTTTCAAGCAAACATATGGATAATAGCAGTATACATAATTTCTATAGGGTATGCTGTCCATGGTTTTTGCGGATATTTCAAGGAAAATCCGCCACACGATCGGTTTTATTTCACACACAAACATACCACATATTTTTGCATCAACACACCACCGAAACCGAATGATCGCTACCTGAAAAGACGATGTATGAAAAAGAAGAAACAAGCTGAATCTGAGAGAGGAGACTTCCATTAAGTGAGGGCTCGGATTCAGCAGAGGGGCAAAGGAACGCTGCAATTGCCTTTGTCTTTCCACTCCTCGTGTCAGCCCTCATACCCTCTGCGACACCCTGTACAACAGCGTACAGGGGATTTTTTTGCCCTGAACATACCACAGTTCGTAAACTGAAACATTGCAAAATCACTGTAATCCACTGAAAAAGTCAACGGATACAATTATATATCATTATCGTGAATCTGTGCCAGGTACTGATGATACGATCATGTCGACCGCATAGAAAAGCCGCCTTCGGGCGGAACATAGGGACATAACAAACCAGCGAAAGGAGGGAAAAAGATGTTTCAGAACAAGCGTTTTTTGACCAGAGGCGTACAGGCAGAAGTTCCGATGGAGTTACAGCTATTCCTATGGCACTGTATTGACCAGCTACCAGAAGAACGAGATTACTTTCAAGTCTTTGCACTGAAAGAAATTGATGGAAAACAGCACATCCACCACTTTTCCGAACAGCCGGAGTACAGTCAAGACTATATGATTGACCTTGCCAATCCAGTCAATCAAAAGGTCTATGTCATTGATGACAACGACCATTCCACCATGCTCTTAGCAGAAGAATATTGACCCCAAACACAAAGCTCTACCGAAGAAAATCGGTAGGGCTATTTTCATTTTACGGAGGAATTTCAAATGAGCGAAGAAGTAAAAAAAGAACAGAACGAACAGGAAGAAACCTTGTATTGTGAGTGCTGCGGATGCCTTATCGATGACGATGACTACACCGAATGGAACGGGCAGATCATCTGCTCCGACTGCCTGGAAAACCACACCACCACCTGTGAATGTTGTGGTGAGCGAATCTGGGACGAGGATGTCTATGGCGATAACGACATTACCCTTTGCAGTCATTGCTACCATCACAGCTACACCAGATGCAGCTGCTGTGATGCGTTACTACATGAGGACGATGCCTACTATCTGGACGGCGAAACATATTGCCGTGACTGCTACGAGGACGAGCGAGAGGAAAGCAACTTGATCCATGAGTACGGCTACAAGCCGAATCCCATTTTCTACGGCGAGGACAACCGCTATTTTGGCATTGAACTGGAAATCGATGGAGCAGGCAGAGATGATGATTATGCCGAAGAACTGCTGGACATTGCAAACGCTCATGCCGATCTGCTCTACATCAAGACAGACGGCTCGTTGGACGATGGCATGGAACTGGTCTCCCACCCTTGCACTATGGACTATCACATCAACGAGTTTCCATGGGAAGATATCATGCACCGTGCAGTCCATCAAGGCTACCGCTCGCACCAGACTTCAACCTGCGGCTTACATCTCCATGTGAATCGCAACGCTTTTTCCGATAGCCAAGAGGGGCAAGACGAGGTGATTTCAAGGATTTTGTACTTTGTAGAGCATCACTGGAACGAGCTTTTGAAGTTCAGCCGCCGTTCCGAATACACTATGAACCGCTGGGCGGCGAGATACGGCTATGAACATACCCCAAAAGCAATCATGGACAAGGCGAAAAAGGGCGGCAACGGTCGGTATGCTGCTGTGAACCTTTGCAATTACCACACCGTGGAATTTCGCTTGTTTCGTGGCACTTTGAAGTACAACACATTCATCGCCACCATTCAGCTGGTCAATCGAATCTGTGATGCCGCTATGTACAACACCGATGACAGCATTGCGAAATTGTCTTGGTCTGACTTTGTGGCTGATATCACAGAGCCAGAGTTGATTCAGTATCTGAAAGAGCGTCAGCTGTACATTAACGACAGAGTAGAAGAAACGGAGGAGTTTTAATCATGTGTGCATTATTTGGTTGGCTGGATTACAAGGGTATTGTGTCGGACAGGCTGTTGAAAAAGCTGACACAGGCTCTGGCGAATGCGGCGGAAGAACGAGGAACAGATGCGTCCGGCATTGCCTATGTGAAAGACGGCAAAGTCACTATCTACAAGAGACCGAAACCAGCTCATAAACTGCGATTCAACGCACCTAACGGCACAAGAGCCGTTATGGGACATACGAGAATGACTACTCAGGGCAACGAGAATTTCAACTACAACAACCACCCGTTTTACGGTCATGCCGATGTGAACTTTGCCTTTGCCCACAATGGCGTGCTGTATAATGACAAGGAGCTGCGTATGGAAAAGCACCTGCCGCAAACGCAGATCGAAACGGATTCATACGTTGCAGTGCAATTGTTGGAACAGCAGAGTAAGTTGGATTTCGACTCACTCAAAGGTATGGCGGAGTTAGTTCAGGGCAGTTTCTGCTTTACGGCTCTGGACGAGAACAACACGCTCTATCTGGTGAAAGGGTCAAATCCCATGTGCCTGCTCCACTTTGCACAGCTGGGACTTTACGTTTATGCCTCGACGGAAAGCATTCTGAAAAAGGCATTGCAGAAAGCCGGTTTCCACAAGTATCCGTTTGAAGTGTTGAATGTAGATGAAGGCACGATTCTAAAGATTGACCGCTATGGCTTTCTGACCCGCTCTACCTTTGAGGTACAGGAAAGTTTCCGGTTTGGCAAGTGGTATAACTGGTATGACGAGTTGGAGGAAGAGTACTATACCCAACAGGAAGAATTGCTGTTGGAGATGTGCAGTTGCTACGGCGTGACAGAGGAGGATGTTCTTTTGCTGTTGGACTATGGCTATTCCGCTGATGAGATCGAGGAAATGCTGTGCGACAGCAACTTGCTTTTGGAGACGCTTTGTGCGGTTCGGTGCGAAGAGGAGTTTTGCTGCGAGTAAGACAGAACGCAATACCGCTGACAAAAAGAAACCGCTTTCCCACAAGGAAAATGGTTTCTTTTTTCGGAAACAAAATTTGAAAAATACAACCGCCCAAACAGTTGGATAAAAAAGAAAGGTGGTGTGACACATGAAAAACAGCGAGTTATAGCGGCATATTCTGAATTTGCAGACGTACAGCAATATCCCAAATTCCAACGAGGAGGAAATCACAATGGCTATGAAAAACAAGCAAAAACACATTCCGCTCCAGAAAACCATCTGGTGCAAGATTCGCTACTGGCAGCTGCTCCACGACTGGACAGACGACGAGCTGGCGATGTATCTGAACTGTTCCACAAGAACGCTCCAGAACTACGATCATGATGCGAGAGGACTTACGCTGAAAATGGTGGATACATTCCTCTGCATCAACGATTTGACACTGGACGATCTATTGGCGGCGTAACTACTGAAAAGGAGCTTATGAAAATGAAAAAGACAAAACTGGTCATTCAGCAGGCAGAAAACGGCACATATTTCACCCAGGTGTCCAAGGGTGTTCGTCCGGACGGCAAGCGAAACCGCAGAATGTTTACCGGCAGCACAGAGGACGAAGTGTATTTCAAGGCGACAAAGTGGCTCAAGGGCATTGAGGAAGAGGAACGAAATCCTTACACTGTGAGAGAAGCCATGCTGCAGTTTATTGACAGCAGAAGCAGAGTGCTGGAACCCACCACCCTGTGCTGTTATCGGGAAATGCTCCGCAACAAGCTGCAGTACATCATGGACATCAAAATCGAAGATCTGACTGCCCGTGACATTCAAATCGCCATCAATGTGGACGCCCAGCGTCTCGGCTATAAGTCCATCAAGAACGCAGTCGGCTTCCTGCGTGCGGTGCTGAATGCCAATGATATTACCATCAAAATGGGCAGCATTCGCCTGCCGAAAAAGGAGGTGCGGGAACGAAGACTCCCGTCCGCAGATGTGATCTATGCCATCGTCAAGGGAACAAGCAGCGAACTGCCGGTATTGCTTGCCATGTGGCTGTCACTGCGCATTGGAGAAGTGGCAGGCCTGCAGTTCTGCGACATTGACCCGGTGCAGATGCGGCTCTATGTACGCCGGGAGATCGTCAAGGTGGACAGCGGCTGGGCAGAGATCGACCACTGCAAAACTGTCAAGAGTATGCGCTATGTCAATCTGCCGGCATACATTTATGCACTGATACAGCAAGTGCCCCATCAGTCGGGAACCGATCATATTGTTCCGTTCACACCGAACACCATCCGCAAGCGGTTCAAGAAATTGCTGGAGGCACACGGACTGGAAGAGATCCGTTTTCATGATCTGCGGCATATCTTTGCCAGCACAACGGCAATGCTGAACATTCCAGAGAAATATGCCATGGAAATGGGCGGCTGGAGTACACCGGATGTGTATAAGAACGTGTACCAGGAAACCTTCGACAGCGAACGCAACAAGGCGGACAGCGTGATCGACGGCTATTTCAACGAGATTATTCAGAATCACTGAGGATTTGCGAGGCTTTTGGATAGAAGGAGAGGTCTGCCTGTAGGGGGCAGACTTTTCTTTTTTTGTGATTATTTTGACGAATTCGCTGTGGTGAAATCTGACAAGTGATTATATTTCATTTGACTTATATGGTTGAATATGATATAATGAAAATGCAAGGAGGTGTCAGTATGTTGTACGAATATTTACTTGATACGTTTGGAACAAATGAGCCGATTTCTGTAAGTGATATAAAGTATGGAGGTTATTCAAGACCCTGGATAGATAAAGAGCTTTCTAAATTATGCAAATCGAAAAAGATTGTCAGATATGAAAGAGGAATTTACTATATTCCATCGCAAACGCCATTTGGTGCAAGTGTTTTGAACCCTAATAAAATAATCAAGTATAAATACATTGAAAAATGCGGCAAGATAAACGGATTTTACATGGGACTTTCTGCACTCAACAGATATGGACTCACAACGCAAGTCCCGAATACCACAGAAATTTGTACGAATAACGAAACCTCTAAACTTCGCAGTGTAAAGGTAGGCAATATGAGTGTTATATTGCGTAAAAGCCGAACGGCTATTACAAATGAAAATGTGGATATTCTAAGCTTTCTTGAATTGATGAATAGCCTATCAATGGATTCTTTTGATGATGAAAAGCGGGATATCCTTTGCAGTTTAGTACAGGAAAAAGGCATCAACAGACAACAAATATCACGATATGCCCCACTATTTCCTGATAAAGCGATGAGGAACCTAATCGAAAGCGAGATCATATATTATGTTGCACAATGATACAGAAACTTTTGAACAGCTGATACTTCGCACATCAGAATATCTGGATATAAAGCTTGAGATTATTGAGAAGGATTATTTTGTAACTGTTTTTCTTGGCAAGCTCGTTAGTAAAGTGCCTGAAATTGTATTCAAAGGCGGAACATCACTTTCCAATTTTGTTATGAAGTCAAGCTCTTTCTGGACTTGTATTCTTACCATCAAGCTCTATTGAAAGAGGAGACATATAGGAACATCTGCCAAGAAAAATCACGCATATGAAAGCCCCCTCTATAGGGTGCAAATCCTTATTATACTATACTCAAATGCACCCTATATTGCGATTGCGAATAAAAATATGAGCCAGAGTTGCGTGACAATGGGTATGGCCGCAGCAGGTGAATGGATGAGTTTCACTATGTCGGAAAAAAGAGCGGACAACCATCAATTGTCCGCCCTTTCTCTCATACAAATTCAATTTTCAAAGTCTTTCCAAGTGCAGCTGCAAGTCGCTGCAACGTTTTGATTGAAGGATTGGCATTTCCATTTTCCAGTTTGCTGATATCTCCTTGTGCGATACCGGATTTTTGCGATAATTCTTTTTGTGTGATTCCGGCAGACTTTCGTGCGTCAATAATCGCTTGAATAATTGCAAATTCCGGTTCCAATTGTTCATATGCTTCCTTGAATGCTGAATCTTTCATCTGTTGGGTGAGATAATCGTTGAAGTTTGTCATGGCAGATCACGCTCCTTTCTGCTCAGATACTCTGCCCTATATTGTTTCGCACGTTCTAATTCTTCTTTTGGCGTTTTTTGTGTTTTTTTGATAAAGCCATTTGTCAGCACTACTTTTTTGCCGACAATAAAAAAGTACAAAACTCGTGAAATATCGGAACCAACTTTTGCACGCAATTCTAAAATACCGTCATTTAGCATTTTTGAATACGGTTCACGCAACTCATAGCCATTTTTTTGCAGCATTACAATTGTGCGGATCATTTTTGCCCTCATTTTTACGTCCAAGCTGTCCAAAAATTCTTTCACAGGTTCCGTTCCATCTGGCTTATCATAAAATATGATATCAAAATCCTGCATCATTATTCTCCTTGTATAGGATTTATCCTATATTCATTATACGACATATGCTTGATCCTGTCAAGTAGGTTTGCAAAAAAATTTGATAAGTGTTGGATTCTATTGCAGATTTTTTATAGAATGAAGAAATGCATCTTCTGCATTTGTAAAATCCAAAGTGCGATTGCGAATAAAAACTTGAGGCACCTCACTAATAAAAAAGTGAGCCAGTTTTAATAAGAAAAATTCAAGCCAAAGCTGCTTGACAATGGGTATGGCCGCAGCAGGCGAATGGCTGAGTTTCACTATATCGGAAAAAGAGTGGACAACCATTAATTGTCCACTCTTTATCTCATACAAATTCGATTTTCAAAGTCTTTCCAAGTGCAGTTGCAGGCAGCCGCAGTGTTTAGGATATGGGGTACCACTCTGTTACAACATACTGCCCTCACTCAACCGAATCACAATCACATCCTCAAGCGAAATAGCATCAATGCTACATGGCACATATCCTCGCAGGTACGTTTTCAGCTCCAGCTTGTCGATTGCCTGCTGTATGCGGCTTGTCAGTTTTTCCGATCTTCTTTTGTAGCCAAAATCCCGCAGCAGCTTTCTAAGTTTCACTTTCCGGTATGCGATGCCGGAATACCTCAATTGCAGCCAGATCAGCTTAAAATAAGCATCAAAACAATCAGATTCTTCCTCGGAATAAAGCGAAGTATGCTCTGTTTCCATTAGGATCAGTGCCGCTTCGTCATAGGAAACTGCATCCAGTTCATAAATGTTCAGCAGATTCATGACGCTCTGCTTGAACTGCAAATATGTGCTGCCATATTCTGTCGGGATATGTGTCTTGTGATTTTCAAACAAGTCCCATAAGATCTCGTTTTCTCTTTGGTGAGACGTATTTTCGAGAAACAGATATACCGCAACATCGTCTGGCGTGATCCAATATGCTGTATGCGACATCAGTGATCTCCCTTACGCTGGTTGCAGGTTCTGCAAAGTACCTGTAAATTATCCGGAACACTCAGACCGCCTTTTGCCATGGGGACAATATGATCTACCTGCAAAAAGAGCCGTGTCGGAAATACTTCACCGCAGCCGGCACATACATAGCTGCCGTCATCATTTCTTGCAGCAGCAAAAGCATCTTCCTTTAGTTGCAAGCCAATTTTCGGATACAGTTCAATGATCTTCTGCAGGGGGAACTGTTCGAGATTTCGCAGTTCCGCTTCTGTCTGCGGTTCTGCTGCTGCAATTTCAATGTCTCCGTCCAGCTTGTCCAGTTCCAGATCGATCAGCTTCTTAAAGAAGTACGGGTTGGTATAATACACGGGGAGCAGGCTGCCCTCTTCTGCCCAAAGGCTCTGAATATAGGCGTTTTTTTCGCTTCTACGCATATCTTCGTCGTAGATCTTCTTTGCGATTTCAGAAACATCCAGCTTTTTTCGCTCCATTTCATCGATCGTCACAAACAGAGGTGCAACAGCCTTCTGTGCATAAAACTTCAGCAGATGCTCGATGTCGTTCCGATTGCAGGAGGGAATCATGTTTTCGTCAAAGTAGCTTTGGAAACAATGCTCGGTCATGTCGTCCAGCGTTTCTTCCGGAATGGTTTCACCTTCAATGCCGTAATGCTCCATCAGATTGGGCAGGTCACGGATCAGGCTCTGGTAGGCATTCTGTGTGCTGTTGTATACCAGAATCTGATGATTGCATTCCAGCGTGGACAGCATATACATACCAAGAGGAATCAGTTCAATTGCCGGTGTGCTGTCCAATGCGGACGTATCCACGGCAGCATCTGCCATTCGTGCGAACTCTTCGATCTTTGAAATTGCGATCAGCCGAATCTGCTGCTTTTGGGTCTCGGCAAGGGTCTCTTTTTCGTGATACTCTGCCTCCGTAAGTGTTTCCGGATTTACCCATGCGATTTTATCGTTCCAGTCATCGACAAAGCTGACGATATATGCCTCTTTTGTGCCTCCTGCTTTCAATCCACGCAACGCTCGACCCACCATCTGCGTCATCAGTGTTGTGGAAACGGTGGGGCGTGTCAGAAATACTGTATGGGTTTTTGGCAGGTCTGTTCCCTCTGTGAGGATATTGACGTTGATGAGTACCTGGATTTCTCCATTGCGGTATGCTTCGATTTTACGTTCGTTGTCTGCATTGGAAATGGTGATGCCCGTTATCATATCCTGTACTTCGGAAATGATAAACTCTGATTTGATACCGTATTTTTTTCCCTTTTCGTTGAAAAGTGCATTTAAGGTAATCGCGTGATTTTTATTCAGTGCAAAAACAATGGTAGGCCCGTATTTTTCATAGTTATTTATATATTCATCAACGATAATTCTGTTACGTTCCTTACTTCCTGCAATGTCATTAACGATATTTTCCGGCAGTGTATCCAGATTCTCAATGCTTTTCAACGCCTGGACTCCCAGATGTTCTGTAAACTGTATATTGGTGTTGCAGTCAATAAAGGTAGGCGTTGCGAGAATGCCCTTTTTGATGAGGGTGTCCAGATCGGTCTTGTACACAATATCATCTGTAAAGACTTGCTTTAAGGCACCCTGCTCGTCCTCTGAGGTACGGAATGGTGTCGCCGTGAGTCCCAGCAGCTTCATGGATTTCGTGTGATCTGCAACATACTGGATAATTTTCTTGTAGGATTTCGCCACGGCGTGATGTGCCTCGTCGATCACCAGATAGATTTCTTCCCCATTCAGCCAGTTTTTCAGTTTATCCAGACTGCGGATCATGCTGTCCTTGCTGGCAATAAGAATACGGTCGGTTTTCTGAATATGTACGGGCTTATCGTGCATTCCAGAAATGATGCGGTAATTGAAAACCGTGCGGTTTACCATTGTATCGGTATAGGCGTTTCGGGCGAAAGCCTCTGCCGCCTGCTCCAGGAGCAGATGTCTGTGTGCAAGCCAGAGAATCTTTTTGTTCTGGTCTACTGCATTCCGAAGCAGCCAGTATGCGGCTGTTAACGTTTTTCCGCCGCCTGTGGGCAAAACAAGCAGGGTACGGAATGACCCTCTTTTGTCCATGGCATCTAACTTCCGGATTGCCTCTTCCTGATGCTCATAGAGCTGTCGTGGATTCTTTCCCAGTGCCGGGGTGATCGTCTGGGCGTTGATGTTTTCAATCATAATTGGCATATCTGTCAATCTGCCTCCTTTGACTTTTGGTTGTAATGGCTTGATAAATCTCTCTGAATGTTTCCTCACGCCTTTACGATCTTACATTTCTTCTTATAACAAGCCACGCCGTACTTATAGATCGTCTGCACCTCTTGATTATGATGTTTGCATAGCAGGCGTGTCAGCGTGCGAAGTGAATTTTCCAAATCTCCTTCGTTCAGTGACATACTTCGGATTCTGTTGAATTGACCTTTTTCTACCAAATCAAGAACAGTACTGTCGGCTAAGTAACTGTGACGCTGATATTCTTCTCCACACCGAATGCATTATAGGTGTAGGACTTGGTAATTGCACCTGTTGAATCTGTCAGGTTAACCACATCACCATGTGCATTCTGCGTATAGTAGGTATATCCGGACTTTTCGCCATCGGTAAAGCCAATCAGCTGATTCAGACCGTCATAGGTGTTGGTCTTAGTCTCGTTAAGCTTTCCATATTACTGAATAAAAACTATTTTTAGCTAATTATCACTGATTTGCATATTATTTTTAGATGGTCTCCGGAGTTGAGCAATATATCTATTCCAATATATTCTGATAAATCCATTATCGTATTACTTTCAGAATTAGATTCTGCTTTTTCTATTCTGTCGATTCTCAATAACTTATCGAAAATTTCAGTTGTATCAAATTTTGACCAGCAAATCACATTATATCCGCAGCCCCAAAAATCGCAACAAGTCATTTCATAATACAGCACTTCATGAAAGCTCAAATCATAATCAGTTTTTTCCCATTCACTTTCTAACTCAACATTAATTACCTTATTGGAATGATTATAGATTACATTTTCAATATACGCATCATGCAAATTGATATTTTCAATTTCACGAATATTATTACATGATATAATCATACAGCTTCCTCCATAAACACCGCTTTAATATCCTTTATACCATGATGCCCATGGTTCAGGCATTATTTGACCAGCATAATAATGCACTACTTCCTTAATATTCAAATCGATCTACGCCGCCGAATTTCACCTGGCATCGCTTCTTACAGAAACAGATACCATACTTCGAAATATTTCGGTAAAGCTCATCCTGCAGCCCTGCGATGTAGTTCTTCTCCTCGATCTGCCGTAAAGCTTCATCACATTTGGCAGACATCTCTTTGTATGTCTTTGCAATCTTGAATTCCAATATTGCAGCATATTCAGCGTCAGAACGCTGTTTCACAACCAGGTCAAATCGGCCTTCACCAGATTCGATATTAGACAGCACTTCATAATCTGCAAATCCCGAAACAAGTCCTGTCACAAAGCCGTGATAATAGCTTTCCTGCTCATCATGATAACTGATCGTAGTAAGCAGCCAGTGCCGCAGCTGCTTTTCCAGTTTTTCTGGTTCGCCGTAAATAATGGATTCGATGATATCCGTTCTGCTGTCTGCATTGATCTTCTTCTCAAACCAGGCACGAATGGTGTTTTTGTAAATGCTCTTTACCTCAGTGTTTGGGATCACCATTTCATAATAGGTCTCGTCGCCGATGGTTTCGTAAGCGGTCACTTTTAGGTATCCTGTAAAAAGCAAAAAGCTCCAGATGTACTCGCTGTTCACATCTATCGTTCCATAAGTGATATCCTCATAAATCTGTGCTCTGACAGGCGTGCCGTTTATCAGTTCTTCTATTGCATTTTTCGTCCTGTCGTTGGATTCTTCGATCAGACGCTTTACGATTTCGTTTGAACTGGTGTTAGACCAGTAGGGTTTGCATAGAGCAGAACTTTTTTCAGCTGCCTCTGACAGGTAATTCAAAACGCTCCACGGGTTATAAATATCAACATCGTTGAATTTGTAGCCATCATACCAATGTGCAATATCTGAGGATTTGTCTGTTAAATCATAGCATTCAAGCATGACGTTGATTTCTTCTTGGGTAAATCCGAAACTGTCATCAAATTTTGTGCTCATGATTGAAAAAATCTGAAGATTATTCAGTCCAGTAAAAATACTCTCCTTTGAAACTCTCAGGCAGCCTGTCAAAAACGCACGGTCAAGGGAGGGGTTGGTTTTCAGTGCTGATTCAAATACAGAACGAATCAGGTTCACCATATCCGTATAAAATCCCTGGTGGAATGCGTTTTCAAGCGGAACATCGTATTCATCGATCAAAATGATGACGTTCTTATTGTAATATTTCACCATTATGTCCGATAAGAATTTTATAGAATCAAGATAAAACGCATCCTCTGCTCTTTGAGTTAGGATACTGTGAAAAAGATCTCTTTCTGAATCGGATATTTTGCCGCTTTTAAGGATGACCTTGTGTCTGTCATATTCTCTTGCAATCAAAACTTTGAACATATGAAAGGCATCTTTATAGCTTCCCTGTTTCATACTCTTCAGAGAAATGCTGATGACAGGGGATTGCCCCTGATACTGCATGCATTCGGGATATTCTGAAATCTTTAATCTATCAAACAGATATGCATTGCTTTCATCTGTCTTCTCAAAGAAGCGCTGAATCATGCTCATATTCAAAGTTTTGCCGAATCTTCTTGGTCTGGTAAAAAGTCCGACCTTTACCTTGTTTACAATCAAATCTTTTATCATGAGGGTCTTATCTACAAAATAATACCCTGAATCGATTACTTCTTTAAAATCCTCTATGCCGATTGGCAGCGGTTTTCTTTCCATTATTTTCACCTCGAATTCTTATGGAATATTTTTCCTCACGCCTTTACGATCTTACATCTCTTCTTATAACAAGCCACACCATACTTACTGATACTTTTTAAGGCATCCGGATAGTTCATTCCAGCCGCACCCTTTAAGCTGAGAAATACAACGGGGTATTTGTTTTGATACTTCTCGCAGATATCGGAGTGTCTGCTGATGGCAAGCCCCTCAAACAGCGATGCGTCCTGCCCGATCTCAAAGAATGTTTTCAGCGTATCCATGGTCAGTGTTTTGCCGAATCGCCGGGGACGGGTAAACAGATTTGCATCCCCATGATTCCGGAGCAGGTCTGAAATGATCTCTGTCTTATCGACATAGTACATATCGTTTCTGCGAAGCTTTTCAAAGTTCTCAACGCCGATGGGGAGCATTTTTCTTTCGGAACGCATGGTGTAACTCCTTTCATAGTCTTATAACGATTTCTCACTTGCATTTATTATATCATGAAACAGCGTGAAAATCAACTTGAATGCAGGCACAGTAAGAAAAAAGCCTGCTCTGAGCAGGCTTTCTCTATAAATGTTTTGATAAAGCTTATCTTTTGACTCTGCAATATCATTTTTCACTTGAAACAGTAAGGTGTATTATCATGAAATAATGCTGTCATAGAAGCCGTTTTTATTGCCGAAGTAATCGAGAATGAGAAACAGACAAGTGTTAAGCACCCACAACTCCTGCTTGTCTTGAACTATGTCATATTGCTTTGCAGCAATTTCTTGAGCCACTGAAATGCTTTGGTATGTTTGATAGGAGAGTATGTTAGGACAGTCCTCTGACAAGTTTTTTAGTCTCTTGATGTTCATCTGCATCAACTTTATGAAGTCTTCTTTTTTATATTCGGTTACAGCAATGCCTGACAACTTCATTTGACTGGCTAAGCTCTTGAATTTGCCTAACATGGCAATCGGAATTGTTGCAGATAAATATTGGTCGTCATCAAATGTATTGCAATATCGAAAAGATTCCATCATGGGATAATTTATGTATAACCGCCCGATAGACGGGTCGGTTTCATCTGTAAAATGTTCTGCCATTTCAATTAACTTTGGGAAATTATCCGCAAGCAGTTCTTTCGTTGAAACAGACAATCCACGTTGCTCTGGGGCTTTATGATGCAGATCAGCATCAAAGACCAAATAGGTGTAGGCGAACTTTTGATCTAATCTCTTTTTGGTCTCATCATCTCTGATAAGTTCTTTCAGGACATCTTTTATGTCGCAGTCAAAAAAATATTCTTTACACTTGTGGTATAACGTGTAGAGGTTTGTTCCGACAACGCATAATTCGGCGTTTAATTCGAATCTTTGAAGAATAGATTGGAAAAAGTCCGGTTCTGTTCGTTCACCCTCTAATACAATTAAAATCCTCATCATTCCGTAAATGCCCCATTGATATACATTTTTTCCAGGTTATGTGCTTCTCGAATTTCACGATCAGTTGAATCATACAGGTTTGTGATTTTATTTTTTGTCATTAAGAAACAGCAATCTGGTCTTGTAAGACGATTTTGCATCAGATAGGTGTTGTGTGTGGTAAGCACGGACTGAAAACCGGACTGCTCATTCAGTAACTGAACAATCAGCTCCGCAGATTCATAGTGGAAAAAAGCATCAAACTCATCAATGAACAAAAAAGAGATCTTAGGAAAAGCTGCGACGCTCCAGGCAAAGTAGAGGAGCAATGCCTGCGTTCCAGTTGATGCCAGAGATAAAAAAGGCGCTTTTTCAGTGCGTTCTCCGTTGCGATAATAAGCATATAAGATGTATCCATCATTTTCCTTCTCAAATCCCAGCTGGTAGTCAAGACCGTTTTGTTTTAAGAAGTATTGAAACTCCTCCAGCTTATTATTTTCACGAATCATTTCTGTCAATTCAAAATTTCTTGTTGTAAAGCCCATGTGAGAATTTCCTTCGGACAGACTGCGATACCACAACATGTTTTCACAAAAATGGATCAATTTCGTTACTGGGGAAGAAGAATTCGTAGGCGTGTTGCGATAGATATACTTCAGTACAGATAGTTTATTATCCGGCAGGTCAATATTCAAACTTCCTTTGAGCGTACTGTCCACAAATCGTTCCGTTTCCGACTGGCTAAAGTAATCGAATCGCACCAGTTCCTTTCCGTTTAACTTCAATGTCTCTTTTCGCAAGTCGTATTGATCCAGCTTTATATATTCGTAGACAATATCATCGTTTCCAAATTTGAAAAAGTAGCGAAAAACCACTGGCTGATCCAGATGCTCCAAGTTTCTGTAATTCTTTTTCTGCAGGCATTTGTTGTCTGTAAGGTGACTGATAATATCAAAAAGTGCAAAGCCAAGCACACTTTTTCCAATGCCATTTTTTCCGTATATGATTGCCTTGTTAACGATTCCATTATAAACCAGGTTTTGATTAAAGCTATAGTCACGGGAAGTCAGATCAAATACCAACTTTTCCGAAAAACAACGGTAGTTTTCAACCTCAAATCGCCTTAACATCGAAAATTCACTCCCAAAATGCAAACTCTTTATCATGATTATATCAGCTTTCTTCCTCAAAGTCAATAACTGTCCGTAAGAAAATTACGGATACGAATTTTTTATACGGTTATAGTATGCTGAAAAAAGGCTGGTTTATTCGTTGCAGATGCTTTTGGGCATCGTTTTGTTTTAGCACAGGTCATTCGACACCTGCTCTAAGATACAAAAAATCCCGCCACTTACCCTACTCCTGCAAAAGCAAGACGAAACGTGGCAGGAACTTTTTGATCCAGGTTTATTCCAGCAAGCCATACACCCCAAACCAACAAACAGCATCAAGGGGGAACATCACACAAGCCATCCACAGAACCGCACTTCATTTCTCATTTCCAAAATATGCCCAGTGCTGCCTCCCAGGAGAAGTCCAGCATATAAAGAACGGCATAGCCGCTTTCCCAGACAGACGCAATGATGATGATCGGCATCAACACACAGGGAAGTCCGATGTAAGCCAGAGATTGCGGTTTTCAGTCCGGTTTTTTATCAGTGCAGCACAAAATGGCATATAAAACCGCTCATGCTATCCCGTGCAAGTAACTGCAGAATCCCTTGCATCCTTCGAAGTGTTTAAAAGCTTTTCCCTGATTGTGCTGTTACTTGACTTGACAGTCTAACTTTTCAAAAGGAAATCGATCACATTTATGATCTTGATCCCATCTTCATCCATCGGCATTTCATCCATTGTGATGATATACTTCGGATAGTTATCACGAATCCGCTTTAACGGCGTAATTTCTCTGTCGAATGTATCTTCGCTCATAACAGTAGCAGAAACCTGATAGTATGCTGTCTCTCCGCTGCGTTCTGCAACAAAGTCTACTTCCAGTTCACCCACTTTACCAATGCTGACATGGTATCCTCTGCGAATCAGTTCCAGATATACAATGTTCTCAAGGATATGTCCGATGTCACGTCTGCGATTTCCAAGCAGCAGTTGACGAAGTCCCATATCGACGGCATAATATTTTTCCAGAGATTTTAAATGCTGTTTTCCCTGTATATCATAGCGTTTAGCTTTGTAAAGAATAAATGCTTCTGTTAAAGCGGTTACATAGTTTTCAGCCGTTAAAGATGTGGTTTTTCGTCCAAATGAAGTCAGACTGTCTGCGATCTTCTTGGAGGATACAATATTGCCGATATTGTCGAACATAAACTTGATCACACTTTCCAATAAACTGATGTCATTGATTCGTTTACGGGAAGCCACATCCTTGATTAAAACTGTGTGATAAATGCCGTCCAGATAATCATGCCGAATGGCATCATCATCAATTTGTACGGCATATGGAAACCCGCCGTTCTGAAAATACTTCTGCCATGCAGAATGTTTTTCAAGACCGGATAATTCCAGATATTCCGCAAAAGATAAAGGCAGCATAGGAATCTCAATATATCTTCCAGAGAGAAGTGTTGCAAGCTCACCAGAAAGTAAGTATGCGTTAGACCCGGTAATATAAATATCCGTATTTTCACGAAGAAACAGCGAATCTACCGCTTTCTGAAAGTTCGGAACCGCCTGAACTTCATCCAGAAATATATAAGTCATCTTACCGGGAACCAGTCGCTCTGTCACATAAGAATGCAACGCATGATAATCCAGCAAACCCTCATTTTCAACATCTTCAAAATTGATTGCAATGATCTGTTCTTGTTCGACTCCAGTGCTCAGAAGATACGACTGAAACTGTCTTAGCAACGTTGATTTTCCGCATCTTCGGACACCTGTCACAACTTTAATGATCTGTTGGTCCTGCAGTTTTTTGATTTTATCCATATAGATCTTACGTTCTACCATACAATCACCTCTTTTTATAGTATACCATAAAAAGATAGAAATAATCAATAGTTTTTTAAGTGTACTATAAAAACTTTTGACTGTAAATAAAGAGGTGGTATGCTTAATGCTATATTACATAATATCTCTCTTAATTTCTGTTGTAGCAGATGAGATTTTATATCTCTTCTACAAGTGGCTGAGCAGGAAGTAGCCCGACAACAGCACAACATTTTGCCTGATTCTTGTATGGGATAAGGCGAAAGCCCCCAGAGGTCGCAACTCTGGGGGCTTTCTTATTGCGTGACTGTATTGCCACTACATTATTTCTTTCCATTCTCATTTTAGCACAATTGCAGTACCTTGTCAAGATCTTTTTCCGATGGAAAAGTTGATTGCAGTCGGAACAAAGTGCAACTGCGAATAAAGAAGTTATCCGGTTTTGAGGATCATTTTTCAAAGTTCCACCTTTTCCGCATTCTGTGCCAGCGTCAATTGCAGCAGCTTGTCGGAACGATGGATGGCATTGTTGACGTTCTGAAATTCTTGTCCCTGGATGGAATTGAGAAATTCCTGCCGCCCTTCCTTGTTGGGAATCCAGGCGGTTTTTGTATCGAAGTCGTATGTCAGATAGCCCAGATGCACCAGTAAGGTCAAAATATCATCTGCGGTTTCAAAAGTACACATATCGTTCTGAAATGTTTTCGTATTGATGGAAATATGTTCTCCGGCAATCGTTCGAATGATCTTATCCCGCAAGCCGTTCTCATTGCGGACGATATACATTTTCAAAGCCTCATAGGTTTCAGTCTGTGTCCAGTAACTGTCAAAGATGCCGTTCATCATCGCTGATGTTACAGATCTTGGATTATAAATGGATATACCATTGACAGTATAGCCATCGTACCAATCTTTCGTTTGTTCAAAAGACATATGATAACGTTCACAGAGCTGACGAACTTCCCTCTCTGTAAAACCAGTGAATTTTGCGAGTGCATATTGATTGGTCATAGCGTATTCCTTGAACATATTCAGTGCAGAATGTTGACCGTATTTCTTGATTGGGAGAATGTCTGTCATATAGGCAAGTGCCACATAGGGCTGCCCTTTCAGAAAATCCCGCAGAAAATCCAGATATTCCTTTGGAGCAGTTGCATTATCCCGATGTACCCGGAAAATGGAATCCCATTCGTCAATGATAAAGATAAACTTTTCCCGTTTCTGCGAAAAAATATCTTTTGATGTCCTTACCAAGTCTGTTTCATCAAACAATGTAACATCCGGCATTTCCATTTTCACATCAAACAACAATTCCTTTGTTAAGCGTGCCACCATGTCTTTTATCACAGGATATTTGCTGACAAACTGCTGGATATCGATATGAATCACATTGTACTGATTCAGGGCAATACCGCACAAAGTCGTCAGACGCTCTTTGTACGGTATTGCCTTATAGTCATACTCTTTCATTCCTGCCTGTTTTTATTGACATTTTTGGAAATCACAAAAGTCAGAATAACAAGCACAAGTGGAAAAATACAGCCTGCAAGCACGCCCTTGCGAATATCATCTCCTGCACTTTGTGAAATGTTTCCTACGATACCCGGACCTATTGCACCGCCAAGGTCGCCTGCCATGGCAAGAAGGGCAAACATTGCTGTGCCGCCTGAGGGCATTTTCCCCGAACAGATGCTTATGGTTCCAGGCCACATAATTCCAACGGAAAAGCCGCATATTATACAGCCTGCAAGCCCAAGCATGGGAATATCCGACAGGGAAGCAACAAGATAGCATATCAGGCAAAGCATGCCTGAGCCTATCATAAATTTTATTAGGTCAAGCCTGTCGCCGTATTTTCCATACAGTGAGCGACTTATTCCCATAGTCACCGCAAACAGGCAAGGCCCGGCAATATCTCCCATAGCCTTTGAAAGATCCAAAGCAGATTCCGCAAATGCAGATGCCCACTGTGCCATTGAAAGCTCCGACGCTCCCGCACATATCATCAGCAGTATGGAAATAATGAACACGGGGGTTTTTAAAAGATTTCCGATACTCATACCTTGCCCGTCCTCGGCAGGGTGTTCAATGGGACAGGTGATGAAATTAAACATATTATACAGCGGAATTATTGCCCAGATACAAGCAAGCCATTTCCAATTGCCTATACCGAACACCGAGAAAAATACTGTGGAAAGCAGGATAACTCCTACCGAGCCCCAACAGTAAAAGGAATGGAGCAAACTCATTGCCGCCTCTTTATGCTCAAAGGGACAGGATTCAACGATAGGGCTGACAAGCACCTCCGTAAGACCGCTGCCCACCGCATATACAATTGTGCTGATGATTATTCCCATAAACGGGTCGGGCATTATCTGAGGAAGAAACGCAAGTCCCAGAAGTCCTGCTGCCGAAAACAGCTGAGAACCCACAACGCATCTGCGGTAGCCTATTCTGTCCGCAAACTTTGCACAGAGAATATCCACAATAAGCTGGGTGATAAAGAAAACGGATGATATGAGCGCAATTTTTCCGAGAGGGATATTGTAAACATTGTGGAATGTGAGAAATAGCAGCGGTGCAAAATTTGCTGTAATAGCTTGTGTAACAAATCCAAGATAACAGGCAATAAGAGTTTTTCTGTAATTCATCTTGACGTTCCTTTCGCTTTTTGATATAATTGTATCATATCATAACAAACGGCATATTTCAATGTACAATATCGCATTTTTATTACACTATATCGCAAAAATGGAGGATAAATTTGAAAAACCTAAACGACGGCTACGCAAAGATCATCACTGACGAAACTCTTCGTGAAACCATAAGTCACGGCAGTGAGGAATATCCCTTTCGATATTATTATGAGGATATATGGCTCTTTGACCTGCACTGTATTGACTGGCACTGGCACCCCGAGGTTGAGTTTGTGCTTGTGGAAAATGGGACGGCAGATTTTTTTGTGGGCAGCAGCAGATATGTGCTTAACACAGGGGAAGCAATTTTCATCAACACACAGGTGATACATCGGTTTGAGAGCAGCGAAAGTACAATTATTCCCAATATGGTCTTTTCTCCGCTTCTGATAGCCGCAGAAAACAGTTTGATATACCGCAAATATATAAAGCCTGTGCTCATGTCCTCGGTTGAATGCCTGATAATATCGCCGACAGATGAAAAGCAATGTGAGATGCTTGATACAATACGAAATGTGTTTGCCATACAGGAATCGAAAAGCATATCCGAACTGAAAACAACCGAACTTATTATGAAGCTATGGGGGCAGATTTACGAAAGCATAAGTTGGAACGACACTCAAAACATAAACAAAACCTCCGCACAGGCACAAGCACAGCTGCAGATAATGATGCAGCATATCCACAAAAACTATTATCGTCGGATAACCTTGGAAGACATTGCAAGATCTGTTTCTATAAGCAAAAGCAGTGTGCTGAATATTTTTAAAAGCTATCTGCACACATCGCCCATTAATTATGCTCTGGAATATCGTTTGAAGCGTGCTGCCAAGTTTCTTACGGAAACTGAAAACAGCGTTTTCGTTATAGCTCAGACAGCAGGCTTTGAAAATGTGGGATATTTTTGCCGCAAATTTAAGGCACTCTATGGAATGACGCCTAAGGAGTACAGAAATCACAGGCGGTCGGAACGGAAATAATAAAAAGCAAAGGACTTGCTGCGATTGGCAGTGACAAATCCTTTGCCTATTTTATTTTAAGGCAATACCGCACAAAGAGCGTCTGGTGACTTTGCACGGTATTGCCTTTGATTCAGATAGGCTGGAAGTGTAATGACGGGGTCTATAGGCTGTATGCTTTTCATATTTTTGTTCAAATCCATTTGCCTTCTTTCTTGATTGGACAACGCTAGGCAACTCCAAAAATTCCAACAACTGGCACAAACTGACCGTTTTCCACTTGCCATTTTAGGAAAAAACCTGTTTTTCGCAAAACACCCCAGGTAACGAAAAAAGGCTGAATTACGAGCTTTTTTCGTAATTCAGCCTTCTGCAATTGGTCGAGGTGACAAGATTCGAACTTGCGGCCCCTACGTCCCGAACGTAGTGCTCTACCAAACTGAGCCACACCTCGATTGGCGACTCATATAGTATAGCACATTTCCGGACGCTTGTAAAGCTTTTTTCGACACTTTCAAAAAAAAGAAAGTTTTTCTTTTGAAATCTTTGCAAAATAAAATAGATATCTTTGATTTTAGAACAAGCCGCAAATAAAAACAGCCAACAAAAAAGCGGCATCTCTGCCGCCTTTTGTCTGAATGCAGAAAAATCCCGGAGAATTTACTGCGTTTTTGCTTGATTGGAGCGAACGGCGCTGACAACTGCATAGCTGTGTGCCGGCAGAATGACAGCATCGCCGTCACAGATGCCGCTGATTACTGTGCTGAACGCATACTTCTCAAAGCACTTGTCCCGGAGAGAGACCATGGCAGTCTCATCGCTGCGGTTCATCAGCACAACAGCGCTGGAACCGTTCTGCAGAATGTATCGTGCAAAGCCCAGCACCTTTTCCTCCAGTACCAGGAACTCCATAGCGCCCTCTGCAAAAGCCGGATGCTCCCGGCGGATCTTCGCCATCTGACGGGTGTATTCCACCAGTTCCGTATCCTCATTGCCCCACGGATAGCAGCGGCGGTTGAACGGGTCTTTCCAGCCCTGCAAGCCAGCCTCGTCACCATAATAAATGCTGGGGACGCCGGGCAGGAAGAACTGGAGTACCATAGCGCCCTTGAGCAGAGCCTTGCCACGGTTGTACTCGTCCGGAGACAGTTCGTTGGATGCCATCCAGTCCTTGCTCTTGTCGTCGCAGGGCTGACCGCCGAAACGGTTGATGGCACGCTCGATGTCGTGGGTGGAGACAAAGTTCATCAACACATCCACCGTGCATTTCGGATAGTTTTCCAGGATCACCATAATGCGGTCCCGGAATGTGGTGGCAGCCTCACCCTTCATGTAGGCGATGATCGCCTCACGGAACGGATAGTTCATTACGCTGTCCAGCTGGTCGCCCAGGAGATAGCGCCGCTTGACGCCGTAAGCCTCCTTGTTGGACGCATCCTCCCAGACCTCGCCGATGACGATTTTTTCCTCATCATACTTCTTGACGCAGGTGCGCAGATTGTCCAGGAACTCGTCCGGCAGCTCATCTGCCACGTCCAGACGGTATCCGGCGGCGCCCAGGCTCATCCAGTAGTCCAGTACGCCGTCGTCGCCGCAGATGTACTTGGTGTAGCTGGGGTTGTTCTCGTCCACATTCGGCAGGGTGTCGATGCCCCACCAGGACTCGTACTCCTTGTTGCCCCAGAAGTGATACCAGGAGTAATACGGGCTGTTCTCGGACTGATAAGCGCCGGGCGTGTTGTAGCGTCCGAACTTGTTGAAATAGATGCTGTCTGCGCCGGTGTGGGAGAATACGCCGTCCAGAATGACGGAGATGCCCCGTACCTTTGCCGCCTTACACAGCTCCCGGAAGTCCTCGTTGGTACCCAGCAGCGGGTCTACATTCCGGTAGTTTGCGGTGTTATAACGGTGATTCTCGTGGGATTCGAAGATCGGGTTCAGATAGATGCAGGTGACACCCAGGTCTTTCAGATAGTCCAGCTTGCTGCGGATGCCGTCCAGGTCGCCGCCGAAATAGTCGTTGTTCCAGACGTGACCATTCTGGTCGGGCTTGTAGTAGGGGAGTTCTCCCCATTCCCGCATCACGCGGTCAGACGGTACATTGTCATGCATTTTGCCGCTGCTGCAAAAGCGGTCGGGGAAGATCTGATACATCACGCCGCCCTTGAGGAACTGGGGTGTCTGATAGTCCTCGTTGTAGACTGTCAGCTGGAACATTTCTCCCTGATCCAGTGTGCCGTGGCAGGCATCGCCCCGCTTGATATAGTGCCGCACACCGTTGGAGGTGTAGGAGAAATAGTAGTAGTGTACGCCGGAGTACTTGGGAATGAGATCTGTGGTGTATGTGACATAGCCGTTTTCGTGTTCTTTCACGTTCATCGGCAGAAAACGTTCCTTGAAGCCGGTGCGGAAAACCACCAGCACCGGAGAAAAGTCCAGCGGCGTTTCTTCCGGCAGGCGAATGGTGAACTGACAGCTCTGGTTCCGGGCGATCGCACCGAAGTGCGACTTATACGCCGGATCCCAACTGTTGTAAAAATAACGCATACAGAGATGCTCCTTTCTTTGCGGAGTGGGAGAGTATTCTTTTCAAAGGGATACTTCCTGTATTAGGTTAGGCTCCCTTGAAAAGGCACCCGAAGGGCGTGCTTTGTGCTGAGCTGGCAGCCGCAGGCTGACTGAGGGATTTTTTCTGTGAAATTTGCAGATAAGGAAAAATTCATTGTAATTCCTTTACCAGCTTCGCTGGTTCAAGGAAGGCTTATTTCTATAGTTTTCACTACAATATAAAGCAGGGATACCTCACACAACCCATCCCATTCAAGAAAACGGAGCAGGGTTTGTGCTGCTCCGTTTTCGTCAGATTATATCAGAATGTGTGATAACACGTTCTCAGATATTCCAGATATCCTTTGCATATTCGTTAACTGCACGGTCAGCGGAGAAGATGCCTGCGTTTGCGATGTTGTGCAGGGACATCTTGGTCCAGGTATCCTTGTCGGTGTACAGCTTTGAACTGCGCTCCTGTACCTGGCAGTAGCTGTCGAAGTCAGCCAGAACCATGTACGGATCCTGGGTGCGCAGGGAGTCAGCCACTTGGGTGAACTTGCAGCCGTTGATGCCGGCATACATCCGGTCGATACAGCTCTTGATGATCGGGTTGTTGTTGTAATAGTCCTCCGGACGATAGCCACGAGCCTTGAGGGTGTTGACTTCCTCGGTCTTCATGCCGAAGATGAGGATGTTGTCAGCGCCCACTGCGTCGCCGATCTCGATGTTTGCGCCGTCCAGTGTACCCAGTGTGATCGCACCGTTCAGCATCAGCTTCATGTTGCCGGTACCGGATGCCTCTGTACCTGCCAGAGAGATCTGCTCCGAAATATCGCAAGCCGGCATCAGCAGCTCGGACATGGTAACGCAGTAGTTCTCCAGGAAGTAAACGGACAGCTTGTCGGAGATGCGGGGATTCTTGCGGATCTCCTCAGACAGCGCCCAGATCATCTTGATGATCTGCTTTGCCAGATAATAGCCCGGCGCTGCCTTTGCAGCGAAGATGTAGGTCTTGGGCGTAAAGTCCATATCCGGATTTTCCAGCAGGGCGTTGTACTGTGCCAGAATGTGCATTGCATTCAGATGCTGACGCTTGTATTCGTGCAGACGCTTTACCTGTGCATCAAATACACTGTCGGTATCCAGGATGAGACCGCTCTTTTTCTTGACGAACTTGGCGAAACGCTCCTTGTTTTCCTTCTTGATCTTGCGCAGCTGTTCCAGAACAGCCTTGTCATCAGCGAAAACGTCCAGCTTTTTCAGCTCGCTGCCGTCCTTCAGGAAACCGTCGCCGATCTTGTCACGCAGCAGCTGGGTCAGACCCGGGTTGGACTGATACAGCCATCTCCGGTATGCGATACCGTTGGTGACGTTCTTGAACTTGTTCGGGGTGTCCAGATATTCTTCGTGGAATACGCTGTCCTTGATGATCTCCGAGTGCAGCTTGGAAACGCCGTTGACGCTGTGAGATGCCATAACGCACAGGGTAGCCATGTGGATCTGGTTGTCCTTGATAATGGACATCCGTGTGGTTCTTGCGCTGTCGCCGCCGTTGCGCTCCATCAGACCTGCGCAGTAGCGGTTGTTGATCTCCACGATGATCTGGAAGATTCTCGGCACGATCTGTTTTACCAGGTTTACATCCCACTTTTCCAGTGCCTCAGCCATTACGGTGTGGTTGGTATAAGCGAAGGTGTTGGTGACGATGTGCCATGCACGATCCCAGGTATAGCCGCAGTCGTCCAGCAGGACACGCATCAGTTCCGGAATTGCCAGAGTCGGGTGGGTGTCGTTGATGTGGATGGCAACCTTTTCGTGCAGGTTTTCCAGTGTGCCGTATACGTTCATGTGGTGGTTTACGATATCACCGATGGCTGCGGCGCACAGGAAATACTGCTGGCGCAGACGCAGGGACTTGCCCTCCAGGTGGTTGTCGTTCGGGTACAGCACCTTGGAGATCGCATTTGCCATGGAGTTCCGGGACAGTGCCTGTTCATAGTTGCCCTCGTTGAATTCCTTCATGTCAAAGCTGGGTGCCTGTGCCTTCCACAGACGCAGGGTAGAAACGCCGGTGCTGCCATAGCCGGAGACATACATATCATACGGGATGGCGATAACAGTGTTGTAGTTGACATGGGAGATGTAGTGGTAAGAATCCTGCCAGTATTCCTGGACATTGCCCTCGAAGTGTACTTCGATCGCCTCGTCCGGCTTCGGATCCAGCCAGACGCTGCCGCCCGGCAGCCAGTTGTCCGGTTCCTCGGTCTGCCAGCCGTCCTCCAGGATCTGCTTGAAGATACCGTACTCATAGCAGATGGAGTGACCGGTTGCCGGGATCTCCTGGGTTGCCATAGCGTCCAGATAGCAGGCAGCCAGACGGCCCAGACCGCCGTTGCCCAGACCTGCGTCCGGCTCGCACTCAAAGATGTTGTCCAGGTTGATGTGATAGTCCTGCAGGATGGCACGAACATCGTCTGCCAGCTTCAGGTTGTACAGGGTGGTCTTTAGGGAACGTCCCATCAGGAATTCCATAGACAGGTAGTACACGCTCTTGCCGCCTACGGAATTGGTTTTGTTTACAAAGTGCTGACGCTTGTGCTTCAGCTTTTCTACCATCAGTGCGGACAGCACCTGATAGATCTGCTTATCAGATGCCTCGTCCGGAGAAACACTGCACTCCAGCTGAAGTCTGTCTACAAATTTCTGTTTCAATTCTTCTCTCTGGGGATTTCCAGTTGTTTTTACTGCCATGTTATCCTCCTCAACAGTTTCGGCGGAATCTTCTCGTTCCCGGCACACAGAAACCGTGCCGGAATCCCATTCGTACCTCTTTATGGTGCGCCGAACCACCATAATACAGACTGCTCCGCCAGGTTGGAACATATCTAATACTATTATACCGGATTTTGGTCGATGTTGCAATAGCTTTTTTCACGAAATATTTGAAAAAACAATGGCGGGATTCGTCATATGTGATTGAAAGAAGTTGCATGCGGGTAAATTCGGACAGCCATTCGCCGGAGATGCCGCTGCAAAATTTGGAGAATCAGAAAGCCGTTTGAATAGACTTCCTGATTCTTCCTCTTGCTTTTCAAATATTATATAAAAAATGATATAAAATTTCACGGATAATCAGTATAATAAAGTTGTATCAGAGCGATTTCCGTGATTTGTGCCAAAATGTTCTTTTGATTGTGGAAACAATTGAACAGCTGAAAGCGGCGGAGTTGGTGGAAATTGCCGTAAAAAATGTGGTATGTATATCGTTTTTGTCGATGTTGCTGCCACGGTGCAAAAAATCTGAGGAAACGCCGTACAAAGTTTGCACGAAAGAATGCAGAACAGACTGCGTGCAGCGTTCCCGCAATGAGAGGAGTTTTTTTATGCAGGCAGAAAAAACAAGGCATATGCGGGCAAGCGTGATCAGCGTCTTGCTGGCAGTTTTGATGATCGTGACTTGCATTCCGTCGGCGTTCTTTGCGTCGGCGGCAGAAAATGCGAAAGCGAGCGGACCGCTGGTATTGACAAATTCCAGCATAGAATTTCGGGACAGTAAGTACAACCCTATTCCTGATCCTGAGAAAGGCAAAGAAGGCGTAGAATCCGGCGATCTGTTCTATCTGATGGCGACGATCTCCGGAAACAATGTCAATGAGGGTGAAGAAGACACCTATCGGATCGAGATCACCGACCAGAATCTTCTGCTGCCCAACTTTGCCGGAAACGGTTTCCGGGACGGCGCAGTGTACAACGGATATGTACTGCACGTCAATCCGGACGGCAGCCGGTATATTACATTCAGTATTGACAACGGTCAGACCAAGCAGATCCGGCTCCAGGCGAAGTTCCGGAACGGCAAAACGCCGAACGGCACCGTCGCAGAGGTGCGTATCTCACAGGATGGCTCCGGAAAGAGCGTGTCCAATACGATCACCGCAATTGCAGCCATGAACTGGAATGCGTCCAAGAGCGAGGACCGCACCAGTCTGAAAGCCAGCGACATTGCAGGCGGCACTTCGGTGAACTATACGCTCAGCGCCTCTTCCAACAATGCGTCCCAGAAAAAAGGCGCAGAGTGGGTGAAGAGCCTGACCTTCCAGGATACGATCAGCCTGGAAAACATGACATTCCTGGACGACGATGCAGCAGATGCCATCCGGAACGCCGTAAAGTCGGCGATCCAGGCGGCAGGCTATGATGCAGAACCCACCGTCACCGTAAAAGGCGCAAAGGCAGACATCTCTTTTGTGCTGAACAGCAAGAACGAGAACGCCGAGATGCCGGCAGTGCGTCTGAATGTGGCACTGCCGCTGAACAGCAGTACCGTAAAGATGAACGGTACAGCAGACGGCAAGGTCACCAACGATCTGAGCGTTTCCGGCAAGCCCTACGGGGACAATGCAGCGGAAAAGTCCATCGGCGGAAACAGCGTGGAACTGACAGTCAGCGCACCCAAGGGACCGCAGTTCAGTCTGAGCAAAACGGTGGAAAATGAAAAGGCATACTACTTAAAAGGCGATAAGGTCAAGTTTGTCATTACCGTGACCAACACCGGCGATATGGATGGTGATATCGATATCACGGATACCCTGCCGGACGGACTGACACCGACCGGGGACATTGCCTGGACAGGCATTGCCGTGCCTGCCGGAAAGAGCGTCACCAAGGAAATCGAGTGTACCGTGGACAAGGACGAAACCGTGGCGCTGACCAATACCGTTACCGGAAACCACGGCGAAAAGGCGGAAAAGACCATCCAGGTGAAAAAGGATGAGGCTGTGATCGAAACGCCGGTGAAGAGCGGTTCTGTTATCTATAATGGTAAGAACCTGGGACAGAAGTACTACACAGACATTTCCGGGCAGACTGCTACTTATACCATTTCTGTCACCAATTCCGGTGCAAAGGATGCGAAAGATGTTGCTGTTTCTGATGCGAACTTGCTGCAGTATCTGGAAAATATGACTTATAAGGTAGATGGTGCTGCAGTGGCTGATTTCCCGGGCAAAATTGACGTTCCGGCAGGAAAGACAGTACAGATCACGGTAATTGGTACAATCAAAGACAGCGTGAACGGAGAAATTTCCAACATAGCAAAGGTAGACGGCAAGTCTTCCAATGAAGTGAAGTTTACACCGGATACGCCGAAAGCACAGCTGGGGATTACGAAGACAGTGGACAAGTCTTCCTATGTGGCAGGAAATACCCTGATCTATACCATTGTTGTAGAAAACAGCGGCAGTGCTGATGCAAATGACGTGACATTTTCTGATGCAGTTCCGGAAGTGTTGGAAAGTGTGGCTGCCAAGACAGACAAAGCTGGATATGAGGTAAAGGTAAGGGGAAACACCGTAGAAAATAAGGGCGTTTGGAGCATTGCACCGGGCGAAAAGGTGACAGTTACCATTACTGGTAAAGTTAAGACTGGTACGACTGGAGAAATCGTCAATCAGGCACAGTGTAGATATGACGGCAGCACTGTAAAATCCAATGAAGTCAAAACCACAAAAGATACTTCCGGCGATTATAAGGCGGAAAAGTGGATTGTCGATGAAAACGGTAATGTGCTGGTAGATACCGATGACAGCATAAAATCCGGTTTCCAAGGATTTTCGGAGGGCGATAAAGCTGTATTCCGTGTTCGTTTCACCAACCTCACCGGTGCAACCGTAAACGGCTTGAAAATGGCTGATGGCTGGTATCGTCAGACTTCTGAAGATGCCCGGACTACTGGTAAAGTAATCGCCTGCACAGGTACTTATACCGGCTCGACTGATTTGGGAATATATTACTGGTATAATGATGCGAACAAAAATACTACATGGGGCTATAAGATTCCGGCAGATCAGCTGACATTGGCTCCCGGTCAGTCTATTGAGATCGAATATACAATGACCATGAATAATATGAGCATGGCAGGTGCACGTCCCAATTATTATCGAAATTATGTTGCATTTTATCCGAATAACACATGGAACAGTGAAAGCGGTATGTGGGGAGCAACTACTGGTTCTTATGCAGCGGCATCGGTTCAGGTTCCCTATGATTTCTGTTTCAACACAGAGAAAAGTGCTTCTCCGAACAAAAAGGAAATCTCCGACTTGTCACAGAATGATTTGGAAAATCAAGAATTTACCAATACGATTACACTGAAACCGAACACACAAGATACCACAGATTATTATGGAAAGACCTTTACTCTGACAGATGTTCTTCCGGACGGTATGACGTTGGCAGACGGTGATTTATCACAGGTGATTTCTGTAACAAATGGTACATTGGACACCAGTGCTTCGAAATTGGACGGTAATCAACTCACAATTGCGTTTACCTCTGCAACCTCATTGAATGGAAGCAGTTCCGCTGTGACGATTACATATAAGACAAAGCTGACTTCTGACGGAGCACAAAAACTCTACGATACGATTGCAAAGAGTACAACTTTGACAAACACAGTTACCAATGTTGTTGTCAAAGACGGTGAAACGGTTCTCAAGGATAAAACTCCGAATGCAACCGCAGACATCAGCTTCACCAAAACCACTCCCGCACCCGGTTTCGCCAAGCTGGCAGTGGCATCCTTTGCAGGACAGACCTACAATGCCGATGACGTACAGCCGGTAGAAAACGGCTACATCACCGCCGGTGATACACTGATCTGGCAGACTGTGCTGTACAACGGCAGAGGCGACTCCACCGATGTGGCAGACTTGAAACTGGACGGCGTGACGCTGACCGACAATCTGCCGCCGACATACCAGTTCAGCAATGAGACCGGCTTGCAGATGACCTACCAGGAACTGACGCTGACGCATAACAGCGACGGCAGTTCCACATTTAAGGCAAACGACAAGACTGGTCTGCTGGAAAGCGGCACGCCTGTTCCCCGCGATGCCTACAAGATCGACGGTTCGAAACTGATTATTTATGCGGACAAGCTGGGCAAGGCAACGCTTGCACCGAACAAGTGCATCGTCTTCCAGTTCACCACCACCGTCAAGGACGGTCAGGAAAAAGAGGGCGTCATCACCAATACCGGCTATGCCAGTGTGACACAGCCGTTCTCCACCGAAGATACGGTTGCCGGCGAAAAGCGTGACGACCAGATCTGGAGCTACGCAAACTATAACATCGTTGGTCTGACCACCGAATCCTGGAAGACCATTACCTACACCAACCAGAACCACACCGGCACACCGCACACGGACCCGGCTACCGATACCGGTTACAGCCGCCAGCCTACCCACAACTATGTGCAGGGTATGCAGGGCGAAGATGTGACCTATGAACTCCACATCAAGAACAACTCGCCGGTAGATCTGGAAAACATGACCATTATCGACCGTCTGCCCTATGTGGGTGACTTGGGTCTGGTTTCCGGCTATGAGCGTTTCTCCGCATTCGGCGTGAAACTCAAGAGCATTGATTCTGTTGTGGTGAACGGAACAGATGTAATTGACAAAACAGTACGCAGCTACTCCACCGACAAGACCTCCGTCCTGGATGAATATTCCAAGGACTGGCTGGGGCAGAACGATGTCATGAACTGGACAAACATCAAGTCTGACGATACCGTAGACTTCCGGATCCAGTTGCAAGATACGACCGTCAAGGTCGGTGAGGAAGCTGTTGTCAAAGTGACCGCAACCGTTCCCAGCTATGTGGCAAAGACCGGCGAGGAGAATATCGCATGGAACAGCTTTGCGTACTCCTATCAGAATACCAGCATTCTGGGCGACACCGTCATGGTGGCAGAGCCGGCAAAGGTCGGCGTCTGGGTACAGACACCGGACACCACCATTGATGTGACCGTCAACAAGACGCTGACAGAGGCAGAGACCAAGGATGCAACTTTCTACTTTGCTCTGTTTGCCGACGAAAATTATACCACACGTTTGAGCGATGTGATTTCCGTCACCGTTCCGGCAGGACAGACTGCGGCATCCGTCACCATGAAGGACGTAGACCTGTCCTCGATCAAGCAGCAGAACAACGCCAATAACGTTTATCTCCTGGAAACCGACGCCAAGGGCAACCGGATTCAGAATTACACACCGAAATATACCGATAATGTAATTTCCACCGATGCCACGGCGAGCCAGACCGTCGGCGTGACCAACACCAAAAATGTGGGCAATATCACGCTGACCAAGACCCTGGCAGGGGACAGCGTGACCGGCGATACCTTCTACTTTGCCCTGTTCATCAAGAATGCGGCCGGGGACTATGTGCGCTATGAAGATGCGCCGGTACAGTCTCTGACATTCACCGAGGCAGGCAAGCAGAACGTGACATTTGAAGATGTGCCCAAGGGCGTGGAATTCTACGTGCTGGAGACCAATGCAAACGGTGTTCTGGCAGATACAGACTTTGCAAAATACACCTCAGACAGCGGTATCCGCTATACCTCCGAACCGGCAGCACCGGCGGCAGTACAGGCAGACGGCAAAACTGAGATCACCAACACCGAGGAGATCGACTACAGCATCACCGTCAGCAAGGTGCTGATCGCAGATGATGTCAAGAGCACACCCGCATTCTCTGTGGGACTGTTCACCAAGAACGGTGACACCTATACACAGATTGATGCAAAAACTGTTAGTGCTGGCTCTAGCGTGACCTTTGACGGTCTGGACGCTGATACCGAGTATTACATCTTTGAGATGAACGGCAAAGAGCGTGTCGGCGCAGGGAAATCCTTTGTCCAGAGCGTCGTAACAGATTTCAAGGATCCCACTACGAAAACAGATAAGACATTCTACGTTTCCTATAACGGCTGTGGTGAGCAGGCAATTCTGCTGACCAAGGATGCACCCAGTGCGGATGCGGTCATCACCAATGCCACCGAAAATCCCACAAGGATCAAGGTAACCAAGATCGCTACCGAGGACGGCAAACCGGCAGTTGACCATGCAATCCAGGTGGGACTGTATACGCAGAATGCAGACGAGAGCTATCAGCTGGTTGAAAAGAAAGACATCAACATTACTGCCGGCGACAACGGCAGTAAGTCCGTCACCTTTGAGGGACTAGACAGCAGCAAGACCTACTACGTCTTTGAGCTGGACAAGGACGGAGACACAATAGTTCCGGACGGCGGCATGACAGAAGTCGGCAAAAAGACCTTTGTCGCAAGCTATTCCAACGGCAACATGGTTACCATGGATGCCGGCATTCCGGGCGATAAGACCATCACCGATGCGTACCAGAGCGATGTAGAGATTTCATTTGCAAAGGTAGATGTAGACGGCAGGGAAATGGCAAACTGTGCGTTTACGCTGACAGGCCCCGGCGGTTTTTCCAAGACCTTGACAGCACCGGAAACCATTGCAAATCTGGCAAAGGGTGAATACACTCTGACAGAGACTGCAGTTAAGGGCTACGCACCGCTGAGCGTGACATTCAGCGTAGATGAAAGCAGCTATGTGGTTGCCAATCATCCGGACGGCAGCCCGATTGAAAATAATAACTGTATTTTTGCGGCAAATAAGGTTACCGCTATTAACCGTTCGCAGATCAGCGTGGACAAGCAGGACATTGCAGATTCCGCAGAACTGGCAGGCGCAACCATCAAGATCACCCGGACAGACGGCAGTCTGAACGCAGATGTGCTGGAGGTCAAGCGTGGAGAAACTTCGCTGACAAAGGCAGACTCCCTGGAGGACAACGCCGATTACGGCAAGTACACGCAGACATCCGATACCATCACCTTTGTTTCAGACGGCAAAAACAAGACTGACATCATCGGTCTGCCGGACGGCGAATATATCATGGAAGAAGTCGCTGCACCGGACGGCTACAATAAGGTAAGCACAAGCTTCACCTTTACCATAAAGAATGGTCAGGTAACACAGACTTCCGCCGTTTCTGAGGAATATGACGTTTCCGATAATGAAATCGTCATGAAGGACAGCATCAAGAAAACGGTTTCTGTTAGTAAGCAGGCAGTCGGCGGCGGCGAAGAACTCACCGGAGCCGTACTGAAACTGACTGCACCGGACGGCGTTGACCTGTCCAAGGTGGGTTATGCTTACGGCGACAAGTCTACGGACGGCATCGCAAATGACGGCAAAACCATCAGCTGGACATCCGACGGCACAAAGGGCAGCGTAGAGCTGACCGATCTTCCGGCAGGCACATACACCCTGGAAGAGATCACTCCCCCGGACGGCTTCACCAGAAAGACCGAGACCATGACCTTTGTGGTCGGCGCAGACGGCAAGGTCGAAACCGTAAACAATCTGACGAAAAAGGATGATAAGACTGTTGTCATGGAAGATGCACCGTCCGAAGTATCCATCGTAAAGGTGGGCAAGGACGGAGACGCTGCACAGGAACTGCCCGGCGCAGATATGAAACTGACCTATGAGGGCGGCGTAGATCTGTCTCATGTAACCGCAGAAAACGGTAAGATCGAAGGCAATGCGACTGGCTCCAAGGTCATCACCTGGACATCCGGCGACAAGGCAATTCTGCTGAAACAGCTCCCGGACGGCAAGTATACCCTGGAAGAAACGATTGCACCGGACGGCTATGAACTGACCACCAAGATCATGTTTGAAGTGGTTGACGGCAAGGTACAGAACGTAGAAGTCGGTGAGAGCAAGACAAACAAGTACGATGAGACCACCGGTCTTATCACCATGTTCGATGCACTGAAAAAGGTGACATCCTCCAGCTCGGAAACCAGCAGTTCGTCTGAGACAACAGTTACAACAAAAACCACATCGGTTTCCAGCAGCGTGACATCCGGCAGCAGTTCCTCTTCGGAATCTGCATCCGGCACGCAGACAACGGAAACCTCGACCGTATCCGCAAGCAATACTACGGCAACCGTATCCGGTACAACTGTATCGACTGTTACCGTTGTCACCGAATCTTCTACATCCGCTACAACCCAGACCAATACCGACACTGTCACTGTCACCAGCAGTGCAACAGTATCTTCCACTAGTGCAACACAAACCAGCGCCGGACCCACCAACACCACGACCAGCGGCACAACAGTGACCACATCCGGCAGTGCGTCGGGTACTGTCACATCAACCACAGGTTCTACAGAATCCAGTGCAGGTCCGACCAATACCACCACCAGCGGAACAACTACCTCTGCGGTAAGCACATCGTCGGAAAGCACTTCGGAAACCGGTTCTGAGACGACAACATCTGTCAGCGCCGATACCACGACTGTTTCTGCAACGGAAACGGAGACGGATACCACAGCACCGACCGAGACGACCACCGTATCGGAGACCGGAACGGAAACAAGCACTACGACCGCAGCAGCAACGACCACAACCACAGTAATCACAACAACCTCTGAAACAGAAGATACGACTACCGAAGAGACCACAACCGAAGAAACGACCACAGAAACAACAGAAACCACCACCGTTACCACAGAACGTCCGAACGGCTATCTCATCCGCAAGTGTGACGCAGGCGGCAAGGAGATCGGCGGCGCAACGCTGACGATCACAGACCAGTCGGGCAATGTCATCGACCAGTGGGTATCGGAAGAGGGCGTGTCTCACGTCTTTGCCAACATCGAAACAGGCGTACCGTACTGCCTGACCGAAGTCCTCGCTCCGGCAGACTATGCAATTGCAGAGCCGATCTACTTCCAGCTGGATGAAAACGGCGATCTGCTGCTGCTGACAGTTGCCGTCGATGAGAACGGCGCACCTGTCGTCCAGGAGGACGGTACATGGCAGATCGTAAGCACCGCATATAGTGCAGACACAAAGGCAATCGTCATGGTGGATGAGTACATCGGCACAGAGACGACCACTTCTGAAACCGAAGGAACTACCACCACAACGACTACGACAACCACAGCCGAAGAGACCACGACCGAGAGAAACACCACCGCCGGAAATGGAGAGCATACGCCGACCACAACGGCAACCCTGGTGACAACCGACGGCACCGGCACGGACAGCAGTGATTCTGCATCCACCACTGCCGGCAGCAGCCAGACGACGACCACTACCCGCAGCAACAGCAGCGGCAGCAGTTCCGGTTCGTCCTCCGGCAGCACAAGAGTCTCCTCAACGCCAAAGACCGGCGAGGCACTTCCGGCACTTCTGATCCCGGCAGGCGCTGCACTGGCTGCAGCGCTCGTGACAGGAAAAAAGCGCAGAAAAAAGTAAAACGTAACGACCGGATAAGGCACACATTTTCCGTGTGAGCTGTCTCCGTCATCGTGAAAGACCGTCTCGGTAGGGCATTCCTGTCGGGGCGGTTTTTTCGCCCTCTTGCCAATCCTGCCGAAATATGCTATAATAGGACAAGAAACGATTCCGTCAACGGATTCCAAAAGAAAGAGGTACAAAAATATGCGTAATACCACAAGTTATGAAAGTCCGTTCTGCACCCGCTATGCCAGCGAAGAGATGCAGCACGTTTTCTCCGCAGACAAGAAGTTTTCCACCTGGCGCCGTCTCTGGGTGGCTCTGGCTCGTGCAGAGATGGAGCTGGGTCTGCCGGTGACACAGGAGCAGGTGGACGAACTGGAGGCAAACATCGACAACATCGACTATGACGTTGCCGAGGCAGAGGAAAAGCGCCGCCGCCACGATGTCATGTCCCACGTGTACGCTTACGGCCAGGTATGCCCGAAGGCTGCCGGCATCATCCACTTGGGTGCAACCTCCTGCTATGTGGGCGACAACACCGACATCATCATCATGCGTGATGCACTGGAGATCGTGCGCCGGAAGATGATTAACGTTCTGGCGAACCTGTCCCGTTTTGCCCTGGAATACAAGGCAATGCCGGCGCTGGCATATACCCACCTCCAGCCGGCACAGCTGACCACAGTGGGCAAGCGTGCTACCCTGTGGATGAACGAGCTGCTCATGGACTTCAACGAACTGGAATACCGTATTGCAAATCTGAAGCTGCTGGGTTCCAAGGGTACTACCGGTACACAGGCATCCTTTATGGAGCTGTTCAAGGGTGATACCGACAAGGTCAAGGAGCTGGAGGCGAAGATCGCCAAGGAAATGGGCTTTGACGGTGTCGTTCCGGTTTCCGGTCAGACCTATTCCAGAAAGATCGACTCTCAGGTTCTGGCAACCCTCAGCGGCATTGCACAGTCCTGCAGCAAGTTCTCCAACGATATGCGTCTGCTCCAGAGCTTCAAGGAGATGGAGGAGCCGTTTGAAAAGACCCAGATCGGCTCTTCTGCAATGGCATACAAGCGCAACCCCATGCGCTGTGAGCGTATCACTTCTCTGGCACGCTACGTGATGATCGACAGTCTGAACCCGGCATTCACCGCAGGTACCCAGTGGTTTGAACGTACTCTGGATGACTCCGCAAACAAGCGTGTTTCTGTTCCGGAGGCATTCCTGGCAGTGGATGCGATTCTGAACATCATGCTGAACGTCACCGACGGTCTGGTGGTTTATCCGAAGATGATTCGTCAGCGCATCATGCGTGAACTGCCGTTTATGGCAACCGAAAACATCATGATGGACGCAGTGGAAAAAGGCGGCAACCGCCAGGAACTCCATGAGAAGATCCGCACCTATTCCATGGTTGCCGGCAAGCACGTCAAGGAAGAGGGTCTGGATAACGACCTGTGCGATATGCTCCTGGCAGACCCGGCGTTCATGATTACCAAGGAAGACCTGGACAAGATTCTGAAACCGGAGAATTTCACCGGCCGCAGCGAACAGCAGACCGAGGAATTCGTGGCAGAGTGCATCCAGCCGATTCTGGACGCAAACAAGGATATCCTGGGCGAACACTTCGAGATGAAGAACTAAGGCAACCCCATTTCTTTGAAAGTATAATCGATTTCACATAATGAAACAGCCCTCAGCGGAATTTGCACCGCTGGGGGCTGTTTTGCGCCAAAAGTCTTGACAATCCGTCTCAAAAGGTGTACCCTAGACAGAGAATCACCAAAGGAGGAATCACCATGTCCATACAGATACGCCCGGCAGTCCCGGCAGATGCCCCGGCACTGCTTGCCATTTATGCGCCCTATGTGGCACAGACTGCCATCACCTTTGAATACGACGTTCCCACCGAGACGGAATTTGCCTGCCGCATTGCGGATACCTTAAAAAAATACCCCTATCTGGTGGCAGAGCAGGACGGCGTGCCGGTGGGCTATGCCTACGCCGGAAAATTTCACGACCGTGCTGCCTATGACTGGTCGGTGGAGACTTCCATCTATGTGGAACAGCACCAGAAACGCCGTGGCATCGGCAGACTGCTCCACGATGCCCTGGAACAGGAACTGCGGCGGCGGCATTTCCTCAATATGAACGCCTGCATCGCCTGCCCTATGGGCGAAAGCGACCCCTATCTGACACGGGACAGCATCCGGTTCCACGAAAAGCTGGGCTACCGGATGGTGGGCGAATTCCATCAGTGCGGCTATAAGTTCGGGCGGTGGTATCACATGGTCTGGATGGAAAAGCACATCGGTGACCATGCAGATACGCCGCTGCCGGTGGTGTGGGGATAAATAAACAGAGCGACAATGTCGCTGCATTGCCGCTCTTGCTGTTATTCTGCATCAGAAATATTTTTTTTGTATTGCTTCTGTGAGTGCGCTTTCTGGAATGGAAATCATAGTATCGTAATCGCTGCCGGGATAGGTGTAGGTAATTGCATCAATTGTTTTTGATATTCCGGTTTGAGGGGATTCCACAGCAGACGAACCGGAAATGTTCAACAGGTCTGTGACGAGCAGTTCTTGCTGTGTTTGCGAACCAGTGATTAAAGCCTGATTTGTCCAGTTCCCATCTTCTAAATGAAATAGTCCTTGATAAGCATTCGTAAGGAAAAAGTTGTTGTTGTCACTTACTTTGCCGAAGTAAAGAAGTGTGTCTCCGGCGCTTGGAATATATACGTTGCACCAGTCCCAGTAAAGTTGTGCGTTATTGATTTCAGATTCAGAATAACTTGATGTATCGAAAGGCAGAGCGTCATCGTTCTCTTGAAAAATGGGTGCGTTTTGATACTCTGCGCAGCTAATATACCCACCGTACATATCGAAAGTCTCGCCATTATAGGTGCCTTTATATATCTCCAAAATTTCTGGGGTAATGGAAGTAACGACAGAATCAGTGCCTTTGTAAACACAGGAATCAACTTTTTGGACGTTAACTTTTGCAACAATGTCTGAAGAGTCGATTAGCTCTTGTAAAGTTGTGGCTTGATCGACAAAATCGGCTGTGCTGGAGACTGTAAGGACAAGTCCCTTTTGTGTCTGCGTGGATTCAGTGCTGTTTTTCGATGTTCCACAAGCAGTTGAAAGAAGGGAAAAACAAAGGGCAAAGGTTAAAACAGCAAAATGTTTCTTTTTCATATAGATAACCTCCTTTGAAAACATAGTATTATGATACAGGATTTCGGCGATGGTCAGATGTAATAAGGTGAATATTTTTTGTATATTAAAGTAAACTCTGAATAGGATGGCTTTGCTGCAACTCTATTCATGCCATGAGGACACGTAATTGCGTTTCTGTGTTTAATAATATGGTTAAATTGTATATTTTTATTATAAAACAAGGAAAAACATTTGTCAATATGATTTTTTGTCGAATTTCATTCAATTTAGATAATAATCGTTTTTTAATTTGCACCTTAAAAATTGAAAAGAGATATTGACTAATCCGCCGTTTTCGGTTATTATAGAAAGTAGGAAATTTTTGCAGTCTCCCTGCAATGGAATACGGAGGACACACACATGAAAAAGCGAGGACGGCTTACGGCAGTATTGCTGAGCGGCGCCATGCTCTGCGGCATCGGCACCGGCTGTACTTCGGGCAGCGCCCAAACTTATACCTGGAGCAATGTTGCCATCGGCGGCGGCGGTTATGTCACCGGCATGGAGTATAACCCCAAGGAAGAGGGTCTGGTCTATGCCCGTACCGATATCGGCGGACTGTACCGCCGGAAAAAGGACACCGACTGGGTGCCGCTCACCGATTTTCTGGGCGCAGACGAGTGGGGCTATATCGGCATCGAAAGCATGGCGACCGACCCGGTAGAACCGAACCGGGTGTATTTTGCCGGCGGTACTTATATGAGTGACGATGCGGCGCTGTTTGCCTCGGACGACTACGGCGAGACCTGGACACGCTTTGATGCGCCGTTCAGCTGCGGCGGCAACCAGTCCGGACGTGGCTGCGGCGAGCGGATGTGCGTCAATCCCAACGACAACAAGGAGGTCTGGTTCGGCAGCCGTGACAGTGGTCTGTGGAAAACCTCTGACTACGGCAAGAACTGGGAAGAGGTCACTTCGTTCCCGGTAAAGGGCAACTATAAGCAGGAGAGCAACAGCATCGGCATTCTCTGGGTGACATTTGACCCGGCTTCGACAGATATGTACGTGGGTGCAGCCATGACAGACGGCACCTGTATCTATAAAAGTACAGACGGCGGCGAAAGCTGGACGGCGCTGGCGGCAAACGAACCGGGAATGTATCCCCTGCACGCATCGTTTTCTGCGGACGGCAAGCTGTATCTGGCATATTCCGACAACTGCGGTCCGAACCTGTCTCCCACTGCCGGCGCAGTCTGTGTGTACGATACCAAGGCAGACAGTTTCACGGACATCACGCCTGACCTGGGCGACGGTAGACAGGGTGGATTCGGCGGCATCTCGGTAGATGCCCAGAACCCGGATGCCGTGGTGGTCTCCACCCTGGGCTGGTGGTCGGACAACGGTGACAACCTGTACTATACCACAGACGGCGGCAAGACCTGGAGCGGTCTGTTCAACTTAAATACCAAGGAAAACAACTACCAGATGGACACCTCCCGGGCGGCGTGGCTGGACTGGGGCAGAGGCGAGAACCAGGCGAAAACCGGCTGGTGGGTGGCAGATGTGAACATCAACCCGTTCAATTCGGATGAAGTGATGTACGGCACCGGTGCGACCATCTATTCCACGGAGAATATGACCAAGATCGGCACAGAGCCGGTGACCATTGCCTTTGATGCTTACGGGCTGGAAGAAACGGCAGTGTTCAAGATGCTGGCACCGCCCAGCAAGGACAATTCGCCCCAGCTGTATTCCATCATGGGAGATCTGACCGGTTTTGCCCATGAGGACGTGACGAAATGCCCGGACGATGCCCACTTTATGAAGAACGGCAAGCCCACCGATCTGGACGTGGCGTTCCAGAATCCCAACACGGCGGTATACCTCAGCGAGGAAAAGACCACCACCATCAATTTCACCACAGACGGCGGCGCAACCTGGGAGACCGTAAAGCATAAGCCCGACCCGGCGACCGGGGGACAGGTGGCAATGTCCGCAGACGGCAGATCCACCATCTGGGTGCCGAACAGCGTCTCCGGAAAGCCCTATGTGACCACTGACCTGGGAGAGACCTGGTATTATGTAGAAGGTCTGGGCTTTAACGCCAAGATCGCCGCAGACCGGGTGAACCCCAAGGTGTTCTACGCCACCTGTGACGGACTGTTCTACGTGTCCAAGGACGGCGGCGTGACCTTCGAGTCCACCGGGCAGATGGTGGCAGATGCCGCAGAGCCGGTGACCGTGTTCGGACAGGAGGGCAACGTCTGGATCTCCAGCAGCACCATGATTATGTACACCGAGGACGGCGGCGAAAGCTTCCAGACCGTAAAGACCCTGCCCACGGTAGACAGCATTGGTTTCGGAAAAGGTAAAAAGGACAACAGCTATCCGGTGATTTACGCAGAGGGCGATGACGGCGAAAACGGCTATGGCATCTATAAATCCGAGGACAAGGGCAAGACTTGGCTCCGGATCAACGATGACCAGCACAAGTTCGGCAATCTGAACCCCAAGTACATCACCGGGGACAGCAATGTCTACGGCAGAGTTTATTTCTGCACCGATGGACGTGGCATTGTAATGGGTGATATTGCCTCGTGAGAAGAAAACATTACGGAAAATACATTTTCCGCTGGATCATGACCCTGCTGGTGCTTGCGGGGCTGGTGTTCGCCTTTGTGGGCGGCAGACGGCTGCTGCACATCTATCTCACCAGTACCGGACGGCAGGCGGCAGATGTACCCAGCAAGCAGGATTATCCGGTGCGAGGAGTCGATCTGTCCTACTACCAGGGGAACATCGACTGGGACGTGCTGGCATCCCAGGGCGTGGACTTCTGCTTTATCAAAGCCACCGAGGGCATCGACCACAACGACAGCCAGTTCGCCCAGAACTGGGAAACGGCGCAGTCGGCGCAGATCTATGTGGGTGCATACCACTTTTTCCGGTTCGAGGACAGCGGCAGGGCGCAGGCGGAAAACTTCATCCAGACCGTTCCGGTGACGGAAAACACGCTGCCGCCGGTGATCGACGTGGAACTCTATGAGTCCCTGGGCGGCGTGATGCCGGATACGGATACTGCAAAGGAGAATATCCGGGAAATGCTGGAGCTGCTGGAAGAACACTACGGGGTAAAACCCATTCTCTATGCAGCCCCCAACACCTACCGCACCTATATCAAAAGCTTTGCGGACGAGTATCCCATCTGGATCAGCAACTACTATTATAAACCCTATTTCGACTGGACATTCTGGCAGTATACGGACGACGGGGAACTGCAGGGCTATGACGGCTATCAGACCCATATTGATCTGAACGTCTACGCCGGCAGCATGGACGAATTCCGGAAACAGTTCGGACTGCAGGAATTTTAGAAAGGAACCACTATGACAGAACCGATTTTTTTGCAGGGGATCTGCAAGGACTATCTCTGGGGCGGAAACCGACTCCGGGAAGAATACGGCAAGAAAAGCGATGCCGACAAGATCGCCGAAAGCTGGGAGCTTGCCTGCCATAAGGACGGCAGCAGCATTCTGACCACCGGGGCAGATGCCGGAAAGGACCTCCGGGAATACCTGGACGAACACGGTACCGGTTTTCTCGGCACAAACTGCGCCGGCTGCACCACCGTTCCGGTACTGATTAAGCTGATCGACGCCAAGCAGGATCTGTCCATCCAGGTGCATCCAGATGACGACTATGCCATGCGGGTAGAAGGCGAGCCGGGCAAGACAGAGATGTGGTATATCATGGATGCTGCACCGGGCGCTGCGCTGTATTACGGGCTGAACCGTGCGGTCTCCAAAGAGGAGTTTGCAAAGCGCATCCAGGAGCAGACCCTGACCGAGATCCTGAATCGGGTAGAGGTCAAGCCGGGCGAGCTGTACTTTATCCCGTCCGGCACGCTCCACGCCATCGGCGCAGGCATCCTGCTGGCGGAGATCCAGCAGAACTCCAACACCACCTATCGGGTCTATGACTATGGCAGACGTGGCGCAGACGGCAAGCTGCGTCCGCTGCACATCGAAAAGGCGCTGGATGTGACGAACCTCAGCCCCATCGCACCGACCGCTCAGTATCCGGCACAGCCGGTTGACGGCGGCAGTGTCCGCCGACTGGAGTCCTGCAAGTACTTTATCTCGGACGTGGTGGAGGTTTCCGGCAAAGTGCATTTCACCGTGGGAACAGAGACGTTCCGCCACCTGCTGGCGTTGGACGGCGAGGCGGTGCTGGAAACAGCATCCGGCAGCTATCCCATGAAAAAGGGTGACAGCGTCTTGCTGCCTGCCGGTCTGGGCGCATACAGCGTAAAGGGCAGCGGATTCCGGTATATTGTCACCGGCGTGGAAGAAAAGTTAGGTTAACAATTCCATACAATGGATTTGAATATTTAGGAGGAAACGAAATGAAGTATTACATTGGTATCGACCTGGGCGGCACAAACATTGTTGCCGGCGTGGTCAACGAGAGCTATGAGATCCTGGCAAAGGCAAGCGTCAAGACAAACCTGCCCCGTCCGGAAGAGGAGATCGCCGCAGATATGGCGAAGGTTTCCAAGGAGGCAGCAGAACAGGCTGGTCTGACCATGGCTGACATCGAGTGGATCGGCGTCGGCACACCGGGCGTTGCAAACAGCGCCACCGGCGTGATCGAATATTCCAACAACCTGGGATTCCACAACACCCCCATGGTAAAGTACCTGGAAACTGCCCTGGGCAAGCCCACCTTTATCGAAAACGACGCCAACGCTGCTGCATACGGTGAATATGTTGCCGGCGCAGCAAAGGGCGCAAAGAATGCAGTCTGCATCACCCTGGGTACCGGCGTAGGCGCTGGTATTGTGATCGACGGCAAGATCTACAGCGGCTCCAACTTCGGCGGCGCAGAGGTGGGTCACACCGTGATCTCTGTAGACGGTCCGCAGTGTACCTGCGGCAGAAAGGGCTGCTTTGAGGTATACTCTTCCGCTACCGGTCTGGTGCGCATGACCAAGGAGGCACTGGCAGCAAATCCGGACAGCGCCATGAAGGACGAAGAGCGCATTTCCGCACGGACTGCATTCAACTATATGCGTGCCGGCGATGCAACTGCAAAGCAGGTAGTAGACGACTACATCAAGTACCTGGCAGCCGGCATCACCAACACCATCAACATCTTCCAGCCGGATATCCTGTGCATCGGCGGCGGCGTCTGCAACGAGGGCGATCCGCTGCTGGTTCCCATGAAGGAAATTGTCAAGAAGGAAGTCTACACCCGTGACTCCGCAAAGAATACCGAGATCGTGATCGCCCAGCTGGGCAACGATGCCGGCATCATCGGCGCTGCATTCCTGGGCAATGCACACGACTAAGACGCTGCGTTTGCACGATCTGTGCAGCCGCTGACAAAACAGCACTTCACCCCGAAAGCCGGTTTTCCGGTTTCCGGGGTGATTTTTTATAGGAAAGCGCCCGGCGGCGCATAAACATTCTGTACAATTCTATGAAACACGATTTGTGCATTTTGACGGTTTGTACTAAAACCACCCCAGTGATTGGCGAAAATCTCTTGACAGCTTGCACAAAAGGTGGTAGAATGAGGTGGATAAGGTGATGCCGCAGCGGCAGCAGAGGGCTGTCGGCTGCGCCGCACGAAAAACGAAGGAGTTCGATAACATGAAGTTTATGAAGAAACTGCTCAGCACCATGACGGCTGCAGCAATCGGGCTGTCCATGACCACTGCACTGTCTCTGGGTACTTCTGTTGCATCTGCAGCAGACAAGACCGCTGTGGAACTGGTCGAGGATATGGGGCTGGGCTGGAACCTGGGCAACGCCCTGGATTCCACCAACACCTGGGACAGCTCTCTGACACCCAGCAAGATCGAGACCGCCTGGGGCAACGTGGTTACCACGGAGAACATGATTAAGGAAGTCAAGAAGGCTGGCTTCAACACCGTCCGTATCCCTGTCACCTGGTGGGATATGACCGGAAAGTCCGGCGCAGCAAATATGAACAGCTTTGACGGCACGGTAGGCGATGCGTACCTGGCAAGAGTCAAGGAAGTGGTAGACTACTGCATCGACAACGATATGTATGCAGTCATCAACACCCACCACGACGAGGACTGGGAAAAGGATACCTCCAAGATCGGTACCTTTGAAAAGCTGTGGACACAGATTGCTACTTATTTCGAGGGCTATGACGAGCATCTGGTATTCGAGGGCATGAACGAAGTCAACTTCTCTACCAGCGATGCCATGACCTATAACCAGGCATTTGTAGATACCGTCCGTGCAACCGGCGGCAACAACAAGGATCGCCTGCTGATCTGCCCGGCAGACAACAACAACACCGCAAAGGCACTGTCCAGCAGCTTCTCCATGCCGAAGGACGACTCCAATATGCTGGCAGTTTCCGTACACTATTATGAACCGTCTACCTTCTGCGTAGCTGATACCACTTCTTCCTGGGGTCACCGGGAGACATGGGGTACTGCCGCAGATCTGACCAAGGTAGAAAAGGACTTCGGCGAACTGAAGTCCAAGTTCACCGATAACGGCTACGGCGTTGTCATCGGCGAATACGGCGTCTGCAATGCCGACAAGTACGGCGTAAACAAGACCGCCTACAACAAGGACGAAGAGTCCATCAAGACTTTCTATCAGACCATCACTTCCACTGCGTACAAGATGGACGGCATCTGCCCCATCGCATGGGACGACTCCGACTCCGGCACGATCTGCCTGTTCAGCCGCAAGAACATGAGCTGGTATGACGAAAGCCTGAAGAGCATCTTCACCGACATTGCAAGCGGCGGAAATGTAGATCCGGGCAAGCAGAAGACCGACCGTGTCACATTCCAGGCAAGCGACATCACCGAAACCGATAAGGACGGCAAGCCATATCTGAATGTGGATCTGAAGCCGTACAAGGAACTGGGCGTACACGTAAGCTCTGTTGTCGTAGATTATAAGATGACCTCTGCAAAGAACTCCTCCGAGTGCAGCGGCGACATCAACATGAGCTTTAACGTGACTGATGAAAACGGCGAAAGCCAGTGGGCATACCTGGACAACAGCATCGGACCGAAGGAAACCACTTCTACCTTTGATGTTCCCGTAGGTTCTCACGAATATGTTCTGGAAAAGGACGACGACGGCAATGTTACCAGCAGCGTGACCGGTACTCTGGAGATGGATTATCTGAAGCTCCAGAACTGGTGGACATGGTCCGGCGCAACCGGTGACAAGGTGACTGTCGATATGAGTTCTGTTACCGTGATCTTCGACGACTACTTCTATGTAGACGACAACCCGGATCAGACCACCGAGACCACACAGACCACCACCGCAACAACCACTTCTGAAACCTCCACTACCACTGTCACATCCAGCGTACCGGAGGGTGACGCAATCGGTAAGGCATACTTCATCGGCGGACTGGGCGCAGATCAGAACTGGACTGCCGGCGAAAACGAAGGCGCAGCAATCACACCCATCACCGGCGACGGCACTTATACCGTTTCCTGGGATGTTACCGGAGGCGGCGGTACGAATACCGTACAGTTCCTGGCAGTTGTGATCGCTCCGGACGGCGAAACCGAAAACTTCACCACTGATACATTCGAAGACCTCAAGGTTTCTCTGGATGAAGTATGGATCGACGGCGAAAAGCTGGCAGATTACACCGTTGGCGCAAAGTCCATCAACACACGCTATTATGAAGAAGGCTCTGCCGGCGTAACACGTCTGTACCTGCACGATGACTGGTCCACCAAGATCAAGGATCTGCCGGGCAAGACAACCATTACCCAGGAAGTCAAGGTAGTATTCACCATTTCCGGTACTGGTCACGAAGGTCCGATCGTAACTACCACAAGCGAACAGCCGACAACTACGACAACATCCGCAACCACCACCACGACAACATCTGCAACCACAACTACCACTACTACAACTACAACAACGACTACCACCACCACTACCACTACCACTACCACACCGGAGCCTACCACGACAACTACTGCATCTACAACCACCACTCCGGAAACCACAACTTCTACGACTAATGTGGAATCCACTACTACAACTCCTGCACCTACCACTGCAACCACAGAGACAACTACGACAACATCTGCAACAACCACTACCACTACAACAACCACCACGACAACGACTACCACTACAACCACGACAACAACAACAACTACCACAACGATCACATTCATCTCCAACGACATTCGTCCGGCTACCATCTTCGGCGATGTGAACCAGGACGGCAGCATCAACATCTGCGACGTCGTTCTGCTGAACAAGATCCTTTCCGGACAGGTCAGCGCAAACGAGGCACAGCGTGCAAATGCAGACGTGAATGCAGACGGCGCTGTGGACGGCACCGACTCTGTGATCCTGGTGAAGTTCCTGGTTCGTCTGATCGTGGCTCTGCCGAACAACGATATTGCTTAAACAACAGGTGACTTTCCTGTAAAAAGACAGCGGGGCTTTGCCCTGTAATATGTAAAATAAGCTGAAAAAACGCCGTGTCTGTGAATGCAGATACGGCGTTTTTTTGCAGGCACAAGAAAAAAAGGTTTCGCAAAGTAAAATTTGTGAAAACTGCTGGAATCGGCGGAAATTCCGGCAAAATACATTGTAAAAATGCGTTTCTGCTTAAAAATCGGCAGTCCGGGGAGACGAATACTTATCATTTTTCTGGAAAGTGTCGCCGATTTGTGAAATGTGCAACAAAAGTAGAAAAGAAACAAGCGGAAATCGTCATGAAAATAGATTGACTTTTTGAAAAAATCGTCCTATAATAAAGAAAACGGTGCTAAACACACTGTTGATTTTCCGCATTTCCGGCAGATTGGAAAAGAGAGGAAAACCTGCGGAATTCCGCAGAAGAATTCCTTTTTCAGATGCCGGAAAACGGAACAGGAAAAGGTGGTGGATGCAATGGGTGAAGAACTGCAGGAACAGCTGCAAAACAAGATCCTCTGGGAGAGTCCCTTTGATGTGCCGCTGCTCGGACCGATCCACATCAGCGAGTCTGTTGTGATGACCTGGTTCATTATGGCGATCATCATGGTGCTGGTACTGATTTTGACACGAGATCTCAAGATCGTTCCCGGAAAACGGCAGGCGTTCCTGGAAATGGCAGTCACATGGCTCACCGATTTCTTTGTGGGCAACATGGGCAAAGCCGGAAAGCGCTATGTACCGTACCTCAGCACGGTGATTATCTATCTGGGTATCGCCAATATGATCGGTATGTTCGGTTTCGGCATGAAACCGCCCACGAAGGACATCAATGTCACGGTGGCGCTCGCAGTCATGAGCATCGTACTGATCGAGGTCTCCACATTCCGGGCGCAGGGCGGTATCAAGGGTTTCTTGAAATCCTTTACCAAGCCGATGGCGCTTTTGACGCCGCTGAATGTGATGGAGCTTGCGATCCGTCCGCTGTCGCTGTGTATGCGACTGTTTGGTAATGTGCTGGGTGCATTCGTTGTCATGCAGCTGATCGAACACGTCTGCGGACTGATCGTGCCGATGGTGTTCAGTATGTACTTCGATGTGTTCGATGGACTGATCCAGGCATACGTTTTCGTATTCCTGACATCACTGTTCATGGCAGAGGGCATGGAAGTCGAAGAAGAGGAAAAAGTGCCGAAATTGCAGAGAGCATAAGGACAATGCCGCACAGGGCTTGTGCGGTGCAGTCTTGAATTCGGCAGCCACAGAAAGGAGCGTTCCGCTATGATCGGAGCAGGTATTGCAGTATTGACAGGTATCGGTGCAGGTTTTGGTATCGGCATCGCAACATCCAAGGCGGCAGAGGCGATTGCAAGACAGCCGGAGGCTGCCGGTGCGATCAACAAGGCGCTGCTGCTGGGCTGTGCGCTGGCAGAGGCAACCGCTATTTACGGTTTCGTTGTAGCACTGCTGATGGTAATTATGAAGTAAGACCCCTCGGGTCTGCTTTCAGAGCCTGGAAAGGCTCTCAGAATCTGAGAGAAAGGAGCGCAGCTTTCATGAGAAAGCTGTGAGAGTGGATATGCTAGATTTTGATATTTGGACCATTGTGTTTTCCGTCATCAATATCCTCGTGCTGTTTTTCTTTCTGAAAAAATTCCTGTTCGGCAGAGTCGGCGCTATGCTGGAAAAGCGTGCGCAGATGGTGCAGGCAGATATGGACCAGGCAAAGCAGAAGGCGGCAGAGGCCGAAAAGCTCAGAAGCGACTATGAGGAGACGCTGAACGGTGCAAAGCAGGAGGCAAAACAGATCATTGCCACCGCAGAACAGAATGCACACGCCCAGGGCAGCGAGATCACAGCCAAGGCACAGCAGCAGGCAGATACGCTCCTCAAAGAGGCACAGAAGGAGATCGAGCGGGAGCGCCGGCAGACACTGGACGGCGTTCAGGGCGAGATCGCCGATCTGGCGCTGGCAGCAGCATCCAAGCTGATGGAACAGAAGGTGGACGACCAGACCAACCGGGATCTGGTGAATGCGTTCCTGTCTGAGGAAGGAGCAGAAAAATGAATGGTGCAGTGACATCCTATGCGAATGTGCTGCTGACGCTTGCAAAGACGTCAGCCGACGTGGCGGATGCACAGACAACCTTTCAGAACTGCCCCCAGCTGACGGATGCCCTGAGCAACCCGACGATTCCCGAGGCGGAAAAGTTTGCGGTGATCGACCGGATCTTTCCGGCGTCGCTGCGCACCTTTCTGAAGGTTGTCTGCCAAAACGGTCAGATCGACAGCATACTGGATATTTTTTCAGAGTATCAAGCACTGGAACGGCAGCAGCGCCATTGTGCGCACGCCGTGCTGGAATATGTAACACCGCTGACAGAGGCGCAGCTCGCAGCGATGAAAAAGATGATCTGCGCAAAAACCGGCGAGCCGGAGGTTCAGCTGGAGCTGAAACAGAATCCGGCGCTGCTGGGCGGCTTTGTGCTGCATATCGGGGATGACGAGTACGATCGGAGTATGCGTGCATCCATCCGCAATATGCGCAAGAGCCTGATACGGAGGTGAGGGTAAGACATGAGTACCATGAATGCAAGTGAGATCATATCGGTCTTGAAAAGCGAGATCGAGGACTTCGACCGGAAGTCCGGCGTGCAGGAAACCGGTACAGTCGTTCGTGTGGGTGACGGTATCGCAACGGTATTTGGTATGCAGCACGCTATGTACGGCGAGCTGGTAGAATTTGAAACAGGTGTTCGGGGCATTGTCCAGAACCTGGAGACAAAGACCATTGGCGTCGTTCTGCTGGGCAGCGACTATGGCATTACAGAAGGGACTTCTGTTGTACGTACCGGCAAGCGTGCCGGCATCGGCGTGACCCAGAAAATGATCGGCAGAGTTGTCGGCGCACTGGGCAACCCGATCGACGGCGGTGATCCGCTGGAGGCAGAGGACTATTTCCCCATTGAGCATGAGGCACCGGGCGTTGCATACCGGAAATCGGTCAACGTGCCGCTGCAGACAGGTATCCTTTCCATCGACTCGATGTTCCCGATCGGTCGTGGTCAGCGTGAGCTGATTATCGGCGACCGTCAGACAGGTAAGACGTCGATCGCAGTGGATACCATCATTAACCAGAAGGGTCAGAACGTGATCTGTATTTACGTTGCGATCGGACAGAAGTCCTCTACCGTGGCAAAGATCGTTTCTACCCTGAAGAAAAACGGCGCAATGGACTATTCCATTGTAGTATCCGCATCCGCCAGCGAACCGGCTCCGGTACAGTATATCGCACCGTATGCCGGCACGGCAATCGCAGAATATTTCATGAGCCAGGGCAAGGACGTGCTGATCGTATACGATGATCTTTCCAAGCACGCTGTGGCATACCGTGCAATGTCCCTGCTGCTCCACCGTCCGCCTGGGCGTGAAGCTTATCCGGGTGACGTATTCTATCTGCACTCCCGTCTGCTGGAGCGCTCCTGCCGTCTGGACGATGCGCACGGCGGCGGTTCTATCACCGCACTGCCCATCATCGAGACCCAGGCAGGCGATATCTCCGCTTATATCCCGACCAATGTTATCTCTATCACAGACGGTCAGATTTTCCTGGAGAGCGAGCTGTTCAACGCCGGTATGCGTCCGGCAGTCAACGTCGGTCTGTCCGTATCCCGTGTCGGCGGCGCCGCACAGACCAAGGCGATGAAAAAGGCGTCCGGTCAGATGCGTGTGGATCTGGCACAGTTCCGTGAAATGGAAGTGTTCACCCAGTTCAGCTCGGATCTGGACCCGGCAACACAGGCAATGCTGGACCACGGCCATGTGCTGATGGAACTGCTCAAGCAGCCGTTGTATCATCCGCTGGCAATGTGGAAAGAAGTTGTGATCCTTTCTGCGGCATCCAACGGACTGCTGGACGATGTGGCTCTGGCAGACCTGCGGTCGTTCCGTGAGGGTCTGATGAACTACGTTGAGGCAAACGGCGCAGCCATCGTAAAGGAAATCAACGAGACCGGAAAGCTTTCGGATGAATCCAGAGAAAAGCTTCTGGAACTGGTACGTACCTATAAAAAGCAGGTGAACTAAAATGGGCAATATGCGTGAGATCCGTGACCGGATCAAGAGCATCAACGACATTATGAAGATCACCAACGCCATGTATCTGATCTCCTCCTCAAAGCTGAAAAAGGCAAAGAAGGATCTTGCGGCAACACAGCCCTATTTCAATAAGCTGCTGTATGCGATGCGGAGTATTCTTTCCCGTGCGCCTGAGGACATCGATATGCGGTATTTCGACCGCCGGGAAGAGATCAAGCCCGAAGATCGAAAGGTCGGCTATATTGTCATTACAGCAGACAAGGGTATGTGCGGCTCCTATAACCACAACATCATCAAGCTGACGGAAGAGAAGATGGCGGCACACAAGCAGAGCCATCTGTACGTCATGGGACAGGTGGGAAGAATGTACTTTCAGCGCCGTGCCAGAGCCGGAGAACTGGACGTGGATACCGAGTTTATCTATACCACCCAGAACCCGACCCTCTATCGTTCCCGCCGCATTGCGGAACAGATGCTGAAAGCGTTTGATGACGGTGATCTGGATGATGTGTATATCATCTATACCGATATGGTTTCGTCCATTACCTTTGAACCGAAGATCCTACAGCTCCTGCCGCTGGATGCAGAGCATTTCGTACAGAGCGAGGGTGAAATAACACGGCACCACGAGGCTGTGTTCTCTCCCAGCCCTAACATCGTTATGGAACATCTGACCCCGAACTTTATGAAGGGCATGATCTATGGCGCAATGGTAGAGTCGTTCTGCAGCGAACAGCAGGCGAGAATGTCCGCAATGGACTCCGCCACCACCAGTGCAAAGGATATGCTGCAAAATCTGTCGCTCCAGTATAACCGGGCGAGACAAGCAGCGATCACCCAGGAGATCACAGAGATCGTCAGCGGTGCAAACTCCGCAGAAATGTGAGGCGCTGCACCGAGTAATATGAATTGGAAGGCTTGGCAGCGGCGGAGTTCTGCCGCCGCCGTCCGGAAAGGAATGATGATATGGAAAAAGGGAAAATCGTGCAGGTTTTAGGACCTGTCATTGATGTGGCATTCCCGGGAAAGCTTCCGATGATCAAGGATGCACTCACCGTCGACAACGGCGGTAAAACCTGCGTGATGGAAGTTGCGCAGCATATGGGCAACGGCATTGTCCGCTGCATCAGCCTGTCCTCCACAGAGGGCTTTGCAAAGGATATGGAAGTCCTTGCGACCGGTTCCTGCATTAAGGTGCCGGTAGGCACAGCGACCCTGGGCAGAATGTTCAATGTGCTGGGTGAGGCGATTGACGATGCCGGTGAAGTCAAGACCGACGAAAAGTGGCCGATTCACCGTCCGGCACCGTCTTTCCGTGACCAGAGTCCGGTAGTTGAGATCCTGGAAACCGGTATCAAGGTCATCGACCTGCTGGCACCGTACGCCAAGGGCGGTAAAGTCGGTCTGTTCGGCGGCGCCGGCGTTGGTAAGACCGTCCTCATCCAGGAACTGATCCACAACGTCGCAACGGAACACGGCGGCTATTCCATCTTCACCGGTGTCGGTGAGCGTTCCCGTGAGGGCAACGACCTGTGGAACGAAATGAAGGAGTCCGGCGTTATCGAAAAAACCGCCCTGGTGTTCGGTCAGATGAACGAACCGCCTGGATCCCGTATGCGTGTGGCACAGACCGGTCTGACCATGGCGGAGTACTTCCGTGATGAAAAGCACCAGGACGTGCTGCTGTTTATCGACAACATTTTCCGTTATGTCCAGGCAGGTTCCGAGGTTTCGGCGCTGCTGGGACGTATGCCGTCTGCCGTTGGTTATCAGCCGACTCTGGCAAACGAAGTCGGCGAACTCCAGGAGCGAATCACTTCGACCAAGAATGGTTCTATCACCTCTGTCCAGGCAGTTTATGTGCCGGCAGATGACCTGACCGACCCGGCGCCGGCGACCACGTTCGCCCACCTGGATGCGACCACGGTATTGTCCCGTAAGATCGTAGAGCAGGGTATCTATCCGGCGGTAGATCCGCTGGAATCCACCTCTCGTATCCTGGAACCGGATGTTGTCGGCGAAGAACACTATCGTGTTGCCCGTAAGGTACAGGAGCTGCTGCAGCGGTATAAGGAACTGCAGGACATTATCGCAATCCTGGGTATGGAAGAACTGGACGAGGACGACAAGCTGGCAGTTTATCGTGCCCGTAAGATCCAGAAGTTCCTGTCTCAGCCGTTTAACGTGGCAGAGGTCTTTACCGGTTTGCCGGGCAAATATGTTCCGGTGCGTGAGACTATCCGTGGCTTTAAGATGATCGTCGAGGGTGCAATGGATGAACTGCCGGAAAATGCGTTCTTTAACGTAGGCACCATTGATGAGGCGATCGCAAAGGCAGAGGCGATGAAGCAGGAATCCAAGGAATCGTGAGGGATGTAGTATGGCGAATACATTTCAGCTGGAGATCCTGGCATCCGACCGTCCGTTTTATGTTGGCCCGGCAGAACAGCTGGTGTTCCCGACAGTGGATGGTTTGATGGGCATTCTGCCCGGACACGAGTCCATGGTCACGGTCGTCAGCCCGGGAGAACTGAAGTATCTGGTGGACGGACAGTGGCACTATGCCGCCATCAGCGACGGCTTTGCCGAAGTGCGCCGGGACTATGTGCTGGTGCTGGGCGATGCCATCGAGCTGCCGGAAGAGATCGACGCCAAGCGTGCCGCTGAGGCTGCGGAGCGTGCCAAGGAGCGTCTGCTCCACAAGCAGAGCATCATGCAGTATTATCACAGCCAGGCTGCGCTGAATCGTGCGATGAACCGTCTGAAGATCTCCAAACGGCATAACCATGAAATATGATCGGCGCTTTGCCGAAACGAAAAAAGTACCGCTTTCCGAAAGGAGAACGGTACTTTTTATTTGCATAAGGTGATTGCCGGAAAGAAGTTCCGCACAATATCGTATCCCAGCACAACGCCGACGGTGAGATACAGCAGGGCATTGCTGCGTGGCAGGATGCGCCGGGGCTTTCCCACAGCAGTACAGACCAACTCTGCGTACAGGCAGACCAGCGCCGCAAACAGGGTAAAGATCATAGGATTATAACCGATGGAGCGCAGCGGATGTCCCTGCAGCAGCGCCAGCACGGCACGGGTGTTGCCGCAGGCAGGGCAGAGAAATCCGGTGAGTTGGTGAAAGCGGCACTGGGGCAGCGGCAGCACAGCCAGCCAGTGTCCCAAGGGCTGATGCAGGCACAGCAGGACGGCTGCACCCAGTCCCAGCCCGATGCTCCAGCCGGCAGCCAGGCGGCGTGTCACTGCCGCAGCGGCGTCCCCGTGTTGTCCCGGAAACTGCCCAGCAGAATGGTGATGAGGTCAACGAGCGTGCCGATGCCGCCGAGACCGCCGGTGAGCAGCCAGAGCAGTCCTGTGCCGATTTTTCCCACATAAAAGCGGTGCAGTCCGCCCAGCCCGAAAAAGCCCAGGATGCACAGGATCAGTGCGGTGAATTTGTGCTTGTCGCTTGTGAGGGTGACATATTGTGCCATAAGATCAGATCCTTTCTGAAAGGAAACGGTGTTTTTCTGTATCATACCAGATTTCCGGGGAAATGTCAAGGTGTTGAAGGGTGGGACTTTCGATGTTGCCTCCTCATCATTTGGAAAACGCATCGTAGGGGCGAACATTGTTCGCCCGTGACTCCACCGGCACTGCGTGCCACCTCCTCTAAAAGAGGAGGCTTTACACATTGTCCCCCTTGAAAAGGGGGATGTCAGCGTAGCTGACAGGGGGATTTGTAGGGGCGAACGTTGTTCGCCCGGTAATCCTTTGCTATTCCGGAAAACACTGCCCTAGGGAAAACTCGTTCAACCCGTCCGGCGGAATCGCTCGTTCCTCGCTGTCCGCCTGGGGCTTGCAAACGCTTTTGTTTGCCCTTTCCTGTATGTGCAGTGTTGGCATTCTGGGCGTTTGCTGCAAAAGTCTCCTCTTTTAGAGGAGATGCCCGACAGGGCAGAGGAGTCGATTTGTTTCCCTTGAAAAGAGAAATGTAGGGGGCGATGCCCAGCCCGTCGCCCAGCGGAAATGGCGACGGCAGACTTGCCCAAGGATAGCAAGCCACATCGCCCCGTCCCCTTTTTTCAAAAGGCTCACCGTAGGGGCGAACATTGTTCGCCCGAGACTCCTCAGTCAAGCCTCTGGCTTGCCAGCTCCTCTAAAAGAAAAACTCGCCTCACACAAATTACTGCCGTCTATGCAAAAAGCACGCTGTTCTCCGCAGACAACAGCGTGCTTTTTTATCTTATGTGCGATGCACGATTAAAGTTCGATTTTCTTTTCCAGATAGCCGACCAGCTCGTCGATAGGCATACGTACCTGTTCCATGGTATCACGGTCACGGATGGTAACGCAGTTATCGCTCTCAACGGTCTCGAAGTCTACTGTGATGCAGAACGGTGTACCAATCTCATCCTGGCGGCGATAGCGCTTGCCGATAGAACCGGTTTCATCATAGTCAACCGGGAAGTGCTTTGCCAGAACCGCATAGACTTCGTGTGCCTTTTCGCTCAGCTTTTTGGACAGCGGCAGGACAGCAGCCTTATACGGTGCCAGAGCCGGGTGGAAGTGCATTACCACACGGGTGTCGTTCTTCTCAGCGTCCACAACTTCTTCGTCATACGCCTCGGTAACGATGGACAGGAACAGACGCTCTACGCCCAGGGACGGCTCGATAACGTACGGGATGTACTTGGTGTTGGTCTCCGGGTCGAAGTATTCCAGAGACTTGCCGCTGTGTTCCTGGTGCTGTGTCAGGTCGTAGTTGGTTCTGTCTGCAACGCCCCACAGCTCGCCCCAGCCAAAGGAGAAACGATACTCGAAGTCTGTGGTTGCCTTGGAGTAGAAGCACAGCTCTTCCTGGTCGTGGTCACGCAGACGCAGGTTCTCTTCCTTCAGACCCAGATTCAGCAGGAAGTCCTTGCAGTAGCCACGCCAGTACTGGAACCATTCCAGGTCGGTGTCCGGCTTGCAGAAGAACTCCAGTTCCATCTGCTCGAACTCACGGACACGGAAGATAAAGTTGCCCGGTGTGATCTCGTTGCGGAAAGACTTACCGATCTGAGCAACGCCGAAGGGCAGCTTTTTCCGGGTGGTGCGCTGGATGTTGGCAAAGTTTACGAAGATGCCCTGTGCCGTCTCCGGACGCAGATACAGTTCCGACTTGGAATCCTCTGTAACGCCCTGATAGGTCTTGAACATCAGATTGAACTGGCGGATGTCGGTGAAGTCCGTCTTGCCGCAGTTTGGGCAGGGGATCTGCTTTTCCCGGATGTAGTCCATCATCTGCTGGTTGGTCCAGCCGGCAGGATTGGTGCCGTCAAAGTCCTCGATGAGGTTGTCGGCACGGTGTCTGGTCTTACAGGACTTGCAGTCCATCAGCGGATCGGAGAAACCGCCCAGGTGACCGGATGCCACCCATGTCTCCGGATTCATGATAATGGAGGCATCCAGTCCCACGTTATACGGGGATTCCTGGACGAACTTTTTCCACCATGCACGCTTGATGTTGTTTTTCAGCTCTACGCCCAGAGGACCGTAGTCCCAGGAGTTAGCCAGACCGCCGTAAATTTCAGAACCCGGGTATACAAAGCCACGGGACTTACAGAGGTCTACGATCTTATCCATGCTCTTCTGTTCGTTGGTCAACATTTTTGGTATTCTCCCTTGCTTGCTGTCCGCCGCTTTCCAGATGCGGCAGGCGCTTTTGAATTTGCTTGCTGTTTCCAGCAATGGTATCTCTTATATTGTAGCGGAAAACGGCGAAAATGTCAAGGGTAACGCAAACAAAAATGTCTGTCCTGCGAAATCGTTCAGAGTCCCAGCAGATCCTTGACGGAAATCAGTTCTTCCTGGGTGCCATTTTCGCCGTCATCCCGCCAGGTCATCAGCGCATAACCTGCGCCGCTGTCGGGCATAATGCCGTATAGGGTGCGATCTTCATTGTCGGGATAGTAGTCGATGCGCCAGTATTCATCCTGTACAATAGTTTGTCCTATGGTGCTGTACTGGCTCAGATCGTCCAGCCGTTCCTGCATATTGTTATAGTGTGTCGTTGTACCGATCTCCAGGAAGATGGTGCGTCCCTGCTCGGCATCGTAGAAGGTATAGTTATAATACGTGTTATCAATGATTCCCTGCCGGAATTCCCAGCTGTCCAGGACTGCCTGCGGCGGCTGGTATTGTGTAGCGCCGGGCTGTTTTTTGGGAAAGTCTGCAGTAAGCGCATCCAGCGTTTCGTATACTGCGTAGGTGACGGGGTCTGTGTAGACGACTTCTTCGGTGGTTTCTGTTGTGGCTTTCGTTTCATGCACCGCAGAGTCCGCAGGTGCGTTTCCGCATCCGGCACTTGTGAGCAGAACGCCGAAAAGAATCAGTGCAGTCCATTTTTTCATACGCATTCCCTCCTTTGGAGAAAGACTCATATTGTATTTTCCTGTGGAGAACAGCAACGGTTCTCACCTTAATTATAACAAAATCCACGAGAAAAATCAATATAAATATCAATATCAAAAAACAGCTATCTGCACAAGGGCTGCACCACAAAATGTACACATGATACAAAAAAGCGCATACACGCCGCCGTGTATACGCTATGGTTATTTGGAATCGTGCCGGGATTTGGGGAAATTTCCGCAAATAGAATACCACTGGCAATCGCCGCAGATGTCCTGTAACAGTCCCGGTTCCAGGATGTGCCGGCTTACCCGGTCAGTGAATTCGCTCCACCGCAGGACACTGCCCACAGAGAGACCGCAGAACGTGAGGACGGCGCTGTCATAGCGCTGTACCTTTTCTGCCGCATCGCACACATGGGACAGGCTGTGAGGACAGCTGGCACAGATGCAGTCCGTGCCGCCGGTCAGGGTGATGTACGGGTCATCCCGGCGGAAGAGCGCCAGCTTTTCCGTCATGTTTGCGGTGAAAGCATCACTGTAGCCGTGACCGCAGAAAAAGGCGGTACACAGCCCGTGGTGGGGACGCAGCTTATACACGCTGGATCAGCCGTTTCGGGAGGCGCTTTGCAATGAGGATCGCCAGCGCCATCTTTACGCAGTCCGGCAGAATGAACGGGAATACGCACCAGCCCAGTGCAGTCAGCAGTCCTACAGAACCGGAGTTCTTAGCATAGACGATCATGAACCACGCCGTACCAAAGGCATAGCACACCGCCAGTCCCAGCACCAGCGCCAGGATCATGACCGGCAGCTTGTCGCCCAGGAAGTGGGTGATGAGCCAGTAGAGCAGTCCGGTGAACAAAAAGCCGATGATATAGCCGCCGGTCGTGCCGAACAGGATGCCTACGCCGCCGGTAAATCCGGCAAACACCGGAACGCCCACAGCGCCTAATACAATATAAATGAGGACGGAGATCGTGCCGCCTTTGCCGCCCAGCGTTGCCAGAGCGCAGAATACTGCAAAGGTCTGCATGGTGAACGGTACGGTCATGGGAATCTGGATCCAGGAGCATACGGCGATGATCGCTGCAAACAGGGCGATCTGCACCATAGCGACGATCTTCTGATGCTGGGTCTTTTTCGCCGCCATTTCTGATCCGGCGGCAGGATTGGTCTGAACTTGTTCTTTCATGGAAAAATTTCCTTTCTGATTGAGATTCGCAGGGCGCAGGCACGTCTGCTAAGGGTGTGCTAACGCTGCAACGTCCCTATTATAGCACAACAATGCTGTTATGTCAACCTTTTTCGAAAAAAATTAGGTGACAAATCGAGAAAATGCGGCGCTGCTCATGAAAAACAGCACAAATTATACATATTATTTGCACTGTATTTGTGCAACTCTACAAAATTCAAAAAACCGCTTGACATTCTATCGGAATCATGGTAAATTTATATTAGCACTCAGAGAGATTGAGTGCTAACACTTCAAAAGTGAATCTGCCAGAAAGGATGGTTACAGTGGATGCACGAAAACGCAGGATCTTATCGGCGGTAGTCGATCTGTATATTCGGACCGGTGAGCCAGTGGGGTCGAAGACCATATCACAGTTGCCGGATATTCACGTATCTGCGGCGACCGTTCGGAACGATATGGCAGTATTGGAGGAGCTGGGGTATCTGGAACAGCCCCACACCTCCGCAGGACGTGTGCCGACCTTCAGCGGCTATCGGATGTATATTGAAGAGATCAGCGCCGGCGGTTCGCTCCCGGAGGAAGAGCGGGAGCGGCTGGACGAGATGCTGGGAGATGAATCCCAGCTGACAGAGGATCTGATTTTACAGAGCGCCACGACGGCACTCTCTCAGATTACAAAGTGCGCAACGGTGGTCTCCAACTTCGCACCCAAATATTCCGTGATCTCCAAGGTGGATGTGATCCCGACCGGCAAGCGGATGTACGTGGTGCTGCTTATCACATCGGATGGCAAGATCAAGAACCGTGCCTGCCGCTTACAGTTTGATCTGACCCATGAACACATGGATTTCTTCAAACACTTTATGGAAGAGAACCTGGAGGGCGTTTCGGTCTCGGATCTGTCCGAAGAAAAGCTGGATCAGATGGTGACCGCCATGGGAACCTACATGATGACCCTCAGCCCGCTGGTACAGGGCATCTGCGAAATGTCCAAGGACTTGCAGCAGAATGAGCTGTATGTCACCGGAGAGCAGAACCTGTTCTCCTGCGACGACCTGGATAAGGCAGAGGTGGCAAAGTTCATCCTGCATAAACAGGAGCTGTCCGGACTGCTGGACGACTCGTTCCAGGGCATCAAAGTGATGTTCGGAGAAGAGGGCAACGATTTTGTCATCGGCAACTCCAGTATGATCGTTTCCAAGTATCAGAAAGGTGACCACACCGCTGGCTCACTGGGCGTGATCGGACCGGTTCGGCTGAATTACGCCAAGGTGATACCTTATATAGAATATTTTACCGAAAAGATCTCACATCTGATCTCGGAGGAGGACAAAACGCCGCCGCCGGAATTAGAGATGATCGAAAAATCAGACAACGATTCGGAACACAAGCCGGAACAATAGAAAGGACGTGTTTTTGATGGCAGACGAAAAGGAAACCAAAAAGCCGGAAACTGCTGCGGAAAAGCCGAATGCTTACGATAAATTTATTGCAATAGTGCAAAAGCCAGAGGCAGAGAGAACACCGGAAGAGACTAAGTTTGTAAATGACCTTCTTGCACTCTTCCGTAACAACGACGCAAAGACAGAGAAAGCGCCGGAAGAGGCTGCTGCACCGGAGACCAAGGCAGAAGAAACCAAGGACGACAAAAAGAAGAAGAAAAAAGACTTGAAGGATGCACTGGCGCAGAAAGAGGCAGAGCTGGCAGATCAGAAAGACCAGCACCTGCGGCTCATGGCTGAGTATCAGAACTACCGCAACCGCACCACCGAGGAAAAGAAGAAGATCTACGGGGATGCAAAGATGGACTGCGTGAAGGAACTGCTGAATGTCATGGACACCTTTGAACGTGCGCTGGAGGCACCTTGCACCGATGAGAATTACAAAAAGGGCGTGGAACTGACCTTCGCACAGATCCAGAAAGCTTTCGAAAAGCTGGGTGTGACAGAGATCGCCGCACTGGGCGAGACTTTCGACCCCAATCTCCACAATGCCATCAAGCAGGTGGACGACAGCGAGTATGAGAGCGACAAGGTCTGCGAGGTGTTCCAGAAGGGATACCTGCTGGGTGACCGCCTCATCCGTCCGGCAATGGTTGCCGTTTCTGTGTAGGCAGGAGGCAGGACAGTGAAGAAACACACAGCGTCTCTCATGACGGCGGCGATGCTGCTGACACTGGCGTGGATGACCGGATGTGATTCCGGAAAGACCGCAGAATCCAGCAAGGCAGCCACCACCACGGCACTGGAAACCACCGCAGAGGTCGTGACCGATGCGGCAGAAACTACGGCGGCAGAAGAAAGCTCCGCCGCAGATGCACAGCGCTTTGACAACTATGCAGATTTTGCCGCAGCGATGGCAGAACAGCATCCGGAACTGACACTGTATACGCCGCCGGAAAGCGTGCAGCAGCAGTGGGAATGGAAGTCCATCATGCTGGGACAGACCAGCTATCAGTACGAGATGTACAGCGCAGAAAGACAGGCAACGGTGAATGTCCTCATTGATATGCAGCCGTCCTTTACCGATGCGCAGGAGATCGTGGATACCCTGACAAGCATGGGTGTTACGGCAAAACTGATCGACGATGGCTGCTGTTTGTTTGAGCAGGACGGTGACGGAATGTATGCCCTGTACGGCATCACCGGTGACGCCGGCGAGAACTTTGCCGCTACGCTGGAATATGATGACGGCACAACGGCAACGGAAGATGAGCTGAAAGCACTGCGCAGCGAATTCTGGTTATAAAAATCCCTGTCCGAAAGGACAGTTGAAATAAATCATATTTATTTTGAAAAATCTGCCCGTTTTTCCGCAGGGGAAACGGAGATACAGAAAGGAAGAATTTATCATGGGAAAGATTATTGGTATTGACTTGGGTACAACAAACTCTTGTGTTGCCGTTATGGAAGGCGGCAACGCAGTCGTAATCCCGAACGCAGAGGGTGCAAGAACCACCCCGTCTGTAGTTGGTTTCTCCAAGACCGGCGAGCGTCTGGTGGGTCAGACCGCAAAGCGTCAGGCAATTGCAAACCCGGAGCGCACGATCTCTTCGATCAAGCGTCACATGGGTTCTGATTATAAGGTAGATATTGACGGCAAGAAGTATACACCGCAGGAGATCTCCGCAATGATCCTCCAGAAGTTAAAGACCGATGCAGAGGCATATCTGGGTCAGCCGGTAACTGAGGCAGTTATCACCGTTCCGGCATACTTCACCGACTCTCAGCGTCAGGCAACCAAGGACGCAGGACAGATCGCAGGTCTGACCGTAAAGCGTATCATCAACGAGCCGACCGCAGCTGCGCTTTCTTATGGCATTGATAAGGAAGACGACCAGAGAGTTATGGTATACGACCTGGGCGGCGGTACGTTCGATGTTTCCATCATTGAGATGGGCGACGGCGTACAGCAGGTACTGGCTACCGCAGGCAACAACCGCCTGGGCGGCGATGACTTCGACCAGAGAGTTATCAACTGGATGGTTGAAGAGTTCAAGAAGACCGAAGGCATCGACCTTTCTACCGATAAGATGGCTGTACAGCGTCTGAAGGATGCCGCAGAAAAGGCAAAGATCGAGCTGTCCTCTACCACAACCACAAACATCAACATTCCGTTTATCACTGCGGATGCAACCGGCGCAAAGCACCTGGATATGAATCTGACTGTTGCCAAGTTCAATGAGCTGACCAAGGATCTGGTAGACGCTACCATGGGACCGGTACAGCAGGCACTGTCCGACAGCGGCCTGTCTCCGTCTGATCTGAACAAGATCCTGATGGTCGGCGGTTCTTCCAGAATCCCGGCTGTACAGGAGGCTGTTCGCCAGAAGCTGGGCAAGGAACCGTTCAAGGGCATCAACCCGGATGAGTGCGTAGCACTGGGTGCTGCATACCAGGGCGGTGTCCTGGGCGGCGACGTCAAGGACGGTCTGCTGCTGCTGGATGTTACACCGCTGTCTCTGGGTCTGGAAACCATGGGCGGTGTATGCACCAAGATCATTGAGAGAAACACCACCATCCCGACCAAGAAGAGCCAGATCTTCTCTACCGCAGCTGACAACCAGTCCGCAGTAGACATCAACGTCCTCCAGGGTGAGCGTGAGTTCGCAAAGGACAACAAGCAGCTGGGTACCTTCCGTCTGGACGGCATCGCACCGGCTCCGAGAGGCATCCCGCAGATCGAAGTTACCTTCGATATCGACCAGAACGGTATCGTTCACGTAACTGCAAAGGATCTGGGTACCGGCAAGGAGCAGGATATCAAGATCACTGCATCTACCAATATGTCCAAGGACGATATCGACAAGGCTGTCAAGGAAGCAGAACAGTATGCCGAAGAGGATAAAAAGCGTCGTGAAGAGGTTGACTCCAAGAACAACGCAGAGAGCCTGTGCTTCCAGTGCGAGAACGCACTGAAGGAATTCGGCGACAAGGTTCCGGCAGATGAAAAGTCTGCGATCGAGAGCAAGATCGCTGATCTGAGAAGTGCAGTCGGCAGCAATGATGCCGCTGCGATCAAGGCAAAGACCGACGATCTCCAGCAGGCATTCTATGCACTGTCCTCCAAGATGTATCAGCAGAACGGCGGTCAGCCGGGCGCAGACCCGAACATGGGCGGCGCAGGTTTCGGCGGTGCTGATCCGAATATGGGCGGCAATCCGAACGGCGGCGCAAACGATGACGGCGTCGTAGACGCAGACTTCAAGGAAGTTTAAGAATGAAACGCAGCGGCGTGGAACGTGACGTACCGCTGTGAATAGAACGGCGGTGACGGGGCAGGTTTCGGCTTGTCCCGGCATCGTTGTATATGGGAGTGAAAGATATTCCCATGATCCATACAGACAGGAACAGCTGCTATGCGTCTGTTCCAGGGAAAGGAGCCAGCAGACATGGCAGAAAAACGGGATTATTACGAAGTGCTGGGGCTGAAAAAGGGTGCTTCTGAGGACGAGATCAAAAAGGCGTTCAAGACCATGGCCCGGAAGTATCACCCCGATCTGCACCCGGACGATAAAGAAGCAGCGGAAAAGTTCAAGGAAGTCAACGAGGCATACGAAGTGCTTTCCGATTCGGAAAAGCGTGCCAGATATGACCAGTTCGGTCATGCCGGCGTAGACCCCAACTATGGCGGCAGCGCTGGTGCAGGCGGATTCGGCGGCTTTGGCGGATTCGGTGATGTAGGCGACATTTTCGACAGCATCTTTGGCGGCGGATTCGGCGGCTTTGGCGGCAGCTCCAGATCGGCGTCCAATGCCAATGCGCCCCGGCGTGGCGGCGACGTCAACAGCAATGTGACCATTGATTTTATGGAGGCGTGCAAGGGCGTCAAGAAGAAAATGCGCATCACCCATATGGTGAAGTGTGAGCAGTGCGGCGGCACAGGCGCAGATGCCAAGACCACCAGCACAACTTGTACCGAGTGTCACGGTCAGGGTTCTGTCCGTGTGAACCAGCGGACACCGTTTGGCGTGATCTCCACCACAAAGGTATGCTCACGCTGCGGCGGCAAGGGTAAGATCGTCACCAATCCGTGCAGCAAGTGCCGTGGCAGCGGACGCTATCGCTCTACCAACGACATTGAGCTGAAAGTGCCGGCAGGCATTGACAACGGACAGGTGCTGCGTGTCAGCGGTCAGGGCGATGCCGGCTTGAACGGCGGTCCGAACGGCGATTTGAACGTATCTGTCAATGTACGGCCGCATGAACTGTTCACCCGGAACGGCGTGGACATCTACTGCGAGATCCCTATCACCTATGCACAGGCTGTTCTGGGCGATAAGGTGACAGTACCTACCATCAAGGGCAAGGTGGAATATGAGATCCCCGAAGGCACACAGAGCGGCACGAAGTTCCGCCTGCGTGGTGAGGGTGTAAAGTATCTGGGCAGAGAATCCTACGGCGATCAGTATGTGACCGTTGTGGTAGAAGTGCCGAGAAAGCTGACACGCCAGCAGAAAGAGCTGCTGCAAAAGTTTGACGACAGTCTGGAGGAAAAGAACCAGGCAAAGCGGCAGAGCTTTTTTGAAAAGTTAAAACGGCGATTTGAGCAGCAGTAAACGGCTGCATGAAAAAGCCTCATCCGATGCAGAAATGCACCTGGATGAGGCTTTTTTTATCGGCTGCTGTCGTCGTTCTCGTCCTTCTGGGAGTCGTCATCGCCGCCCAGAATGTCACCGGCAGCATCGCCGGCATCCTTTACCGCATCGCCTGCGGCATCTCCTGCGTCACGGACTGCGTCTCCGGCATCGGTCACGATGTCACGGACACCGTCCTCTGCATCGCTGACAATGTTGCCGCCGTCGTCCTTGCTGTCATCTTTGCTGTCGTCCTTGTCATCCCGGCTGCTGTCGTCTGCGGCAGAGCTGCTGACAGAATCGTTCATGGAGCTGTCGTCCTTGCTGCCGCAGCCGGTGAACAGGCTGCCCATCAGCAGCAGTGCCATCGGCAGCGCCAGATAGTGCTTGATTTTCATGGTTTCACCTCATTTTTCAGAGAGCATATCGGCGTGGATGCGCCCATACACTCCGAAGATTGCAGAAGCATCGCTTTGCAAGATTAGTGTTTCCCACAACTGCGGAGATATTCCCTTTCCACATTTCCACGGCGTTTTTTCTGCGAAATTTCGGGGATTTTTCCGGTATGGCGCAGGTTTTGCCGAATATTTCCCCAACTTTTCAACACGGTTTTCCACACAATGCGGAAAACTTGTTACAACGGGGTGACGAAATTCGAACTTTCCGCAGCGCTCCGCTGTCGCATTTCGGCGTAATGTGTAATGATTGTAACCAATTGCAGAAAAGCACCGGAAAAACAGCAGTTTTTGTTTTCCACAAGTTGTGGAAAACGTGGTGGAAAGATCGGGAGAACTGTGGAAATACGGAGATCATCCGGAAAGAACGGCACAAAAAAAGACACGGCGAACCGTGTCTTTTCCGGATATTTGTTGTAAGATTAAGCAGCCTTTAGTCTTTCTGTACGGCGTCGTACAGGTCGCTTTTCCGGTGACCTGTCTCTGCGGCAACGGTTTTGCACGCCTGGGTCAGTTTCTGCCCGTCTGCCACATACTGCCGCACCCGTTCTGCCGCCTCTTCCAGGGTCAGCTGTGCCTCCTGCTGCGGTACTGCGCCGGCAACCACCAGCACAAACTCGCCTCGTGGCGGTGTGTTTTCGTAGTAGGCGATGGCGTCCGCAAAGGTAGTCAGACGCACCTCCTCGTGGATCTTGGTCAGCTCCCGGCAGAGAGACAGGCTCCGGTCTCCGCCAAAGACAGCCGCCATGTCCGCCAGTGTGCGGCAGAGCTTGTGGGGTGCCTCATAGAAGATCATGGTGCGCTGTTCCTGCCGCAGCTGTTCCAGGTGTGCGGTGCGCTGGTTGCGGTTCACGGAGAGAAAGCCCTCAAAGGCAAAGCGTGCGGTGTGCTGTCCGGAGACGGCAAGGGCGGCAATGGCTGCCGACGGTCCTGGAACAACTTCCATCGGCACGCCCAGCTTGTGACAGAGCTGTACCAGCGGCTCGCCCGGGTCGGAGATGCAGGGCATTCCGGCATCGGTGACAACGCCGCAGGATTCGCCGGCAAGGATGCGGTCGGCGATGCTCTGCGCCACCGTCAGTCCGCTGTGTTCGTGATAGCTGACGATGGGCGTGTGGATGTCATAATGGGACAGGAGCTTTCGGGTCACACGGGTGTCCTCTGCCGCCAGAAAGTCCACCTCACCCAGCAGCCGCAGTTGACGCATGGTGATGTCCTCCAGGTTGCCGATGGGTGTGCCGATGATGTATAATGTACCGCTCATGTTGGCTCTCGTGTCCTTTCTCAGAAAAACTGTTTCATTTCCAGAATGTCGTGGATGTGTACGGTGGCAGTGGCGCAAATCTCTTTCCAGACCGGCGCATTCTCCGGATCAGCAATGCCGATGGTGAAAAATCCGCCGTTTTTTGCGCCTTCCAGTGCGTGGAGCGAGTCCTCCACCACGGCGATCTGCCGTCTGCCCAGGTGCAGTTTCTGCGCCGCCAGCTGAAAGATCCTCGGCTGGGTCTTGGGTGCGCCGGCATTCTGTTCCGTGAGCAGGAAACGGAGCCGTTCCCAGACGTGCAGCCGCCGCAGCGCCGCCTCTGCCAGTTCGCCGTAGGTCGCTGTGGCAACGCCGTAGGGGATGTCCTGCTGATCCAGCCAGTCCAGGATCTCCGGGACGTGGGGTTTCAGCTGCAATTTTTCCCGGTATTCCTCAGCGACCATATCCGCCACCTGCTGTGCGATCTGCTCCGGGGTCACCGGAAGATCGAACTCCTCTACAAAAAACTGAGAGAATTCCTCGATGGACATACGCTGTACCGTTTCCGACAGATCCGGCGGCACTTCCTTGCCGTAATGCGCCATGAGTCTGCCGTCTACCTGCCGCCACATCCCGGTGGAGTCCAGAAGTGTGCCGTCCAGGTCAAAGATCACGCCCTGCAGGGTGTTGTGTTCCATAGTGTTCCCGTTCCTTAAAGCTTTGTGAATCTCGGCTGGTTGTCGTGTGCTGTGCCGGTGAAGATCGACTTCGGCATTGCCCAGACGCTGCCGTCCTGTTCCTTGCGGTAAACGACCAGCTCTTCCTGTGTCTCTGCGTGGCGTGCAGAGGGCTGGAGCAGTTCGCAGACGGTGCCGTCCAGAACGTCCCGGTACTTGGCGCCTGCCTCCAGGACGGTAGGCTCCGGAACGGCAACTGCCTCGGTTTCCGGCTCGGTGTTGTTGACGATGTCATCCTCTACCAGGATCATAGCGGAGAACGGTGCAACACGGATCCATGCGCCGCCGTTTTCCACCTGTACCGGCTGACCGCTGACAACGTCTACCAGAGACGGCACGTGTGTGCCGAAACGGAACTCGCTGGGGCAGTCCTCCAGGTTCAGTGCAACATAAACGGTTCTGCCGTCCTGTTCCTTGGCGAACAGCAGCTGGCGGTTCCGGACCTCTACGGTGTAGTAAGAGCCGGTGCGCAGTGCCGGATATGCGTGATAGATTCTGCCCAGCTTTACCAGGTGGCGGTACAGATCCAGATTGCCGCTGCGGTTCAGATTGTCCAGATCCAGGCAGGGGCGCAGACCGTCGTCCGAGTTGTTCTCGTGTCTGCCCATGACGCCGTATTCGCTGCCGTAGTAGATGGACGGGATACCCGGCATACAATACATCAGCGTGTAGCACAGGGGCAGATACCGCTGGTCGGACAGGGTGCTTGCCAGACGGTTTACATCGTGGTTGTCCACGAAGTTGTACAGCGCAATGCCCTGATAGATGCCGCCGTTTCCGAACTGGCGGTTGATGCTGTAGTTGATCTCGAAATAGTTCTTGTCGTTGTGTGAGGAATAGATGCCCTTATAGCACTCATAGTTGGTGACGCTGTCCAGCATCTCCGGGTTTGCCCAGCGCTTATAGTCGCCGTGGATGATCTCACCCATGAGCCAGAATTCCGGATTGCGTTCCTTGCAGAAATTGTGGATGCGGCGGAAGAAGTCGAAGTCCACGCAGTCCGCAGCGTCAAAACGGATGCCGTCGATGTGGAACTCATCCATCCACAGTTTTACGGCGTCGATCAGATAATCGCATACGTGCCAGTTGCGCAGATTCAGCTTGACCAGGTTGTAATAGCCGTTCCAGCCCTCATACCAGAAGTTGTCGCCGCAGGGACTCTGACCGCCGAAGTTCAGACCGGCAAACCAGTCGCAGTATTCCGATGCCTGTCCCTTTTCCTGGACATCCTTGAATGCCCAGAAGTTGCGTCCCACGTGGTTGAATACGCCGTCCAGGATGACCCGGATGCCGTTTTTGTGCAGTTCGTCGCAGATGTGGGCAAACATTTCGTTGGTGCCCAGCCGGCGGTCGATCACCCGGTAGTCGGTGGTGTCATAGCCGTGTTCCACAGACTCGAACACCGGTCCGAAGTAGACTGCATCAACGCCCAGTTCTTTCAGATGCGGAATCCAGTCCAGCACCTTTTCCAGCCGGTTCACCGGTTCGCCGCCTTCGTTGTGCTTCGGCGCACCGCAGAATCCCAGGGGATAGATGTGATACATTACCGCATTTTCATACCATTTCATTTTTCTTTCCTCCTACTCCTATTATATCACAAACAGGGCGAATTCCCTGTTGGATTGCAATTAAGGCAGACCTGTTTCAAAGCAAATTTACTTCACAGACCCTTCCAGATAATACGTTGCCTCCATATCCGCCACATTGACCGCCAGCGCCAGAGGGAACATCTCCAATGCTCTGCCCACGCTATTTTTGTCCTCGTTTCCGGAAAAGCCCATGTGATAGCGGATGGCGAACGCCTCGTCCCGTGTGAGCCGCATAAAGCTCTGGATCATGTACACGGATTTTTCCCCGTGTCCGTAGGGCAGGGTGTCACGCACGGTGTAATACGGCACCTTTTCCCATACGCCCTGGTCGTTTTTGGCATTCCGGTAGTCCACCGCATAGAACCCTACCTTGCAGATATCGTGGAGCAGGGCTGTCACTGCAATGGTCTCCGGCGTATAGTCCATGCCGTACAGATCCTTGGTGCGGGGACGGGAGAGATAGTCCTTGAGGCATTCATACACATTCAGACTATGCTCCACCAGACCGCCCTCATATGCCCCGTGGAACCGGGTGCTGGACGGCGCTGTAAAAAAGTCGCTGGCGTCTGAATCCAGCCACTCCAGCAGCCGGTCTGCGCCACGGCGCTTGATGTTTTCCTGATAAACGGCAATAAATTCTTCCCGTTTTGTCACGGCATTCCACCGCCTTTCTCTTCACTGTTGTTTATTATACCACATATCCAGAAAATTGGCAAGCATTTTGAGAAGTCCATCCGGAAAGTTTGTTTCGAAACCATGAAAAAGCCGCAGGCGGAGAAAAAACCTGCGGCTTTTTTCAAAAGGGATGAACTGACAGACGGAAAAAGCATCTGCCATGGGAAATGTCAAAGTCTGTTTTATATCTGACGTACACAGATTGTTTTTCAAGAGATGAAAGTAAACTCTGTGCGGTAGAAATCACTGGGAAGCAGATTCTTCATCAGGCATTGGTGGGATATACTGCGTATAGTTCTCTGCCAGATCAAAGTCATTGATCGTTTGTGTCCGATAACCTTTGTCAATGGGAACAGTAAAAACGGTACCTGCTGCGTCCAAGTTGTTTTTTCCTTCCGGAACAATACGAATGGTCAGTTCCGTAGCATCAGTCAATGCTGCTTCCCATACAGAATTCTGAAAGGAAATGTCTGTATCAATATTCGCGTCTATCATATCATAAGAGTTACCGTTCTGATCCGTGACATACATCACATCGTAGTCATCAAATACAGTATCCTCAGAAAAACGGATCTCTGTGCTAAACGGAGAAACAGTCACAGATTCCAGCGTATATCCGTCTTTTGTTTCGGTAACTGGATAGATGTCCGTTCGGCTGGTATCCGCCTGTATCTCCGCAGTCAGAGTAATATCCACAGGAATAACACCCAGAGATCTCGGTTCACAGCTATATGCCGTATCACCCTTGGCGGATACGCCGGTTTCAAACCATGACCAACTAGTTGCATCTATTCCCTGTAAGAACGAAAACGAAAGCTGCAACGGCAGGCTTGCTGTAGTGTTCCCCTGAAATATCTCACTGCATTCCGCCGAAAGCACAATACTATATTCCGCATCGCCAGACTTCACAAATCCGGCAATGCTGGTATTTTCCTTGTCATAGTATGCACCCTCTGCCTGTTCAGAAAGCGTTGCCAGCCCACCGGTTTTTGTACTCATAGTATATGTACCGGTACTTCCGATAAATGACAGCTTTTGTCCATTCAGTGTGCCGGTAAACTCCGATTCAATTCCGGTGCTGTTCTGCAATGCTTCTGGCAAATTCGTTAATCTTAGCGTTACACTCAGGTGGCTGCCGTCGCAGTAGATGTTTTCCATGCGAATCGTACCGTCTTTCGTTTTTTGCATTTCGTCTGTTTTTTCCGCATAGGAAGTCAGATCGTTTTTCTCTATGGGACTTTTTGTGTAATATTTTTCATTGCTGAAAAAGGCATAGATCCCCTTAACAGCATCGGACGAAGCCACTGCCGGAACAGCGATTGCAATGCTCAGCACGCCGGCAGCTGCCACAGCGAGAAAAGTGCCGACTTTCTTTTTTGCAGAACATCTGGTTCGCATCATTTTTCGCTCCATTCTGTGTTTTCTTCTCTGGTATGCCTTGGAAAACTGCGGTTCGGCCGCGTCCGCTGCAAACGCTTGTTCTACAATTTTTTCCCATTCGTCTTCATTATAAGGAAAATAGCTGCTCATAAGAAGTTACTCCTTTCTGCTTTATCATGGCTTTTCTGGCACGTTCAAAGCGTTTCCGTGCCGCCGCCTCCTTGATGCCGCACTGCCGGGCGATCTCCCGGAACGAGAGGTTTTCCTGACAGCGCAGCAGAACGATCTTCCGGTCGGTCTCGTTTAGGACCTCCATCATCTCTGCCAGCACTGCCTGCCGCATCGCCTGTTCCTCCTGCTGTTCCAAGGGGCATGGCGGCGCATCCTCCGGAATTTGCAGAAATTTATCGTCCCACGGAGAGCGCCGGTCGGATTCCCGGGCGTTTTTCCGGTACTGGCTGATGGCAGTGCTGCGGATGATCTGTATCATGTACTGCCTGGTCTGCGGACTCTCCGGATCGCCGATCTTGTGCAGATTGGCGATCACCCGGCAAAATGCCTCTGAAACGGCATCTTCGGTTTGCTGGGTGTGGTGCAGGATGGCGTAGGCAATGTGGTACATGGGCTTTTCGTAAATTTTATACAGCGTGTGCAGTTTTTCTTTTGCCGGCTGCATCTGTTTCATCTCCTTCCCCATTTATCGGACGTCCTATCAGATATAACGCACAAGGACGGCGATTGTGACAGAACTATTTTACCGGACGGCGGCAGCGGATGTCAAGAGAAAACCATTTGACACAACTGGGGAAATATGCTATACTAACTTATATCACACTTTACATTTCATACACATTCATGTTGCCGGAATATGGCAGGAGGAATTCATGAGAAAACGAGATCGAGTGCATCTGGGGCGCATGGGGATGGCGCTGCTGATTGCAGGATGTTGTCTGCCGTGGGGTCAGATCTCTGCTGCGGCGCAGCCGGCGATGCCGGAAGTGCTGGAAGAGACCTGGAAGCAAAACGACGGCTTGCTGGTGCCGTCAGAGGAAATGGCGGAGACGCTGCCGGATTCCACAGAGGAGGATGCGGCGCTGGACAATTTCCAGGGCGCATCGGCGCTGCCGTCGTCCTATTCTTTGCTGGATGTGGACGGCGTCTCCTATGTCACTTCGGTAAAAGACCAGGGCAATACCGGACTTTGCTGGGCATATGCGGCGCTGGGTGCCTGTGAATCCAATATTATGTACCAGGGTCTGGAGATCCCGGACCGCTGGCGTGACAGCAACGGGGAACTGAACTTTTCCGAGGCATCGCTGGGCTGGTATCCTTTTACCAACCATCTGCTGCCCGGTGATACCGCCAGCGGCGACTATATCGTCATGGCGCAAAAGGGTATCAGCGGCGGAAATCCCACCATTGCCGGCTATGCGCTGGCAGCAGGCATCGGCACACAGCTGGAACAGTATGCGCCCATGTCCCAGTGGAAACAGGGCTATTCCGAGTATCAGCGGTATAACTCCTATTACCGGATGAAGAGTTCCGATGTCTTGCTGCAGGTAAACAGCAGTTCCACGGCGACCATCCAGCAGTGGATCATGGAGAGCGGCGCAGTCAGTGCGGCATTTTATTCCAAGAGTACCTTCTACGACAACGGCGAGTCCATCGCCTATTATCAGAACAGCCACAGCGCCACAGATGCTGACCACGCAGTGCTGCTGGTGGGCTGGGACAACAATTATTCCCGGAAGAATTTCCGACCCGGAAACCAGCCCAAGTTTGACGGCGCATGGCTGGTGCGGAACAGCTGGGGCGATGATGATGCGGACGGCGGCTATTTCTGGCTCTCTTATGAGGAACTGTCGCTCTGCGAGGCGGCGAGATTCCTGATGACCGATGCCAGCGAACACACCACCTGCTATCAGTATGACGGCAGCGTCTCCTATGCCAACGTGAAGTTCCCGGCGGCGGCGAACGTGTTTACAGCAGACCGGGACGGTGTGCTGACTGATGTCATGTTTCCGTTTTCCTCTTCCAATCCCCAGAGCGGCTATTATATTGTGTCCGTCTATCGGCTCCGGGAGAATGCCAAGTCGCCCATAGACGGCGAAAAGCTGTGTACCCAGCGTGGCACGGTGCAGTACGGCGGCTATAAGAGTATCTCCCTGGAAAGCCAGGGCATTACGCTGAAAAAGGGTGACCGTTTTTCCGTGACGGTGGAGCTGAACCGTGCCAAAAGCGGCAGTGACCGCCTGTGGCTCTCCTTTGAGTCGGTGAGCAACGATGTGCTGGAACGCCACTGCTCCGTCCAGCCCGGACAGTCCTACATTTATGACGGGGACGGGGAGTGGATGGATATGACGGATGTCCGCACCTGGGTGAACAGCAAGGGAAACCAGCCGTATTCCAACCTGGGGAATGCCGCCATCAAGGCAATTGTGCAGTCTCCGGATGCAGAGGTAAACCGGAGTCAGCTGGATGCGGCGCTGGCATATGGTGCGCCGGATGCCGGAGCGAACGCACTGTACCGGAGCGCTTATGCGGCGGCGTCCGCTCTGGACGAGACTGCTACCCAGGCAGAGGTGGACAATGCGGCGCAGAATCTGCTTGCCGGTCTGGAGCAGGCAGGAAAGCTCCGGTATCCCCAGAACATCTACACGAAAGAAACCGCAGAACCGTCGTTCCTGCTGGGCGATGCAGACGGAAACGGCAGGCTGGATGCGTCCGATGTGTACCAGTCCATGCTGGCACAGGCGCTGAACGCCGTGGGAGAATCCAGCGGTCTCACCATGTCCCAGGCTGCCGCAGCAGATTGTGACGGAAATGGCGTTATCAATTCCACAGATACTTTCTATCTGATGCTGTACTGCGCTTACCGTGGTGTGGGGAAACCCATGACCTGGGAAGAGATCTTAAAGATATAGGACGGCATTGTAAAAATACAGAACCAAAAACAGGACAGCATTCCCAGAAAAAAGGGACGCTGTCCTGTTTTGATTTGTGCATTGCTGTAGGTTCAGAACTCGTTTTCACAGGAAAGACGGTCGAATCTGTCCGGAAAGACGAGTCTCTGCGGTCAAATGGTTATCTGCCGCAGCCGCATCCACAGTCGTCATCGTCGTCGCCCTGCTGGTTCCGGCAGTTCTGTGCAGACTGGTTCTGCTTCTGCTGTGCCTGCTGGTTCTGGCGATTCTGGCTCTGCTGCTGCTGACGGTTCTGGCTCTGATTCTGGTTCTGCTTGGACATTTCTGTCTCCGTTTCTCCGCACACGGGCTTTCTCCTGCGATTTTTCCGTGTGCGGAGAAAGAAATCACAGGGCAGCGGCAGATTTTTGCCGCTGAGGATAGATTGCCCGGAAAAGGGGAAAATATGCGCAGATACGGAGAGACTGCCTGCGGATGCTTTTCAAAAAATAAAGTTTACCAGCCGCACCGTCCAGGAAACAGCGCCGCACAGCAAGATGCCCGCCAGTGTGGGAATGCACCACGCCGCCAGCGTCCACTTCCAGCTGCCGGTCTCTTTGCGGATGGTGAGACAGGTGGTGGAGCAGGGAAAATGGAACAGCAGAAACAGCAGCATACAGAGCGCCGTCACCGGTGTCCAGCCGTTTGCCGTTAAAATCTCGTGGATGCGGCTGAGGTCGCTGGTCTCCGTCAGTGTCGTTCCGGCGGTGTAACCCATGAGAATGATGGGCAGAACGATCTCATTTGCCGGAAATCCCAGGAGAAATCCCAGCAGGATCACGCCGTCCAGCCCGATGCACTGTCCCGGCAGCTCCAGGAATGCGGCGCAGTGGTCGAACAGGCTTTTCCCGGCAATGGTGCAGTTGGTAAAGCCCCACAAAAGCGCTCCTGCCGGCGCAGCCACCAGACAGGCACGCCCCAGCACAAAGACAGTCCGGTCTAACAGTGAACGGAGCAGGACCTTTCCGATCTGAGGTCTGCGGTACGGCGGCAGTTCCAGGGTAAAGGAAGAGGGAATGCCTTTCAGAATGGTGTGGGAGAGCAGCCGGGAAACGCCAAATGTGCAAAAGATGCCCAGCAGGATCAGCCCCAGCAGCAGCGCAGCCGAGCTGACGGTGCGGCAGAGTCCGCTGCCGGCGGCGAAGAACAGGGAGATGCAGGTAATCATGGTGGGAAATCTGCCGTTGCAGGGAACGAAATTGTTGGTGAGGATGGCGATGAGCCGTTCCCGTGGGGAGTCAATGATGCGGCATCCGGTCACGCCGGCGGCGTTGCAGCCGAATCCCATGCACATGGTGAGGCTCTGCTTGCCGCAGGCACAGGCACGCTGAAAGGAACGGTCCAGGTGAAACGCCACACGTGGCAGATACCCGAAGTCCTCCAGCAGTGTGAACAGGGGAAAGAAGATTGCCATGGGCGGCAGCATCACGGCAATGACCCAGGTCAGCACGGTGTATATGCCGTCCAGGAGAAAGCTTTCCAGCCAGCCCGGCGCAGACAGCAGTTCCAGCAGCCGGGAAAGCACCAGCTTTAGCTGTGCAAACCCGGCAGCGAGCCAGGCGGACGGATAGTTTGCGCCTACGATGGTCAGCCACAGCACCAGTCCCAGCAGCAACAGCATGACCGGAATGCCCCATTTCCCGGCAAGGATCCGGTCGATTTTCCGGTCGGCGGCATCGGCGTGTTCCGGCTGACGGACGACCCGGGCGGCAATCTCTTCGCTGTGGGTGACAACGGCGGCGATCATGGCATCGGCGCACTGTTCCGGGGAGACCAGGCACTGTGCCTGCCGCAGCGCATCGGCAATTTCGCCGGTCTCCAGAGAAATGCCCAGGTGTGCGGCGATTTTTTCGTGCAGTTCCGGTTCGGGTTCTAACAGACGCTTTGCCGTCCACAGCGGCGGCAGCCCGTTTCCGTTTTTCGGCAGGGCAGCCTGCACCAGTTGCAGCGGTTCTTCCAGCTGTTCCGGAATGGGAACCGGACAGGGTGACGGCGCATCCTCATGCAGCAGAGCGTGGAGCCGTTCCTGCAGCTGTGCCAGCCCCTTGCCGCTCCGGGCGGCGACGCCAACCACCGGAATGCCCAGGCACTGTTCCAGCCGGGGCAGGTCGATGGTGATATGCCGCTTTTCCGCCTCGTCCAGGAGGTTGACACAGAGCAGGGCTTTGGGACAGGTCTCCAGCACTTGCATGACCAGCAGCAGTCCACGTTCCAGACAGGTGGCATCACAGACCACTACCGCCGCATCCGGTTTGGCAAAACAGAGAAAGTCCCGTGCCACAGCCTCTTCGGCACTCCTGGCACGGAGAGAATAGGTGCCGGGCAGATCGGCAAGCAAAATGGTCTCGCCGCAGCAGACAGTTGTGCCGACGGCGCTGGCTACGGTTTTTCCTGCCCAGTTCCCGGTGTGCTGGTGCAGCCCGGTGAGGGCGTTGAACACGGTGGACTTTCCCACATTGGGCATTCCGGCAAGGGCAATGACAGGGTGTTCCCGCTGGGACAGCTCCGGCGGCAGTTCGGCAGATGATGTGCGCATAGCAAGATTCGTCCTTTCGATAGCATGGTTTTTTGCAATTCTATGCGGAAAGGAAAGAAAAAAGACCGCCTGTGAAAAGGCGGTCTTTTTCAAGTGTGTTCGCATGGTCTGCGAAGTATTCAAAGCATATCTTGCATACTTAGCATACAAAAAGAAATAACCGCCCCTGCTTGCAACTACGGGCGGTTATTTTAACCACATTGTGGGAGCAGACCGTCTGCTGGTATGCTCTCTTCACTTTTATTATATGCGATTTTTTCCGGTTTGTCAAGGGCTTTTTTCCAAAACAACCGCAGCTGTCCTACATTGTCTCCTCTACCAGATTGCTGATCCAGACGCCTTTTTGAATGAGGATATAGCCGATGACCACTTTTAGAATATCCGCCGCCTGGACAATGGCATAGATGCCCAGGATCGGCAGGCTGGTAAAGTGGCACAGGATCAGCGCCGTGGGCAGCGGCACGCACCAGGTAAAGACGCTGTCAAATAAAAAGGTAATCATGGTCTTTCCGCCGGAGCGCAGGGTGAAGTACAGGGCGTTCAAAAATCCCTGAACAGGGAAGAAAGCTGCGGTAATGGTAATGAACCATCTGCCGTAGTTCCGGACTTCCTGGGTGGTGTCATAGGCTTTGGGGAACACGCCGGAAACGGAGATCAGGATCGCCGCCAGCAGCAGACAGACGCCGCCGGTGAACCACATCAGACTGAACGAATCCTTTTTGGCACGCTCGTATTCCGATGCGCCCAGCGTCTGCCCGATGAGAATGCCCACCGCAGAACCCAGCGCCACAAATACCACATTGAGCAGATTGCAGATGGCGTTGGAAATGTTCAGTCCTGCCACCACTTCCAGCCCACGGGTGGAATAGCACTGCGTCAGCGCCGCCAACCCGGCAGACCAGAGCAGTTCGTTGCAGAAAATGGGCATACCCTTCCGGATGACCTTTTTCGCCAGAGTACCGGGGACAAGCAGCGTGCGGTAAATGCCCTTTAGGAAAGTGTGTTTGTTCCGGCACAGATGCGCCCAGATCACTACAATGCTCATTTCTGCCACACGTGCCAGCACAGTGGCAATGGCTGCGCCACGGACGCCCAGTTTCGGCATTCCGCAGTTGCCATAGATCAGCAGATAGTTGAGGACAACGTCTACCACAACAGATGCCACGCCGCCTACCATAGGCTTGACGCTGCTGCCGGTCTCCCGGAGACTGGTGGCATAGACCTGGGTCACCACAAAGAACGGCAGCCCGATCAGCATAATGTGCAGATACTGCTTGGCATAGGTCATGGTGAGCGCTGCATCGACCGTGGCGCTTTCTCCGTGGAGATACAGCCCGATCAGCGTCTCGTCTCCCAGCAGGAATACCAGCAGTCCGCCGATGAGACAGGCGGCGCTGAGCCACAGCTTGATGCGGAATGTACTTTGAAAGCCGTACAGATTGCGCTGTCCGTAATATTGTGCGCCGTAGATGCCCGGTCCGGCGAGTGCGCCGAAAATGGCGAGGTTGAACACGAAGATCAGCTGTCCGGCAATGGAAACGGCGGTCATTGCCTCGGTTCCCTGGCTGCCCACCATAATGTTGTCCACCAGGCTCACCATATTGGTGATGCCGTTCTGGATCATCATGGGGACAGCCAGCATCAGCGCCCGTTTGTAGATCGGATTGTTTTTTCTCATGTTGTTTGTCCCTCCTGTGATGTCAAAAAGATAGTCATGCAGATGATAGAGCGTTTCAGGGAAGATTTGCTATCATTATAACAAAAGCAATCGTGCATTTCTAATACAATTTCTGCTTGTTCTGATACAATTTCTATCTTGCGGTTATATCCGTGTTGTCACGCCGCTGCCGTCGCCTACAATGCGTTGCGGCAGCACGTTCAGAAAAGGCTTGCCGCCGCTTCTGCCCTCCAGCAGGAACAGCCACGGCTGTGCGTCCGGCGCTTTCGCCACAAACTGCAGCCGCTTTGGTTCGATGCCGTTTTGCCGCATGGCATCCATGCAGTCTGCCAGCCGTTCCGGGCGGTTGCAGATGCAGAGTCTGCCGCCGAACCGCAGCAGCCGTTTTGCCGAGCGGCAGATATCGTAGATGTTGCACAGCACCTCGTGCCGTGCAATTTTTTGTGCCGTCAGCTGGCTTTCGATGCCTGCCTGGTATGCCTTGTAAGGCGGATTGCAGGTGACCAGATCCAGCTGTCCCAGGGGTGCGCCGTCCCAGAGTTCTTTCAGATCGGTGCAGACCGGGTGCAGGACTGAACCGATGCCCATGCTTTCGGCGATGCCCTGGCACATCTGTGCGATCGCCTCCGGCTGAATGTCTACGGCGTAGATCTCCCGGGGCGGTGCGGTGCGCTGCATCAGAATTGGGATAATGCCGCAGCCTGTCCCCAGGTCGCAGACACGGTCCTTCTGCCGGTATTCGGAAAATTCAGTCAGCAGCACTGCATCCGTGCCGAACCGGTGGAGCTGGCTGGTGCAGACGATCAGGTCGTCTGCAATGGTTTCATAAGAGAGGACGGGCATATGCGGCATGGGAATACCTCCTGTTCGAGTGATGTCGTTGCGTGTGATTCCGGGATAGTGTGACTGCGGGTCGATGTGGGCATATATTATTGCGCATCAATCTCCGGCATTATCGTTACCGTCTCTGTCTCCGTCTCCCCGGACTGCATCTTATCCGGGTCACGGATGACTACCGCCTGCTGGTACACCAGGCTGTACCGGTCTTCGAATTTGTCCAGGTCGTAGTCCACTTTTCCCTCCAGCGGATCGCAGACCGTGACGGTGTTGGCGTTCAGATCATAGCCGCACAGCAGCACGCAGTGTTCATTGATGAGAAAAACGGCATCCTCGCCGTTGGGCGTGGTCCAGTAATAGCGCTCTTCCACATGGCTGGTGAGGTTGATGGTCGCCCAGGTGATGACCGGCGTGCCGTTTGCCACCTCCCAGAGCAGCGTCTTGAGGGAACATCCGGTGAGATTCTGCACCACCTCGTTTCCGCCCTGGGCGGCGATGTAGTTCTGCGCCGTCTCCACGATGACCGGGGCATAGCATCCCCAGGCGTTGCTGTTGTGCGGTGAACCGACAAACGCCTCGCCGAATGTGGTGAGATACGGGTCGGACTGGATCAGATACTTGTCCGCCATAGTCACCTTGTCCACCGGATAGCCGGCGTAGTTCAGTGCCGCTGTTAGCGTCGTGACTTCACAGCCTGTGGGCAGTTCCGGATTTTGCAGCACCGGCTGGGCATCCAGCTGAACCTGGTCAGCAGGCAGAGATGCTGGTTCGGTGGGCAGTGTCAGTTCTGTTTTCATGGGGATTGTCCCCTGATACAGGACGCTGGGCGGTGCTGTGGTCTCGCCCGGCGTTGTGGTCTCCAGCGTAATGCTGGTCTTTTGCGTAATGCGTTTGGTCTGGCTGCTGTCGGAACGGAAAAAAATCAGATAAACCGCTGCCGCCGCCAGTGCCAGGATCAGCAGCAGCGCCATGCGCCGCCGCCGTCCCAGCCGTTTTTTTGATACTTTCTCCATCTAAAATACTTCTTCCCAAAGCGGACGCCGATTTCGAAACAGGTGCGCCGCTGTTATGATTGTGATTCCGGTGCGGCGTGGTGTGTGCCGCCGGAAATGGTGATCTTTCGCCGGAAATCGGATTCTCCCTGTCCGATCACCGGCCGTGCCAGCTGGTAGATGTCGGTTGCCTGGGATTCCAGGGCCGCACAGCGTCCTGCCGTGGGGCTGGTGTGTGCCAGTTCTGCCAGCGAATGGGAAAACGGCAGCAGCCGCTTTTCCTTGGAATCTTTCAGAATCTCCCGTCCCGTGTCGTTGAATGCCAGAATCCTGCCGTATGCCGGATAGTTCTGGATGTCAGCCGTGCGGATATCCAGCAGGATGTGCAGCAGGATGCGCCGCAGCCGTGCCATAGGATAGCGCTTGGTGCGGATGGTCTGGAGCAGTTCTTCCAGGGATGCAGAGCGTTTTGCCTTGTACAGCCGGTGTTCCAGACCCTGCCCGATCTCGGCGATATCGTGGAGTTCATCCGGGTCAGTGGTGCGCAGCTTGTACAGAATGAGCCGTTCCAGATACGACATGGAGGCAACGTGTCCTGCCTGCTGTGCCTCCCGGAGTGCGTGCCAGGCGTAAGACGGCATCATGCGCCGGCAGTCGCCGCCGTCCGCAAAAAACTGCCGGATATAGGTGGCGCTTGCTGTGCCGTCCGGTCCGGGCTGGCTGCTGTTGTGACCTGCGCCCCGGCGCTGGATGGTCATGGGACGCAGGGGACTGTCCATTTCATGGATGGCGTTGAGATAGGCGATGGCGAGGGTGTTGTTGGGGTGCCGCAGCACAGCGGCGGTTTCTGCGCCGTAGAGCTGCCCCACCATCTGGGAAAGCACCTCCGGATAGGAATAGCCCGACCGGAGAAAATCGTCCATCACGTCAGCATAGTCCGTTTTGCAGACCCGGCACGCCTCTGCCGCCTGGGAGAGCAGCCGGATATCGCCGCATTCGCTGCCGAACGAGATCTCCTGCACATTGCCCAGCGCCGTCAGCAGCGCCACACCGCCCATGGCGAAATTTTCCGCCGGCGCCAGGGCATACGGCACGGGCAGTTCCAGCACCAGATCTACACCGCCTTCGATGGCGAGTCTGGCACGGGTGAACTTGTCCAGCAGGGCTGCGTCTCCACGCTGGACGAAATTGCCGCTCATCACGGCAACGATTCCCTCTGCGCCAGCCCGGCGCACCTGTTCCAGATGATACAGGTGACCATTGTGCAGGGGATTGTATTCGCAGATAATACCACTGATTTTCATGTATGATCCTCCAAAAAAGCTGTAGAATTTCAATAAACTGCCCCACAAACCGGGGAATTTTCCGAAACCTCTTGCAATTTTTCCAAAAAAGCTTATAATAATATATGGGGACACCGCCGGTGTCCGAAAAAACGATGTCAGCGGCAGCTTTCTGCTCCGGGGACATATCGGAAAAGCACATTCCCGAGGGGATGGTTTTTCAGATGTGTTCCGGCAGACGCCGCAGAAACGAAAAAGGAGAAATTTCCCATGATTATTCTTGTTGTCAATGCAGGAAGCTCTTCTCTGAAGTATCAGCTCATCAATATGGAAGATGAGTCTGTGATCGCAAAGGGCAACTGCGACCGTATCGGTATCGACGGCCATCTGAGCCACAAGACCGCTTCTGGTGTCAAGGTGGAAAAGGACTGCGACTTCCCGACCCATGCCGAGGCATTTTCCTGCCTGGTTGAGGCACTGACCACCGGCGAAGGCGCTGTAATTTCCAGCATGGATGAGATCTCTGCGGTTGGCCACCGTGTGGTACAGGGTGCAGAAGTATTCACCAAGACCACACTGGTCACCGATGAGATCATCGAAAAGATCGACGAACTCCGTGAGCTGGCTCCGGTACATAACCACGGTCACGCACTGGCACTGTGGGCTTGCCGCAAGATCCTGCCGAACGTGCCGCAGGTCGTTGTATTCGACACCGCATTCCACCAGACCATTCCGCAGAAGGCATTCATGTACGGTTTCCCGTATGAGGACTATGAGCAGTTCCATGTCCGCAAGTACGGCTTCCACGGCACATCCCACCGTTTTGTTACTGCAAAGCTGGCTGAGGTCATGGGCAGAGATCTGAAGGATCTGAAGGTCGTTTCCTGCCACCTGGGCAACGGTTCTTCCATCACTGCCGTACAGGACGGCAAGTCGGTAGATACCACCATGGGCTTTACACCGCTGGACGGCGTTCTGATGGGAACACGCTGCGGCGCCGTTGACCCGTCCGCCGTTACTTATGTAGCCGGCAAGCACGGTTTCGGCGTTTCCGAGATGGACACCTACATGAACAAGAAGTCCGGTATGCTGGGTATTTCCGGCGAGTCCTCTGACTTCCGTGACATTACCGCAGCAGCTGAGGCTGGTGACAAGCGTGCTACCCTGGCAAAGGATATGCTGGTATACGATATCAAGAAGGATATCGGTGCCTATGCCGCAGCCATGAACGGTCTGGACGCTGTGATCTTCACCGGCGGCATCGGCGAAAATGCACCGAACTGCCGTGAGGAAGTCTGCGAGAACATGGAATATCTGGGCATCAAGATCGACAAGGCTGCCAACGATTTCAAGGGCGAGCTGAAGAAAATCTCCACACCGGATTCCAAGGTAGAGGTCTGGGTCATCCCGACAAACGAAGAACTGCTGATCGCTCGTGACACCCTGGCAATGATCCAGAAGTAAGCGAAGAACAGCATCATAGAAAATACCGCAAAGCGAAGTCTGCACTCGGACTTCGCTTTTGTTGTACCCGAAAGGAGAAAATCATGTCCACACTTTCCACACAGGAAAAATCCCTGCTGCGCCAGGCGCTGGCTGCCCGGGAAAATGCCTATGCGCCCTATTCCCGCTTCCAGGTCGGGGCAGTGCTGACTGTCGCCGACGGCAGCACATTCTGCGGCTGCAACATCGAAAATGCGTCCTATTCCATGACCATCTGCGCCGAGCGCAGCTCCGTTTGCGCAGCAGTTTCCGCCGGCGTGAGACAGTTCCGCAGCATCGCCATTGTAGGCGGCACTGATGCGGAGACTGCCGAAAACACGCCCTGTCCGCCCTGCGGCGCCTGCTTACAAGTGCTGGCGGAGTTCTGCCCGCCGGATTTCCCGGTGATCCTGGCAGACGGCGTCCATCGGCTCAGTGACTTTCTGCCCCGTCAGTTCCGGCTGTAAGAGCCTGGGCAATACCGCACACAGGCAGTCCTTACTTGGACTTCTTTTTGTCTGCCGGGCGATAGGAAGAACCGTCCGGGCGAATGACAACGGTGTTGTTCAGCTGCCCTTTGAGGTTGCCGACCACCGACTGCCGGTATTCTGTGCGCAGAGCGTTTTGTTCTTCCTTTTCCGCCGGGGTCAGACCCTCCGGCGTGCGTGCCTTCTTTGCCAATGCGTTGATGCGTGCGATTTTTTTCTCGTCCATATCCGTTACCTCCTGACAAGACTGCATATTCATTCAATAGTATACCATAGAACGGCAAAAAGTGCAAGCTTTTTGCGGCAAAAAGCGATTTTTTCCGGGTGGGATGCGTATGGTGTGCCGTGAGATGCGCCCCACGGAAATTAATTTTCGAAAATAGGCTGATTAAAATTGCGCAAAATTATGAGGCTTGACAAGGAAGGCTCCCCTGAAAGGGGAGCTGGCAGTGCGTAGCACTGACTGAGGGGTTTCCAC
>OOCH01000076.1_pt1 | contig 103376 bp, 118 predicted proteins | sample 1671641 | NCBI WGS metagenome assembly OOCH01 (sample SAMN06348177, study PRJEB24527) | human gut metagenome | biome: human gut; feature: ankylosing spondylitis patient; material: feces | host: Homo sapiens | place: China | collected 2015-10
GCTGAATATCCCCTCATTTTGAAAAGTGCCAGTTTTCGCTTTGGGACGTTCGGCGAACGTATATGTTATATATAAAGACGAAATTCCGGAAAATTCCGTTAAATCGCCGTTATTCTCTTATGTAAGTTTTGCAAAGTTAACAAAATACAATAACATATCCTATTATGAAATAAGAAATATTGTTTTATATTGCATTACATGGATCAAAGCCCACTTAGTGCAAGGTGCAAGCCCCTTAATATATAAGGAGGCTTGCACCTTGCACTAAAAGTGTAGCAGAGAGCCTTGGAAAATATTTATTATCAATCATTTGGCTTTTAGTTCGAAAAAGATTATCTTTGAACCGTGAATTAGTGATGACGGAGGTTGTCAACAAGGGTTCATTAGAGATTTGGTAGTTTTGCTACAAAAATGCTACAGAAAGAAGTTCTGACAAGTGTAAAACTAATTGATATACAGAGTTGAAGCTGAAAGGTTCGAGTTCCCCAGCTTCCGCGATAAATCAAGTGAATATGAATTGCTGAACTCTCGTAAATTTATATATTTACGAGAGTTTTTTTGTTTTATAATGTAAGATTTGCCGGAAACGTCCTGTAATTTTTCTCTCTTTATCCGGTCGTTATTCCAGTTTCTTCAGGACAAAATAAAAGTTCCACCAGCAGAAAACAAAAGTTCCACTAGGATAAAATAAAAGTTCCACCAGCACGATACAAAAGTTTCTTCAAGACGAAACAGCTGAATCGTCTGTATCATGCCGGTGATTTGTCCTTTCGATGCCGGGAAATTGTCCGGTCGGAGAAGCGCAGTTCACAAATCAATTGACGAAGAATCCCGAAAAGAGTATCTCATGGATAGGTTTCTCTGAAAAAGCAATATCTTTGCAGATGTGATTTTTATATCTTGACTCAATGAATGTGAAACATATCCTCGGCCTTTCCTTTTGCACGTTGCTGCTGATCATTCTTTTTCAGCAGGCAGGTGTGTGGTTTGCCTACCATACTCAGATGCAGAAGACGGAAGCTGTTCTGGCCTCAAGTTTTAAAGAAACCTTTATACTGGTGACGGATGCACAGGTAAATCGTCTGCCTTATGCGGAAGGAACACTGACGCACATGGTGTATGCTCCCGACAGCCTGCGTCTGAATGATGAAGACCGTCAGTTTTATTATGCAGAGCAGACTTCAGTAGTCTTACAGGATGGTTACGGACTGCCGGAGACCTCACTTGATTCGATCCGTCTGACGTTAGGCCGTATATTGGAGAATGAAAGAGTGGAGGGAAGTATCTATATCCGTAAACTGGATGCAGCGACGGGGCAGACCTTGCAGACTTCTCCTGCCGGAATCGCATTACCCGATCAGGAAGGAATCGGTGTGCTGACTTCGCCCCGTGCCTTTCTGCATCAGGGGAAAGGAATTGCCGTAGAAGCTATTGTGGATCAACAATATTTTGATCATCCGTCGAATCTGTTGTTTCCCGGACTGACTTTTCTTATTGCCGTTCTGCTGACAGGAACCATTGCCCTGCGTATGCGCTTGCTGCAAAACTTGCGGCATGATGTCGAACGTCAGTGTGAAGATTTTTATCGCCTGGCCGAACAGATGGCTAAACCTGTCCGGAAGATGGAGACCTATTTGCATGCATCCTGCTGGGCAGAAGCCCGTGAACAGGGGCAGCAGGTACTGGCAGATACGGAAGCTACGCTGACCCGTGCCAAACAGGAGCATGCACGTCTGCGTTCACACCGCTTTGTGTGGTTGCATCGGTTGTCGTGGAGTATGATACCGCTGGCATTCATTCTGCCTGCACTCTGGGGTAAATACATTTACAGTGAGCAGTGGCAAATCATGAACCATGAGGTGCAGGTATGCTTTGAAGAGGCTTTTGTGGAAGAAAATGACTTGCGCCATACCCGCTCGCTGGATGTAAACCATCTGCGGGGAACCCGTAAGTCGTTTATAACTGGGATGACAGATTATTTTCGTTATCAGACCGATTCCCTGACTTCCGTCCTGTATCGGAAAACGACCGATGAAAACGACAGTGTTATATATGTTCCTGCTACTCCGACTTCCATCAATGGAATTTATGTATCCCGCAAGTCGATGGACCTGAGTGAGGGGATTCGTCTTTACCGGGCCTATGGTACACAGCAGTTAATCAATGAACGGCCTGTTGCTGTTCCTCCTGATATGTCGCGCATGGATTCGCTGTTTCATTCCTTTTTGTCTGAGGCTGGCCTGAATGTACGGAGCGGTGTCCGCATACTGCGTCCTGCCGCAGATCAGGTGATCAGTCAGACTGGTGATGCCAGTATTCAGCGGGGCAGTTTCGTTACAACTCCCTTACACCTTACGGAAGACGGTTCTGAATGTGTGCAGGGAGTAGTTCCCGGTTCGGTAATGACTGTCATTCATTCGGTGTGGTATCTGTTTCTGCCTTTGGGAATGGTCTTTGTATTCTGTTTGCTGTGTATTGTCCTGTTGTGGCGTGCCTGGAGACAGCAACGCAGGCTGGAGCAGTTCCGGAAGGATTTCACTTATTCGATGATTCACGATATGAAGTCACCTTTGCAGACGATTCTGATGGGGACTCAAATGCTGGAAAGTGGCAGACTGGCTGACAAACCTGAGAAAATGGAAAAGATAGGTCAGGCGATGAACGACGAATGTGTCCGCTTGCTCACCCTTTCGGGGCGTGTGGTCATGTTGACTGAAATAGAGCGTGGCGAGCTGCAGCTTCATCCGGTCCGTATGGCCATATTGCCGTTGTTCAATGATCTGGTGACGAAGTTTCGGCTGAAGGCTTCCAAGCCTGTGGAGTTCGATGTCGTATGTTCTGAAGATCTCCGGGTTACGGCCGATCCCTTCTGCCTGCAGGAGGTCCTGTCCAATCTGGTGGACAATGCCTTGAAGTATTCCGGAAAGGAAGTGCGCATCCGGCTTTCGGCAGAAGTTGCTGCCGGTGGTGTCCTGCAAATAAAGGTAGGAGATAACGGTATCGGTATTCCTCAGAATCAGCAGATGAAGATATTCAACCGGTTTGAACGTGTCGCCTCCGGAAGCCATACTACCGGAGCTTCGGGCTTTGGTCTGGGATTGAACTTTGTCTGGCAGGTCGTACAGTTGCAGGACGGCACCATCTCTGTGAAAAGTACGGAAGGCAGTGGCAGTGAGTTCACGATCTCCTTACCGCTTTGATATGACGGCAGGCAGGAACCGAAAGAGAACGGGCAGGTGCCTGTAAAAAGAAGCAGAGACCATCTCTGATTAGAAACAGTCTCTGCTGAAGTTCTGTTATGTCTGTCACGGGAGTGTTCCGTGGATCTTATTTGGCAAATAAGCCGTCAACAGGAATTACATTTTCCTTGCTGTCTCTTACTTCCATTTTGAGCATACCGCCGTTGCTGTCAAAGTATCTTACCTCTATCGGATGATATCCTTTGGCTAAGGCTTTCTGGCCGATGACTTCGCGGGGACCGTGAGGACCGTCGTTGTCTATAACCGGATCACCGTCGATGACCAGCGTACTGCCGTCGTCGGAAGTCAGGGCAAACGTATAGATGCCATCTTCCGGAACGTTGATGAATCCCTTGATGACAAGGCCGATATTTCCTTTTGCTTCTGCAGGTATGGAAACTTCAGTCACATTGTAGCTGCCTTTCCTGGAGGCTTTGTCTATGTCTGCACATTTGTTGCCCTTAAAGTCATACCATACGGCTTCAAGTCCTTTTCCGGCCGGAGTTTCGGATGAGGCCGGTGAGAACTCGCCTTTTATGAACTTGGTAGTAAAGGTATCACATGGTTTGCCGTTGGCACGGAAGGTACGGAAAGTAAACTCAGTTGTTTCAGTAACTTTCAGATTACCGTCGTATTTGGGCGAGTTCAGTGTGGGAACACTTCCGTCGGTTGTGTAATGGATTTCCGCACTGGGATCCATGCATGAAATCTTCACTTCACCTTCACCTATGAATACATTGGTCTTATAGAAACCTTCCAGATCCGGAATGCGGTAATTTACGTTCATCACGTTCAGGCGTTCAAACTGATCGGAAAGTCTGTTCTTGAATCCATCCCAGTCTTTCTGTTTGGGATCACTCCATCCTAATTCAGCGATGGCCAACATACGCGGAGCAGCCATGTACTGCATACGTTCTCTTGAAGGAATCCATTCGCACCAGATATTTCCCTGTACGCCGAGTACCTGATTGATCAGTTCGGGCTGCTGTTCAAATTCAGCCGAAGGATCGTAGTTGTAGATGTTGGGCAGTGATTTTATATCCTGTTCATAGTCGAGATAGAACTGAGAGTTAGGAGTAAAGATGATATGATTGCCCTGAGATGTTGTTTTCATCGGAGCATCCTTGGCCCATGTACGCCACCACATTACGGTTGCAGTCTTTGAGAGTCCTCCTTCAAGAATTTCATCCCATCCGATCATATCCTTGCCCTGGGAATTGAAGAAGGCTTCCATTTCGTGGATGAACCATGACTGCAATTCTTCTTCTGACTTCAGGTTCTTTTCGCGGATGCGTTTCTGGCAGTCCGGACATTTCTTCCAGTTTGTTTTTTCAACTTCGTCCCCGCCAATGTGAATGTATTTGTAGGGGAACAGGGGGATGATTTCGCTGTATACGTTTTTACAGAACTCAAGAGCAGATTCCTTGCCCGGACATACCGGAGAAGAGAATGTGGTTCCCCAGCCTGTGGTCTTGAAGCATGATACACCGTCGTAGTTGCTTACTGCGGCAAGCATGTGGCCCGGCATGTCAATTTCCGGAATGACGTCGATTCCTCTGACCTGTGCATACGATACGATTTCCTTGATGTCATCCTGGGTGTAGAATCCGCCATAGAGTGTATCGCCCTCAACGACTCTGATTTTTTCTTCCGGGATGAGGTAGTCTGTGTTGTCATTCTTTTTGGCCAGCTCCAGACAGGTCTTGTCATGTGAGTTGTATTTTCTCCATGCTCCTTTTTCGGTGAGAAGAGGATATTTTTTTATTTCCACACGCCATCCCTGGTCGTCTGTCAGATGCCAGTGGAATTTGTTCATCTTATACAGTGCCATCAGATCCAGCAGTTCCTTCACTTCGTCTTTATCGTAGAAATGGCGGGATACATCTAGCATCAGTCCTCTCCAGCCAAATCTCGGGCTGTCCTTTATTTCAACGGCGGGGATGGCCCATTCCATATTGCTGACAACTTCTTTGCTTTCAATGCCTGATGGCAACAGCTGACGGAGAGTTTCTATACCGTAAATTACACCGGCATAGGAGCTTCCGGATATAGATACGGAATTCTTTGTAGAGACAAAACTGTAGCTTCCTTCTTTTCCGGAATCTGCCAGAGAGAGATTGATGTCACCTTTTCCTTCGGTTACAGAGAACTGGTAGCCGGTAGATTTACTTAGAATGCTTACGAGATAATCGGCAGCAGGGATCAGGCTTTTGTCTGTTACCCCTATTGTACATTTCTCGGGCAGGACGAATGCTGAACTGGTTTCGACAATACTGTTGGGAAGCGGAATGATGGATATTTCCTTGACTTGCGTCAATGTGCTGTTACATGCACTGAGGAATACAGCACCGGCAAACCCAAGTACCGTAATCCAGCCTTTGTAGCTTTTTTTCATGGTAGTAAATTATTTAAAATGATTGTTTATTACTGACAAAGGTAAATATTATATGTTGATTAGCCAAAGTCTTCCTGATTCTTTCCGGAAGTAATAGCAAGAATAGTTCCTGAGAGTGCTTGTACATTGGGGATTTGTGTTGCTGGTCTGCCTTGTCAGAATGGAATTATGCACTCATTGAACATCGGGGAATTGCGAATAAAAAAGCAGTGGTCTGTCTGGATGAAAACAAACTCCAGTCCTGAACCTGTTATGTGCTGGCTGTACAGGCAGGACTGGAGAATGAATTCTGTTTAGATGATTCTGATTGTTTTCCTATGACTGGTTGGATTCGTTGATTTCTTTCTGCAACAGATTTCTGATGATTTCAGTTACCTGGGCAATGGGGATGATACCGGTGTCGAATGTGATATGGTAGTTTCGGGAATCTCCCCATTGCAGGCCGGTATAATGGAAGTAGTGATCACTTCGTGATTTATCTGTTGAGGCAATGATATCCGGAGCTTTTGCTGCCGGTATACCATACTCGGCAACGGCTCTGCTGATCTTATGAGGCATGTCGGCATACAAAAAGATGCTGATAGTATTGGGACGGTTCTTCAGAATATAGTTGGCACATCTTCCGACGATGACACAAGGCTTCTCGGAGGCAATGCGGCGGATAATCCGGCTTTGGGTAACAAACAAGGCGTCATCATAAGAAAGGCTTTTGTCCAAAGGGGCTTCATAGTCCTGGAGAATCATCTGGTAAAGCAGGGAACTGGGCAGTTTCTGCTCATTTTGTGAGATAAATTCTTCGCTGAAATGACTTTCCTGTGCGGCCAGGGTGATTAGTTCCTTGTCGTAGAAAGCAATGCCCAGTTGTCTGGCCAGTTGTTCTCCTGCCTGATGGCCGCCACTTCCATATTCGCGGGATATGGTGATAACCCAGGGAAAGTGTTCTGTTCCGTTTGCAGAGGGAACTTCGTGTGTGGTTTCACTTGAGAGCCATTGGCGGATGAAGGCAAGCCGGGGCATGATCAGACGGACAAAAGGACCCGTGATGAGTGCTGCGATGATAGTGCCTTCCCGTACTCCCTCAATACGTCCTGACAAACTCCATGAACAAAGGAGGGCTACGCACACCAGGGTTACGTCGAAGCAGATCTTGATGGTTCCGAAATCTTTTTTTAGGCGTAAAGTCGCAAACTGGATCGTGTATTCTGCGCTGATCATGGTTACATTGGCAATTACTTCCAGACAGATTCCTAATGCCAGAATCAGGCAGCCGATAACCAGTGAGATAAGCTTGACATAATAGGCGTCAGGATTATAGCTCGCAGTGGCCCACATGGTCAGGTCAGTAAAAAAGGAGAGTACAAATGCTACGGGAAATTGCATGAGCAATTCCATTTTCCGTTCCATGATTCCTTTCTTGCCGAGTAATAAAAGTTGCAGGATGATCAGTACAATTGTAAAAAGGAAAAAATAATTTCCCATAGAAATGGGAGTGTTCAGACTGGCCACATAAGGCACACTGGTGATAGGAGAGGTGCCCAGATCAGACCGGGTGATGACACTGATTCCGCATGCAATGATGAACAGGGAAATCCCGAAGGTAAGGTAGCGGCGGAATAGTTCTGCCTTACCCATTATTCGACTTTCTTCCATTAAATGTTTTGTTTAAAATTTGATGGCGCAAAGATGTTTCATTAATTTTGTTCTTAATTTACGGATTAAGAAATAAATCATGCAATTTACGCCAGACAGCTCTATACAGGAAGAACGTCTTTTGTTGGTTGAAAAGATGTCTGCCGATGAGATCCTGACCAAAGTCACGGGACGTGAAGAGGTGGATTTGTATCTTCATATGCATAACCGTCATCAGATTATTTATATTCTGTCGGGAACACTGCATATCGAAGTGGAAGGGGTAAATCATTTGGTGACAGACCATCATTTGGTTTGGATCCCGGCTGGTCTTTCGCACCGGCTTCCCAGTAATAATCGCCAGATATCTCTGCTGACAAGTTATTTTTATGCTGAGAAGGTCAGGAATGACCGGTTCGCAGTCTACCAGACAGATGAAATGTTAGCCCGTAATCTTAAGTTCATCAGTCAGCAGGGATCGGTCATTCGGAGAGAAAAACCGGAAATCTTTACTTTTTCCATGAGTTTTTTGTGCATGTTGCCTCTTGTCTGCCGGAAGGCATCTTTTCCTACCCAACCTTTTATCATAGCCCACGACAACCGTCTGTTGCCGGTTCTGGAATATATCAAGGCTAATCTGGGCAAGGATCTTTCCATTGAGAATGTGGCGTCTCATTTTGGATTCTCTGTGAGAAACCTTACTCGTTTGTTTACCAACTCCGGTATCCGTTTTGTGCATTATCTGAATTATCAGCGGGTAGTCAGAGCCATTGAGATTCTGACAGACAATGTGATGAACATCGAACAGAAGGCTTATGAGGTGGGGTTTAACTCCCCCAACAGTTTCAGTCGTGTGTTCCGACAGATTACCGGAGAATCACCTTCAAAGTATATCTGGCATTGAACGGGTCGTTTATGTTTTTTATTCTGTTATTGTTTGTCTTTTTAAATATGTTTCAATATCGTTTTTGATATGTTTTAGTCTGGAAAATTCATCACATCCAATATCAATTGATTTATTATATTCAAAGGGCATGTTGCTTGCTATCTGTAAGCGGATTAACATAAGTTGAGCGAGTTTCAGCTGATCAGAGAACGCTCTTTGAAAGTATGTCTTTTGGTTTTCGTCTAAAATATCATTTAATATCATGACTAATTTTAGCCGATAGTCAATTGCTGTTTTCATTGTCGTTTCCCATGTCTTATCATTTGATTGAAGTAGGAGTGATAATATATATTGTGCGCGGGCTTTGTTGTATTGTATAAATGCATTCCACATAAGTTCGTCTTTGATTGTTTGTACAGCCTGATTGAAATTGAGAATAGCTTCCTTGAGGTAAATAATAGCCAAATCCTTTTCGGAACTTTTTTGCATTTCTTTTAGTAGAGGGACTACTTCTATTGATAAAATGTCGTAATTTTTTTGTTTAAAGACTTGAAGTATTTATTAATACATTCTGTTGCCTTACTCATATACATCAGTCCCATATAGTTATAATAAATCGTTCTTGAGATAGCGTTTTTTAGCATAGCTCCTCTGACATCCATAAGTAAAGCCACATTTTCATTATTAGTAGTACCTGATTTATAACATTGATAAGCATATACGGCTTTAAGAAGTTTAACGCTTTCTCTGATTAAGATACAGGATCCTTCGCTCAATTGTTCGAAAGTTGCGACTTTATTTTCTATTTTGTTCATTAGACTTTCTATTCTGGCTATAATTTGATTGTTATATTGATCTTGTTCATCAGTCTCTTTATTTTTTCGTTTAACGATAAAAGATAGTAACACTATTACATCAATCATTTCTTGGATATTGTCTGCGAGCCTTGCACCGGAATTTATACTGTTAGTTTTAAACAGTTGTTCTAAATGGCCGATAAGTTGATTACAAGCATTGATACTATCAGTTTCATTGAAATGTCGGATAATTGAGATAATTCCGGTTCTGTAATTCTCATTTTCCATAACATTACCATCCATTCTGCTTATGGCATTGACGCTATCTATAGAAATATAGGTTTTGACACTTACATGATAAGCAAGGATTGCGACTAGCATGGAAAGAATGGTTACAACAAATGTAATGAGATTGTCTAGGGTGTTATGATCAGCAGATGCAGATCTTAAAAAAACAGTCGTAGCACATAAAGCAGCAATAATAGCCAAGGAAATAACTATTACATATATTCGCCATAAATATTTAATTTTCATTCGCTTACTGATTCTTAGTGTAATAATGCCATTTTTTATCTTTTATTTGATCATCTTGAAAAATGTTTTACTGCCTAAATTTATACAAAATTGCTTTATAAACAATAGTTTTAGTGAAGAATAAGTTTTTACTCTTATTTTATTAGATTTAGTAAAAAGCCAAATAGGTGCTTAGAAGAAAAGAATAGATCTTTATTGGGATTTAAGAAATCCCTGTTTGAACTTTTAAGCAGAAAGCGTTATCTTTGCGCGCATGAAAAAGTATCTGAACATAAGCAAGAAAGTACGTGTCGGGCTGGCTGTTCTTGTTGGAATAATCGGCCTGTTTCTGATTTTTCGTCCGAAGCCCCGGATGAATGATTCATTGGATGAAGTTGAGGTAACGGACTCGGTAGAAGTAAAAGAGATTGTCTGCAAGTATGGTATACCCGTAGACCATTACGATATCAGTTATGGAATTGTTCAGCCGAACCAGAACCTTTCTTATATATTAGGAGATCATGGCTTGTCTTCGGCGGATATTCATGAACTGAACGAAAAGGCAAAGGGAGTATTTGATGTGAGGAAGATACGCAGCGGTCAGGCTTACGCTGTCTTTACCGTGCCCGACAGCACCCGCAGGGTCCGCTTTTTCGTTTATGAGGAAACTCCAAAGACTTATGTCGTTTTTGACCTTCGGGGAGAGCGTCGGGTGTATCGGGGGGAGAATCCGGTAGAATGGAAACAAAAGGAGATTAAGGGTAAGGTGGAATCGTCCTTGTGGATGGCTATGCAGAAACTGGATACTTCTCCGCAACTGGCGTTGGTCCTCTCGAATATTTACGGATGGTCTATTGATTTCTTCAGTTTGCAGAAGGAGGATGAGTTTCGTGTGATTTATGAACAGGAATGTGTGGAAGGGAAAGAGTTGGACAATTTCCATATATTGGCTGCCTCTTTCCGGTACTCGGACAGTATTTATTACGCCATACCTTTTGTGCAGGATGGTGAAGAATTATATTATGGGGCAACGGGAAACAGCCTGGAAGGAGCATTCTTGAAGGCTCCTCTGGATTTTTACCGGATTACATCCCGTTTTTCAAACAGTCGCTTCCATCCGGTACTGCGACGTTACCGCGCTCATCATGGGGTGGTTATGCAGCTCCTACCGGAACGCCAGTCTATGCAATTGGTAACGGAAAGGTAATAGCAAAAGGATTTCAGGCAAACGGAGGCGGAAACTTTCTGAAGATCCGTCACAACAGCGTCTATGTGACTACTTATATGCACTTGTCCCGTTTTGCAAAGGGAATAAAGGTCGGTTCGGAAGTGAAGCAGAAAGAGGTGATCGGATACGTGGGATCTACGGGGCTTTCAACCGGGCCACATCTGGATTTCCGGGTATTTGAGAACGGAAAACCCATCAATCCGCTGCTGATCAAGTCGCAACCTAAGAAACCGATCAGCCCGGATAATATGTCTCAGTTTGTTGTTTTACGTGATTCATTGATTAACCGGCTTTCAGCCATAAACTAAGAAGAAATGAAGAAGATGTTATGTCCGCAGTGCAAGATTGCGGCAATGTATGTGAAGAATGCTGCCGGTGAACGTCTGCCGGTGTATGTCACTGACCAGGGAGAGGTTGTTCCTAAAGATCCTTCACAATCTCTTGAAGGGTTTGATGTGAGTGAAGTTTTCTGTCTGGGATGCTCCTGGCATGGTTCTCCCAAACGTCTGGTGCGTTATTAATGTGCGGAAAAGGAAATCTTTACAGGTAAAATTTTGGGTATTTATTGCACATTTCCCGTTTCTGTGTGTACTTTCTTTGCAAGAAAGAGCGGAATACAGGATAAATGATGTATCTTTGCCTTATTATTTCTGTATTATATAATTAAGAGCAACATGGATAAAGTAATCATTAATTCGTACGAAGAATTTGAAAAATTGGTAGGCCAGCAGATTGGCGTTTCTGACTGGCTGGAAATCCCCCAGGAGCGTATCAATCAGTTTGCTGATGCTACATTGGATCATCAGTGGATTCATGTGGATGCAGAACGCGCCAAGGTGGAAAGTCCCTATAAGAGTACGATTGTTCACGGATATCTGACTCTCTCCTTGCTTCCTCATCTGTGGAACGAGATTATTGAGGTAAATAATCTGAAGATGATGGTTAACTATGGCATGGACAAGATGAAATTTGGACAGGCTGTATTGTCTGGACAAAGTGTACGTCTGGTAGCTTATCTGCATTCTCTGGTGAATCTGCGTGGAGTTGCCAAGGCTGAAATCAAGTTCTCCATTGAAATCAAGGACGAGAAAAAGAAAGCACTGGAAGGTATTGCTACATTCCTTTATTATTTTAATTGATGAAGCAGACCTTTCCCGGTTTGCTGGAGGCTCGCGAAGGAGAAGGGGATACCCGGCCTCGTTCGCGGGCTTTCTTTTTTATAGTACTGCTGATGTTGGAAGGCCAGAATGAAAAAAGACAAAGAACAGATTGAACAGCGAAACAGACAACTGCGTGAATGGGCATGTAACTATCATTCCGCTTCATTTATAGAAAGTGATCCGGTACAGTTTCCGCACCGTTATGTATTGAAGCAGGATATTGAGATCAGTGGCTTGCTGACGGCAATATTGAGCTTTGGAAACCGGCAGCAGATACTGAAGGAAGCTGATCAGCTGGATGAAATGATGGGGCATGCTCCCCTGCGTTATGTGTTGTCGGAATGCTGGAAGGAAGATTTCAGGGAAGGAGACAGGCGCAGCTTTTACCGCATGTTGTCGTATGCGGAATTCCGGGTATATCTTGAAAAGTTATATTCAGTTTATGCATCCGGCCGGTCACTGGAGGATGTGTTGTTGGAATATGACGGCACTCCGATGCAGCGGTTGTGTGCTTTTCTGGGAGTCTCGGATCGCAGTCCGCAGAAGAAGCTGAATATGTTTCTTCGCTGGATGATACGTACAGGATCAGAAGTAGATTTCGGTATCTGGAAGAAAATGAGCCCCGCGGATCTGTTGATACCGCTGGATACTCATGTATGCCGGATGGCTTACCGGCTGGGACTGACGGACTGTCAGACATTCTCTTTGGGTAATGCCCGTCGGATTACCGGAGCACTGGAAGAGATCTTTCCCGGTGATCCTTGTCTGGGAGACTTTGCCTTGTTCGGTTATGGCGTTTCCCATCCCGACAAGGATGAACCGGCAAGTGATCAGAATTTCAGGGAGGCGTAGACACCACAGTGTCCGTCACCGGCAACCGGAGCGATTGTCAGGTCATGTTGTCTGGCAAAAGGCCGGGTAAAAATATAGGAACTGCCGACTCCGATTGCAGCACCGGCAGCTACATCCCACCAGTCATGTTTCTTGCCGTATACCCGGCTCCATCCTACATAGGTAGAGACCACATACGCCGGAATGCCCCATTTCCAGCCATAACGGCGCTGAATGAATGAAGCCGCAGCAAAGGATACCGAGGTATGCATGGACGGAAAGGAATGGTTGTCGCTATGATCCGGGCGGTCTTTCTTGACGATATATTTCAGGGCATACGTCACTCCCAGTGTGGTTACCCCGGCCAAAGCGCCCTGTTTCAGGCCCTGCCAGTCTTTATTGATCAGAATAGCAGTCAGGCCGGCTACGGGAAGAAGGACAGCTCCTATATCTCCTGAAGTGCGTACGGCCTTGCGGCTTCCTGTGACTTCTATTTCCTGGGCTCCTGTGGATATGCAAAAGCATAAGGCAGCCAGAATGAGTAAGATTTGTTTCATTGTTTCAGTTTAAGAATTTGGGAATAAAGATAAGCAGCCCGACAATGGCGGCCGCAATAGCCAGAATCAGTACGGCTCCTGCAGCCAGATCCTTTGTGCGTTTGATAGCTTCGTTGTAGTCGGGAGAAACCAGATCAGCCAGTGCCTCGATGGAAGAGTTAACGGCTTCGGCTGCCAGAACCATCCCTATGGCAAAGATTACTGCAATCCATTCCATAACAGATAATCCGGTCAGACAGCCGGCTGTAACTACGCAGACAGCTGCAAAGCAGTGGATCCAGGCATTGTGTTCATGCCGGATCAGGAGCTGAATGCCGTGGAAGGCATAACGGAAACTGCGAAGCCGTTTGCGGAGTGTGAAACCATCGTTCTTCATGCGGCTTACACGTTTAGGGTGACTTCAACGGGGCAGTGGTCTGAACCGAAGATCTCTGTATGAATTTTGGCTGACTCCAGTTTGTCTGCCAGACGTCTGGAAGCCAGGAAATAGTCAATACGCCACCCTGCATTCTTTTCGCGAGCCTTGAAGCGATATGACCACCACGAGTAGATACCTGTCTGTTCCGGATAGAAATAACGGAACGTATCGATGAAGCCTGCATCCAGCAGAATCTGGAACTTTTCACGTTCCTGATCCGTGAAACCTGCGTTCATGCGGTTAGTTTTGGGGTTCTTCAAGTCAATCTCTTTGTGAGCTACGTTCAGGTCGCCACACACCAGCACCGGTTTTTTCTTGTCCAGTTCCAGAAGGTAATTCCGGAAATCATCTTCCCAGGTCATGCGGTAATCCAGTCGTTTCAGTCCGTCCTGAGAGTTGGGAGTATATACGGTTACAAGATAGAAATTATCCATTTCCAGCGTGATGACACGTCCTTCATGGTCATGCACATCAATGCCCAGCCCGTATGTAACGTTCAGAGGCTTCAGGTGGGTAAAGATGGCTGTACCTGAATAACCTTTCTTTTCGGCATAATTCCAGTAAGAGGTATATCCTTCAAAGGAAAGGTCGAGCTGGCCTTCCTGCATTTTGGTTTCCTGAAGACAGAAAAAGTCTGCGTCGAGTGTCTGAAAGGCTTCGCGGAAGCCCTTGTCGCAACAGGCTCTCAGCCCGTTTACGTTCCAAGAAATCAATTTCATGTTATTTTTCTTTTGGGAAATAATAGTTATCGGGTTATGTCAAACAGATAAGTCAGTTTGGCCGTGATGTATGAATGGGCTGAGCGGGAAAAATAATCTTTCTTCGTGCTGTTGAAGAAATCACTCAGGCCGAAATAATAACGTGCCTCAGCAACAAAATGGCCGATTCCGGTACGGATTTCCACACCACCTCCGCCGATGATGCCGTAGTCGAACTTGTTTTCTGCAGCTTTGTCGTATTGGACATTCACTCCGTAAGGCCGGTCTTCCGGATGCCAGGCTGCACTTTTATATTCCTTTTCATTGATCAGGAAGCCGATCTGGGGACCCAGGTTCAGAACGAAACGGACACCGTTTCCTCTGTCTTTTCCGAAAGCCAGATGAGCCAGCAGGGGAACTTCCAGATAATTCATGGCGCGGTGATAAGTATCTTCTGTCCCGTCTTCAATGATTTCCTTCCAGCCTCGCTGAGAGTAATTGACTTCAGCCTGAATACCACAAATCATGCTGAAGTATTTTTCGGAAATATAACGTGCGGTCACTCCGAAGGTCGGACCGATCAGATAACCCTGTTTGATCGTCGGGCTGAAACTGACTTTACTCAGGTTTACTCCTCCATTGACTCCCAGTGCAAAGTTATGCCGCTGTTCCTGCAACTGTGCCTGAACAGACAGAGGGAGCAGACAGAAAAGTATTCCCAGGAGGGTGATGACGGACGTCTTTTTCATGCAATTATTCAAAATCAAGTTTTATCAATTCGTAATCTTTGGTAAAATGAACGAAGAAGACCTTGCGGTTGATGAATCCTCCCCAGTTGTTGACCCGTTCAAACTTGAATCCGTTCTGGATCGGAGTTACCTGTACCTTGTCGAGATTTTCTTCCAGTTTGTTTCCTTTCTGGGCCAGTCCCTTCAGGAAGAAATAGCCGGTGTCGAATCCCAGCATGCCATACTTGGGGAAGGTATTGGCCATATCCTTACTATACCAGCGCCGGTAAGCCTGGGTAAAGTTGATTGCTTCCGGGAAAAGGTTGTTGGTATAGAAAGATGAATAAAAATAAGTATCCAGTTCATAGAAGCTGGCCAGATGATCCTGCGTGTAAGTCTGCCATTCCGGATAGCCGAACAGATGCATGTTGTAGTTCGGATGCTCGCGGCGAACCAGAGTCAGCTGAGGCATCAGGCGGTTGAGTGCCAGATTTTGTCCGGATATAGGGATAAAGATATTTTCGCGCAAGGTATCCATGGCTGCGATGATCTTGTTGGGTTCCATTTCCGTACCCAGACGGACTTGTTTGAACTTAACCTTGCTGTTGTTCAGCTCGTCTTTCATTCCTTTGATGAATTCAGCCTTTTCCTTGTCGTTGGTTCCGGCATCCAGGAAGATAATGTTCGACTGGCTGAACTTACGCAGGAAATGCTCATACACTTCGGAATAAAGATATGACTGAGGGGTATTGATCTGGTAAACATGCGGATTGTTGAACACCTGATCCACCTTAGGCAGGAATGGAACCACCAGACGGATGTTATTATTGTCCGCAAAGTCTGTCAGCGGTTTGAGGTTGCCAGTGTGTGCAGGACCGAAGATGATATCCATATCCTTCATTTCATTTCTGTTCAGGATAGATTGGATGGCATTGGCAGATCCTTTGGTGTCATAAGCATAAAGATCGACGGAAATACCCTGACGTTTCAGACTGTCAACGGCAATGAGCAGTCCTTCGTAATATTCCACCATACGGGTCTGTTCGTCTGCATTGGTCTTTGTTCCGGCCATGAACGGCAGCATTACTGCAGCCTTGATGGTCTGTATCTGTTTGAGCTTCGGTAAACTTTGGCTGAACAGTTCCTCGTTTGAAGGAGTGTATGCCGGAGAGGGCTTGTCGGTTTCTCCTTTCTTGGCCTCCTGTTTGGGGTACGGAATGAAAAGGAAGCTGCCTTTTTTGAGCTTCTGGGTCTTCAGTTCCGGGTTGGCTGCGATCAGTTCTTCCTGGCTGATACCATACATCTGACTGATGCTGAAAATGGTTTCTTTGCGCTCCACCTTGTGCATGTCTTTCCAGCCCTTTTCCTTTTCAGCCGGTTGTTCAGGTTCTTGACGTTTGACATCGGCTGCAGACTCAGACGATGCAGTTCCCTGTGCGGGTATAACGATAACCTGCCCGATGCGGAAGTTCCGGGCACTCAGTCCGGGGTTGGCATCACAGATAGCCTGAGCCGTAATGTTATATTTTACAGTCAGCTGATACAAAGTCTCCCCAGCCTGAATGGTATGGAAGGTGGAAGAACTCTGATTGGAAGTTTGTACCTGTGGAATCTTCAGTGCTTCTCCGGCGCGGATCTGGTCTCGGCTGCCAGGATTCAGACGGACGATGTCATCAACCGTTACGTGATACATACTGGCAATGGAATAAAGGCTCTGTCCTTTGGTAACGGTGTGCAGGAAGTATCCGGAACCGTTTTGTGCCTGTGCCGTCAAGTTTGTGCTGCTCACAGTCAAAGCCAGCGAGAGGCAAAGAGTATGAATAAATCTCATTGTTGTCGTTTACTAAGTTTACATTGCAAAAGTACAAAAAAGTTCCTTAATCCTCATCAAGATAAAGGATATTTATCGTTTGGCGGTTATTTATTAAGATCCGCAAAAGGAGTCGGAAGCTGTTTTTTCAATTTTTCTCCTTATATTTGCGGGGATATATCATCAGTAAGGACATGACAGAAGAAAAAGAAATGATCAGTGTACAGGGCGCCCGTGTACACAACCTGAAAAATATAGACGTGGAGATTCCGCGGGACAGTCTGACCGTTATTACGGGACTCAGCGGAAGCGGAAAGTCATCCTTGGCATTCGATACGATCTTTGCCGAGGGACAGCGCCGTTATATCGAAACATTCTCGGCATATGCCCGCAACTTCCTGGGCGGTATGGAACGGCCGGATGTGGACAAGATTACGGGACTGAGTCCGGTCATCTCCATCGAACAGAAGACCACAAACAAGAATCCCCGTTCTACCGTAGGGACAACTACTGAGATTTATGATTATCTCCGTCTGCTGTATGCCCGGGCAGGTACGGCTTATTCCTATCTCTCCGGTGAGAAGATGGTGAAGTATACGGAAGAGCAGATTCTGGATCTGATTCACCGCGATTATAAAGGAAAACGTATTTTCATCCTGGCACCGCTGGTGCGGACCCGTAAGGGACATTATAAGGAACTTTTCGAACAGGTGCGCAAGAAAGGCTATCTGTATGTACGGGTTGACGGAGAAATCAAGGAAGTCGTTCACGGAATGAAGCTGGACCGTTACAAGAATCATGATATAGAAGTAGTGATCGACAAGACGGTGGTGACCGAGAAAGAAGAGAAACGACTGAAGCAGAGTGTGGCTACGGCCATGCAGCAGGGTGATGGCCTGCTGATGATTCTGGATGCCCAGACCGAGAGTGTACGCCATTACAGCAAGCGGCTGATGTGCCCCGTTACGGGTCTGTCTTACCGGGAACCGGCCCCGCATAATTTCTCTTTTAACTCACCGCAGGGGGCCTGTCCGCGCTGCAAGGGACTGGGGTATGTAAACCTGATTGATGTAGATAAAGTAATTCCCGACCGCTCTCTGTCGGTTTATGAAGGAGCTGTTGCTCCGTTGGGAAAATATAAGAATGCCATGATCTTCTGGCAGATTGACGCTTTGCTTGAACGTTACGAAGCAACGCTCAAGACGCCGGTTTCCGAACTGCCGGAGGATGCTATCAATGAAATCCTCTATGGATCAGACGAACGTCTGAAGATCAAGAGTTCACTGATTCATGCCACTTCCGACTATTTTGTGGTTTATGAAGGAATTGTGAAGTATATTCAGATGATGCAGGAAAAGGATGCCTCGGCTACGGCACAGAAGTGGGCTGAACAGTTTGCCAAGACGGATGTCTGCCCCGAATGTAAGGGAGCCCGTCTGAACAAAGAGGCGCTTCATTTCCGTTTGCATGACAAAAATATTTATCAGCTGGCCAGCATGGACATCAACGAACTGTATGACTGGGTGTTGCATGTGGAGGATTTCTTGGAAGAGAAACAACGGATCATTGCATCTGAAATTCTGAAGGAAATACGAACCCGCCTCAAGTTCCTTCTGGATGTAGGGCTGGACTATCTTTCTCTGAACCGTTCGTCAGTCAGTTTGTCGGGAGGAGAGAGCCAGCGTATCCGTCTGGCTACGCAGATTGGTTCACAGCTGGTCAATGTACTTTATATTCTGGACGAACCGAGTATTGGTCTGCATCAGCGTGATAATCTGCGGCTTATTCATTCCTTGAAGAGTCTGCGTGACCTGGGTAACTCGGTAATTGTTGTCGAGCATGACAAAGACATGATGCTTTCGGCTGATTATGTTGTCGACATGGGGCCGAAGGCTGGCCGTCTGGGTGGTGAGGTCGTGTTTGCAGGAACTCCGGAAGAAATGCTGAAGACCAATACGCTGACCTCTCAGTATCTGAACGGAAAGATGAAACTGGAAGTTCCTGCCCGGCGCCGGCAGGGGAGTGGCAAGTCCCTCTGGCTGCGGGGTGCCCGTGGAAACAACCTGAAAGGGGTGGATGTGGAATTTCCGCTGGGACGCCTGATTTGTGTGACCGGTGTTTCAGGAAGCGGTAAATCTACACTGATCAATGATACCCTGCAACCGATTCTGTCGCAGCATTTCTACCGCTCCTTGCAGGAACCGTTGCCATACGACAAGATCGAAGGACTGGAATACATTGACAAGGTAGTTAATGTCGACCAGTCACCGCTCGGACGAACTCCCCGTTCGAATCCTGCCACTTATACCAGTGTCTTTTCTGATATCCGTAACTTGTTTGTCGGATTGCCGGAAGCCAAGATGCGCGGCTATAAGCCGGGACGCTTCTCTTTCAATGTGTCGGGAGGCCGTTGCGAAGCCTGTGGCGGAAATGGTTACAAGACAATTGAAATGAACTTCCTGCCGGATGTGCTGGTACCGTGCGAAGTATGTCATGGCAAGCGTTACAACCGGGAAACTCTGGAAGTGCGCTATAAAGGCAAGTCCATAGCCGATGTGCTGGATATGACCATCAACCGGGCTGTGGAATTCTTTGAGAATGTGCCGCAGATTCTGAACAAGATCAAGGTGCTGCAGGAAGTAGGGCTGGGATACATCAAGCTGGGACAGCCCTCTACTACGCTTTCGGGTGGAGAAAGCCAGCGTGTGAAACTCGCTACTGAACTGTCCAAGCGGGATACCGGCCGTACGGTTTATATTCTGGATGAGCCGACTACCGGACTTCACTTTGAGGATATCCGGGTGCTGATGAACGTACTGAACCGGCTGGTGGACAAAGGAAATACAGTGATCGTGATTGAACACAACCTGGATGTTATCAAGATGGCCGATTATCTGATTGATATGGGTCCGGAAGGTGGAAAAGGAGGAGGGCAGCTGCTTTCCTGCGGAACACCGGAAGAGGTCGCTTTGTCGGAGAAAGGCTATACGCCGGAATTTATCCGGGAAGAACTGGGGATGTGTAAACCATAAAAACAAACCAAAAACTAGAAAAAACGATGGCAAAAGAAAAAATTGCGAAGACAAACGCTGCCCGTTTACTGGACAAGGACAAAATTCATTACGAACTCGTTCCGTATGAAGTGGATGAAAATGATTTAAGCTGCATACATGTGGCTGCTTCCCTTGGGGAAAATATTGAACAGGTCTTCAAGACCCTGGTGCTCCATGGTGACAAGTCAGGCTATTTTGTCTGTGTGATTCCCGGCGAGCATGAAGTGGATCTCAAGATGGCCGCCAAGGTTTCAGGCAACAAGAAGTGTGACCTGATACCGATGAAGGAGTTGCTTCCTCTGACCGGATATATCCGTGGAGGCTGTTCTCCCATCGGCATGAAAAAACATTTTCCTACCTATATTCATCATACATGTAAGGATTTTCCGTTTATCTATGTCAGTGCCGGCGTACGCGGACTGCAGGTGAAGCTGGCCCCCGATGATCTGATCCGGGTCAGTCAGGCGGAAGTCTGTACACTCTTTGCAGATACGGAGGAATAAACGACTATACGATTCCGCCGCAACGTACTACTCGATGCGGCGGGATCGTGCGTTCGTTTGAGCCTGATCGTGCGTTCGTTTGAGCCTGATCGTGCGTTCGTTTGACTATGCCTGAATTCGCTGCTTTATTTGCAAACTTTGGCAATCCGCTTTACAACGTAAGGCCCTTCATAGATAAATGCTGAATAGATCTGTACCAGATGGGCTCCGGCATCCAGCATAGCCTGGGCATCCTGCGAAGTTATAATACCGCCGGCACCGATTATCAGCATATCCTTGGGCGCATGCTCAGACAGATATTTTACTGTTTTTAGGGATTTCTGTAGAACGGGTAATCCGCTGATGCCTCCTGCACCTATATTATTTATTTCTGTTGGAGTGGAGCGGGTGAGTAAAGAACGGTCCTGAGTAGGGCCACAGGCTATAAAGCCATCGATATGATGCTGAATGGCGAAACGGATAATCTCGTCTGCTTTTTCAAATGTAAGGTCAGCAGGCAATTTCAGAAAGACTGGTTTCTTGTATTCTTGTTTATGTTGGAATAAAGTTATAAGTATTGGACCTAAGATATCCGGTGCAATACTTCCCCAGTTAATGGTGTAATAGTCTGCGTAATTATTGAATGTACAATATAAATCCAGAATATCTGTCATTGCCTGTTCTTGGTTGTCAGGATGGTTGGTATTGATATTGATACCCAGAATATATTTTCCGAATCGTTTCCTTTTCAGGTTTTGTAAGAATACAGCTTTTCCTGGATTGTTAAACCCGGTTCGTGAGATAAGGGCCTGTTCCTTGGGCAAACGGAATATGCGTGGACACGGGTTGCCTTTTACTTCTTTAGGGGTCACGGTACCTACTTCTATAAAACCAAAGCCCAGATCACTAAGCTCATCAAAGCAGCTGGCTGCTTTATCAAATCCGGCTGATAGTCCGACACGGTTTCTAAAAGTAAGGTTTCTCCATTTCCATCCGGCTGTTTCGGTGTGGCATGATGAGCTGACAATCTTTCGTACGGGTGTGAGATGGCGGTAGATTTGGAGATACTTAACGATTTTGTTGTGAATGTCTTCTGCATCAAGATGGAAGAGCAAAGGGCGAAATATTGATTTATACATAAGCTGTTAAATTGATTTCTTTGTGCAAATGTATAATATATTTCTGAGAAGATTTTATAAAAAATAGTTATCACCTATTACGTGAAGTGATGGCGACAATTCTGTTGGGTATCACTTGTCGAACGCTACTTCTAAACCAGTGATACCGTCAGAATTTCACTGCGTGAATTGTCGATCCGGCGAACCTGTATCTGTGTCTTGATCCGTTCGCGCAGTCCTTCCACGTGACTGATGATACCGACCTTCTTGCCACCCATCTGGTGCAGACGTTCCAGGGTATCCATGACAACGTTCAGATAGTCTTCACTCAGGGTTCCGAAACCTTCATCGATAAACAGAATATCTACGGAAAGACTTTGCTGGTTCAGTGAGGAAAGTCCCAGAGCCAGCGAGAGGGAAACCAGGAAACTTTCACCTCCGGAGAGGGTACAGGCCGGACGTGTTGCTCCTCCTTGATACAGGTCGTGAAGAAGGATGGTAAGTGAACCCGGCTGGCAGGTCAGTTCGTACCGGTCGGTCAGTTTACGCAAATAGAAGTTGGCTCCGTTCAACAGTTCCTTCAATACAAAGCTTTGTGCAATGTTACGGAAGTTCTTTCCTTTTTCATCTCCGAATAATCGGCAGAGGCGGTCCCATTTCACAAACTCCCCATACAACAGATCGGCTTGCTGTTGTTCCTTCTGCATATTCTCTGCATTTTTCTGATCCTGTTCCAACTGGGCTTGCAGAAGTCCGACGGACTGATTGGCTGCAGCAATCTGTTGATCCAGTTTCTGCTGGCGTTCTGCCAGTGATTCGGGCTGATCGGCTTCTTCTAAATCAGGACGAACCTTCTGATGTTGTTCCAGCTCCCGTACAGCCAGTTCCATAGCCGTCCGTTTTTCGATTTCAGTGTTCCGAAGTTTCTGTAAATCATTTTGGAGCGTTTCCATTTGCTGAAGGCTTTGTGAAGCCAGTTCCCGAAGACGTCCTTCATTCAGATCCGGATGAAGCCGATAGAAATCCAGCAGAAAGTTTTCTGCCTTTTTTCGTTCTGTTGCGTTGCTGTGCTGTTGGTGCCGGATGCCACTGGCCTGGGTGCATAATCTGTTCCAGTTTTTTCCCAGACTATCTTGCCTTTGAGGGATGACCTTTTCATCGCTTTCCCATTCCGGAAAGAGAGTGAGCAGAGTTTCCTGAGCGGACAGGACAGCTTCCAGTTCTTTTTGTTCCAATTCGATCCGGCTGGTCACTGCTTTCAGCTGTTCCTGTGCCTGCCGGTAGCCAGTAGTTTCATCTTTCAGTTTGCGGATCAGCGAATCTGGATCCTGCTTCCAGCTTTCGTTCCAGTCGTTCCATTTCATCTTTTCCGTAATCCGCAGGTGAAGGGTCCGGATGTTGTTCTTTTCATTTTCTATCCAGGATGTTCCGGTCTGGATCTGATTCTTCCGGTCGTTCAGTTCTTTTTCAGCCTGGATAAAGGCACGCTGGGCTTCATTGCCCAACTCCTGCATCTGGTCCTTTTGTTTCTGTAACTGTTGTATATTCTGTAAAAGATTATCTGCTTTCTCCAGTTGCAGGGATAGACTTTTTATTTCCTGATCTGCATCTTCCGTTGTCTGGCGGATCAGAGCTTGTGTGGCTTCAATGCCGGGTTGAGGCCGGATGCCTAGGAACGTACAGAGGTCTTGAACCTGACGGCGGGTTATCTGATATCCTTGTTTGAAATTTTCTGTATTCTTATGGCTTGCCTGCTGTTGCTCGGTAAGTTGTTTTTGCAGGCTGAGATTGGCTTTCAACGATTGTCCGGCTTCGTCATAATTCTTTTGTCTGAACTTCAGCTCCTCATAGATTGGCAGCAGAAGGGACTGAAAAGCTTCATCATGGGGAATGTCAGTTATCTTTTGTCCGCAGACAGGGCAGTGGTCACCTGCGACCAGGCGTGCACGGGCTTCCCGGGCCCAGTTCTCGGTAGCTTCTTTTTGCTTTCGGTATAGCGCATCCGTTTCTTCATAGCGCTGTTTGGCCTGGTTGAAAGTGGTCTGAAGATTTTCCTGTTCCTGTTGTACCGTGATCAGTTGGTTGAAAATTTTTTGTTCGGTTTCCTGTAAGGTATTCAGGCTTATCTGTTTTTCCCGGAGCAGAGTCAGTTCGTTGAGTAAAGAGACCAGTCCTTCTTTTCTTTTCTCTAAATCTGATTTCTGTGACTGCAGTCTGGGGGTATTGAATGCTTCCCAGCTTTTAGTCTGTTGGTCTATCTCTTTCTGGAAAGCAGCACTTGCCTGATTCTTTTCTTGTAAATCCTTTTCCTTGCTTATCAGGCTCTTTTCCAGCTGCGGAATGGCTGCTGTCCATGTTATTACTTGCTGGCGATATTCCTGTTCTTTCCGTTCGGCTTCCATCAGGTTTTTCAGGTCGGCCAATATACCCTGACTTTCTTCAAACATCGGAGCATATTCTGCTTTTTCTTTCAGGAAACCGCTTGTCTGTTGTTGTTTTTCCTGTAAGTCATTGAGCTGTTCCCGCAGGCCGGCAAGTCCCTGGCATAGGATATGATACTGTGCTTCCATCCGGGAAGTTTCTTTCTCAAGTTCCATCTGCTGTGCTGTCAGATGATTGAAGGTCTGAAGCTGATTGCGGGCTTCCGCAGAGAGATTCCAGTCACGCAGTGTCTGCTCCCGTTGCCGGTATTCATCTGTTTTGAGGGCGGCCAGACTGGTTTCCCATTCCTGCTGCCGTTGTTGCCGGGCCTCTTTCAGTTCTTTATTCCGTTGCAGCCAGTTGCGTTTCTGAGTAACTGTATCCAGCTGTTTTTTACAATCCGTGGCTTCTTGCAGATTTTGCCGGATGGAAGTCCGGAGGGTTTCTTTTTCTTCTTCCGTCAGTAAACGGATGCCGTTCAGTTTTTGTTTCTGGGTTTCGTAAGCCAGACGTCTCTGTTTGCTGGCCGCATAGATTTCAGCACCGATACGGGAATAGATGCCGGTGCCTGTCAGTTTCTCCAGAATATCCGATTTCTCACTTTCCTTACTTTGGAGAAATTTGGTAAAATCTCCCTGAGCGAGCAGAGTGGTGCGGCAGAACTGTTCAAAGCTCAGTCCTACGGCTTTCTGTATTTCAGCTTTGATTTCTGCTATCTTGGTAAGCTGGATACCGGTCTTTCGGTTTTCCAGGGTCCATTTGACACTTTGCAGTGAACCGCTGACTTTCCGATGGGCACGGGCTACATACCAGCGGGCTGTGTAGGGGATATCGTTTGATCCTGTAAACTCCAGCTCTGACCAGGCCTCACCTGTATTTCTTCGCATCAGCTGGCGGTTGTCATTGATGGCAATGTCTTCTTTTTTGCCGGAAGCTGTTTGTGCTGCGTCTTTATAACGCTCATTTTCGGCCCGGTCCATACGTGGTGTCTCGTTGTAGAGAGCCAGACAGATCGAATCAAGAATGGTCGTTTTTCCGGCTCCGGTTTCTCCGCAGATGAGGAACAGGGATTCTTCTCCCAGTGGTCCGTGCTCAAAATCAATGACAGCATCTTCAATGGATGCAAGGTTCCGGATGGTCAGTTTCTGTAGTTTCATGGTGGTATGGTTTAAAATGAACAGGGATCAGATATCTTTTGCGTGGACCTGAGTGATGACTTCCTGCATCAGTGTACAGAGTTCTTCGTCCATTTCTTCTCCTTCTGCTTCCCGATAATAGCGTTTGGCTATATCCAGCGGGGACATTTCTTTTACTTCCTGAATGGTAAGGGCAGTTTCGGGTGTAGCCTGTTCCTGTTGTTCCCGGGTACATTTGATGTAACAGAACCGGCAGGCTTTCCCCCGGGTTGCGGCAGAAGCTTTTTCATTGCAGTCAGGAGCCAGATAGTCCCGGATCAGCACATTCAGGCGGATATAGGTTTGCTCGTGGTCAGGATAGGCCTCCAATGCTTTCAGAGCCTCATCGAAAGGAACCGGAGTGTCAGGAATAGTCAGCAGGGGCCATGGGTTCCGGATACTTCGGGTGGTGATTTCAGGTTGTTCTCCCTGATGCCGGATTTGTACGATGGTGACTGAATGCGGATAAGTCTCATCAAAGCTGACAGGTAACGGTGTACCGCAATAGCGGGCATGATTCTCGGATCCTTTCAGGGTTTGGGGGCAATGGATGTGTCCCAAAGCAAGGTAATCGTATCCTTTTCCGAGTGTGGATAGAGAAATGAATTCCATTCCTCCGGCTGAATCATCCTGACCGGTACGGTCACTGCTTTCTACTGAAAGATGTGCCATGAGGACAACAGGAAGCTGCTGGGTATTTTGTTTTCCGGTTTCATCCAGCAGTGCCTGAAAGAATCTGGATTGCCGTTCTTCCCGGGGCGTGTCGTCACTCAGTATGGGAAAGTTTTGCGGATAGACATGGGGCATGGCTGCTATATATCCGACAGGATTCCCGTCCTGACCGGGAATTGTGATGATTTGTTTTTCCCAATTCACGGCAGAGCCGCAACGTTCAATGTGGCCGATAACCTTTACCCGGAAATGATCCCACAGATTACTGTCTATTTCCAGTTTGGAACTGCTGTCGTGGTTTCCCGCCGTAACGACAATGGTCATTGACGGGCAGGCCTGATGAATACGTAGCAGTCCGTCAGTGTACATTTTCTGTGTAGCAGCAGATGGAGTAGAGTAGTGATAGATATCTCCGCTTACCACCATGACATCCGGTTGTTCCTCCTGTACAATTCCGGTCAGCTGGTTGAGGAAGCAGATCTGTTCCTCGCTGCGATCGTAGTTGTAGAGAGCGTGTCCCAGATGCCAGTCGCTTGTGTGAAGTATTTTCATGGAGCAGTTGCTTTAAAAACAGGTTTGCTTGCCTGATTCTCCGTTTCGAATCCGTACCAATATGTGATCCCGCTGTTTTCGCCGGGCAGCAGGCAGAGCCGGAGTCCTTCATGATACGTTCCGAAGCAGACGGTCCATTGCTCAGGAGGGGTTACATGTTTGGTCCGTACACGTTCAGCCGGTTGTTTCTTCAATGACATTCCGGCTTCGATCCATGCCCGGCTGACCGCACAGGTATAGTCCGGATAATACTTCTGGCAGAATTCATAAAGAATGATACCCCGTCGTTCCAGTCCCAGGGGCTGGTCGATGACCCGAAGCTCAATCAGGTAATCCAGCATTTTATGCAGGAAATCTTCATGGTCCACAATGAGCTGTCGGGTGATGCCTTGCCAGGCCGGTGTGTTATAGAATCCGTCCAGCAGGCGGGATAACTGTCGGGCTGTCTGGAGTTCGTCGGCTGTGATTTCCCGGGTTTCCAGTACTTCGTACGGAGGCATCGGGGAGTATCGGATACCGAGTTCTTCGGCTCTTCGGCGCATTTCTGTTCCCGGGAGGAGTTTCAGGGACTCCAGCTGAATTTCTCCGGCCGGATAACCGGCCAGGGTGCGTACGTCCTCAAAGATCTCTTCCAGCCGGTAAAGCGGAAGTCCGGCAATCAGGTCAGCGTGGGTTTCCATATTGGGAAGGCTGCACAGGAAGCGGAGTCCGCTCAGGGCATCTTTCAGTTTCCCCATACGCTTGCTGACAGCAAGTACCGGTTCGCGCAGACTTTGTATACCGGCTTCCAGATGGAGTAATCCCTCCGGCATCTTTGCAAGCGCCGTTTTCAGTTCCTCTGTCAGCAGAGCGGGATGGATCTCCAGATGGAACCGTATATCAGGAAACTCACAGAAAAGATTGAGTAAAGCCTGGGCGTGCCGGTTGTTGTAATTGAAGGTGCGGTCCAGAACCCGGATGTTCCGGATGCCATGATTATGGATGGTCTGAATCCGTTCCCGGATTGTTTCTACGGGCAGACTGCGTACCGGTTTTTCTCCGCCGCTTACACAAAAGGCACAGGTGTTGAAACAGCCACGGGTTGTCTCCAGTTGTACGAAAGGTTTGCTCCAGTTGAACAGCTTGCTACACTCGGGTGGGGTAAGTGACTGGAAGTTTGCGACACGTGCCAGACCGTTGTCGTGATAGTTCCCGTCTTTATCCAGATAGCACAGTCCGGTGATCTCTTCCCATGCATCCGGCTTATTCCAGACGCGGAGCCACTGGGGAACGACTTCTTCACCTTCGCCCCGGAACACGCAACTGACAAATGGGTTGCGCCGGAGGAAAGCTGCATTGTCACCCAGAAATTCAGGTCCTCCTAAAGTGATGCAGCAATGCGGCAACAGTGCTTTGACGCGTGAGAGTACGTGCATCAGTACCTCATGGTTGAACAACCAGCAGGTAGCTGCTACAATATCAGGATGATGACGGTAAACTTCTCCGGCTGTCATGCCGGGATTTTCGTTGATGGTTGCGGAGACGATTTCCCAGGTAACCGAGGGATTGTCTGCAACTTGTGCGTGTAAAGCCGGAAGGGCCAAAGAAGAATGTGCGTATGAACTGTTCAGGTCCAGCCAAAGTATTTTCATGCAGGAAGAGAAGATGGGGAAGGAAAGTCTATCTATAAAAAAGGCCGTATCAAAGAAAAAAGAGAGTCGATCTCATTCTTTGATACAGCCTTAGTAAAAGTATTTTTTAAATCAAGTATTGTGAGCTGATAGATTCGTTAGTCATCACGCGGCGGATGGTTTCAGCAAACATGTCAGCGATAGACAGCTGTTTAACCTTAGCGCAACGGTTAGAGTAAGGAATACTGTCGGTAAATACCATTTCTTCCAGCTGAGAGTTCTGTACACGTTCAGATGCAGGACCTGACATTACTCCGTGAGAAGCAATGGCACGTACAGAAAGAGCTCCGGCTTCTTTCATGATGTCAGCAGCCTTGGTGATGGTACCGGCTGTATCTACCATATCGTCGATCAGAATTACATTCTTGTCTTTTACGTCACCGATGATCTGCATGGAAGCAACAACATTTGCTTTTTCACGAGTCTTGTGACACAGAACCAAAGGTACATCCAGGTATTTAGCGTATGTGCTGGCACGCTTGGAACCACCTACGTCAGGAGTAGCGATAACCAGATTTTCCAGATTCAGTGACTGGATGTAAGGAACGAAGATACCTGAAGCATACAGGTGGTCAACCGGAATATCGAAGAATCCCTGAATCTGATCTGCGTGGAGATCCATTGTGATCAGACGGTCGATACCAGCTACGCTCAGCAGGTCTGCAACCAGTTTGGCACCGATTGAAACACGCGGTTTGTCTTTACGGTCCTGACGTGCCCAACCGAAATAAGGAACGACAGCGATAATGCTCTTTGCAGAAGCACGTTTTGCTGCATCGATCATCAGCAACAATTCCATCAGATTGTCTGAGTTGGGGAAAGTTGACTGTACGAGGAATACATGTTGTCCACGGATAGACTCTTCGTAAGATACTGCGAATTCGCCGTCGGCAAAATGTGTGATGTTCATGTTACCCAGCGGGCAACCCAGGCTGTTGCAGATTTTTTCTGCGAGGTATCTCGAATTTGTACCCGAGAATACTTTAAAAGGTGATGTTTCGCTCATTGTGTAATTAGATATATTTCCTTAATAATGATGCAAAGTTACGCCATTTCTTCAAGCCGGACAAGTTTTGTCCTGAAAAAATGTATCTGACTTAGTCGGCCAGCCGCTTTAATTTGCGGAAGTGGGCGATCAGTTCCTGATAATTGTAGTCGTAGGCCGGATCAAATTTGTTCCAGAGAGTTCCCATGATGGCAGCACCTCCGAATCCGAAATCCTTGACGCGAAGTAAATTGTTTTCGTCAATGCCTCCCAATGCAATGACCCGGCGGTCGATAATGCCGTTCTTGACTGCAGACCGGATTTCTTCTGCTGTGTATCCCGACTTATAATCTTGTTTGGAAATACTGTCAAAGATCGGACTCAGGAATACGTAATCGCATCCCGGTTTGTATTGTTTCACTTCCTCCAGTGAATGACAGGAACAGCTGATGTGGCCGGAATAACAGGCAGGAGGTTCCGGATTTCTCCGGTTCAGATGGATTCCTTTCAGGTTATATTCTTTTTTCAGATAGAAATGCCCATGAACGACGATTCGTTTGTGATATTTTTCAGGAATGAGCGTAAGCAGACGTTCCGCATAGACCGGCGCAGTGTCGGGCTTACGCAGATGAAGGATATCAAGCCCTTCATCAAACAGAGTGGTCAGAATCTTGTCTTCTTCCACAAAATACGTGGGAGTCGTTATCAGTATTAATTTCATGTAAACACAAATTAAGCCGCAAAGGTAATAATTTGTTTTAAATTTAAAGCATTATTGTGTATGATTCCATGGTGCGGAGATCAATTTGCCATAGTTTCCCGCTTAATACTTCTCCGTAACCCCCGATGATTTTCATGACTTCGTTGGCTTCCATGCAGCCGATTACTCCCGGAGTAACTCCTAATACTCCTTTGAAAGGGGCAGGCATGGCAAGCATTTCTTCTTCATCGGGATATAAGGTACGGTAGTCAGGGCCTCCCTGGTAGTTGAATACGGATACCTGTCCTTCGAAAGCCAGAATTGCACCATATACATAAGGACGTCCCCAGTGGGCACATGCGTCGTTAATTATGTATCGGGTGGTAAAATTATCACAACCGTCCACGACGATGTCATAGTTGGCAATCAGTGATGCGGCATTCTCCTTCGTGAGCCGTGTGGGATAGGCATTGATCCGAATGTCATGATTCAGGGCCTGCAGACGCTTTTGTGCCTGTAAAGCTTTGGAGAGACCGATTTCGTCTTCTGTATAAAGCACCTGACGCTGCAGGTTGCTTTCGCTTACGACATCATCATCAACCAGTCCGATCGTACCAACACCCGCACCTGCCAGATAGAGGGCGATGGGGGAACCAAGTCCCCCAACGCCGACAATCAGTACACGGGCTTTGCTGAGTTTCTCCTGTCCGGTCTTGCCGATTTCCGGAAGGATTATCTGCCGGTTATAGCGCTCCATGTTTTCTGTCTTCATCCTACGGTCTTGAATAAATCGAAGGAAGCATCCCAATCCTTCCATACAGGTTCACGTCCCAGAGCCTTCAGGGCTTTCTCCACTTCCACAGCCTTGCGTTCATCGCTGACATGGAATTGTTCCAGGGCCTGAGGATAGGTGTAATATCCGCCCGGCTCCGTTTTGCTTTCGGCACTCATGGTGGTTACTCCTAATGTTGCCATGTGATCGCGGATGTTGGCCGGTTCACGGGTTGAATAGGAGATGTCCACGTCGTGATCAAATATTCGCATGGCGAATGTAACCTGAGCCAGTTCCCGGTCGCTCATGATGACATTCGGCTGGAAACCTCCGTTTTCGGAAGGACGCATACGGGGGAAGTTGACGCTATACTTGGTCTTCCAGTAATGTTTCTGGAGGTAACGCAGGTGATAGGCCATCATGGTGATATCCGTCCGCCATTCCTTTTCCAGTCCGATCAGGACACCCATACCGATGGAATGTACGCCGGCCTGTCCCATCCGGTCGAAACCATTGACACGCCATTCGAATTTGGATTTCATGCCCCGCGGATGATAAATGTTGTAATGTGCCTTGTTATAAGTTTCCTGGAAGCAGATTACTCCATTCATTCCATGCTTGATCAGTTCCGCATATTCTTCCGTTTTCAGAGGCATGACTTCAATCTTCAGATTGGAAAAATAAGGTTTGGCCAGATCGAGTGCCCGGGCAATGTAAGGAACCCCCGCCTTGGCCGGATTCTCTCCGGTAACAAGCAACAGGTTCTCAAAAGGAGCCAGTTTCTTGATGGCCTTGTATTCGTTTTCGATTTCCTCTTCTGTCAGAATGGTACGCTTCATGGGATTGCTGATGTGGAAACCGCAATAGACACATGAGTTGGTACATGAGTTGGTGATATAAAGCGGAATGAACATGGAGATAGTCCGTCCGAAACGTTCTTCGGTATATTTGCGACTCAGCCGGGCCATTGTTTCCAGATACGGTTCTGCTGCAGGCGAGATTAGTGCCATGAAGTCGTCTATATCGCAATGTTCTTTAGCCAAGGCGCGGCGTACATCAGCGTCTGTCTTCGACAGGATGCGTTCCGTCGTTTCGTCCCAGGATATTTTTTCTAATTCTTCGCTAAACATGTTTTTTCTATTCCTTAGTCTTTTTGTTCTTTTTTCTTTAAGTCGTGTGACAGGCGCATGGCGCAGAAGTTCGGGCCGCACATGGTACAGTATTCCCCATCGAGATGACGTCCGGCACGGAAATAAGTCTGAGCCCGTTCGGAGTCAAGTGAAAGGTCAAACTGGTCTTTCCAGCGGAATTCATAGCGTGCCTTGCTCAGGGCATTGTCGCGAACCTGTGCGCCGGGATGTCCTTTGGCCAGGTCGGCAGCATGAGCGGCAATCTTATAAGTCACGACACCTACCCGTACGTCTTCTTTGTCCGGCAGGGCGAGATGTTCTTTCGGAGTAACGTAGCAGAGCATGGCTGTACCGAGCCAGCCGATCTGGGCTGCGCCGATGGCTGAGGTAATGTGATCGTAGCCCGGAGCGATATCCGTTACGAGGGGACCCAGTGTATAGAACGGTGCATTGTGGCATTTTTCAATCTGGCGTTCCATGTTTTCCTTGATTTTGTGCAAGGGTACATGGCCCGGTCCTTCGATGAAGGCCTGTACATTCTTGGCCCAGGCACGGACAACCAGTTCGCCCATTGTATCAAGTTCGGCAAACTGAGCCTCATCGTTGGCATCCTGGATACATCCCGGACGGAGACCGTCGCCCAATGAAATGGCTACGTCGTATTGGGCAAGGATGTCACAGATGTCGTCGAAATGTTCATACAGGAATGATTCGCGGTCGTGAACCAGGCACCATTTGCTCATGATGGAACCGCCTCGTGACACGATTCCGCACAGGCGCTTGTCGGCCAGATGTACGTTATGACGGCGGATTCCGGCATGGATCGTAAAATAGTCCACTCCCTGTTCGCACTGCTCGATCAGCGTATCGCGATAGATTTCCCAGGTCAGGTCTTCCACCTTGCCGTTTACCTTTTCCAGTGCCTGATAGATAGGAACGGTTCCTACGGGTACCGGACAGTTGCGGACGATCCATTCACGAGTTTCATGGATGTTTTCACCCGTAGAAAGGTCCATGAGAGTATCGCCTCCCCATTTGCAGCTCCAGACAGCCTTTTCCACTTCTTCGTCGATGCTTGAAGTCGTGGCAGAGTTTCCGATATTGGTATTGATCTTGACCAGGAAGTTCCGGCCGATGATCATCGGTTCTGCTTCGGGATGATTGATGTTGGCAGGCAGAACGGCACGGCCTTCTGCAATTTCCTGGCGGACAAATTCCGGAGTGATGTAGGTTTCAATACCCAGTTCGCGGCAGTTCATGTTCTCGCGGATAGCCACATATTCCATTTCCGGCGTGATGATGCCCTGTTTGGCATAGTACATTTGCGTACAGCATTTTCCGGCTTTAGCCCGGTAAGGCAAGGCAATGTGTTCGAAACGCAGATGATCCAGTGAATGGTCGTCGCGGCGCATCCGTCCGTATTCGGAGGTGATTTCCGGAAGCTGTTCTACGTCGCCGCGCTTGACTATCCATTCTTCACGCAGACGGGGCAGACCTTTTTTCAGGTCTACTTCAATATTCGGATCACTGAACGGTCCGCTGGTATCATAGATATACACGTCGGGATTGGGAGTAATGACTTTCTCGCCGTTCTCGAAGGTGGTGCTGGGAACTTGTTCCACTTTGCGCATGGCAACACGGATTTCAGGAAATAAAGTTCCCGGCATATATACTTTTTCAGATCGTGAAAATTTGATTCGTTGGTTCATACGGTTATTCTTTTGCGCTGCATGAAAAGATGCAGCGGATTATTCATTCAGAAAACTTGTCAGAGGAGAGCTGGCTTCTGCTACGAAACTGTCAGCCTGGGTTCCCAGTCCGGCTTCATAAGCCCGGCGTCCGGAGATCACAGCTTCCTTGAAGGCCTGGGCCATAGCTACCGGATCGCCGGCAACGGCAATGGCTGTATTGACCAGACAAGCGGACGCTCCCATTTCCATGGCTTCCGCTGCATGGCTGGGTGCACCGATTCCTGCATCGACTACGACGGGAATGTTTGCCTGTTCGATGATGATGCGCAGGAAGTCACGTGTCTGTAATCCTTTGTTTGTTCCGATAGGAGCACCCAGAGGCATTACGGTTGCAGCTCCGGCTTCTTCCAGGTGTTTGCACAAGGTCGGATCGGCCTGGCAGTAGGGAAGTACCACGAATCCCATCTTAACCAGCTTTTCCGTAGCTTTCAGTGTCTCGACAGAATCGGGGAGCAGATAGCGCGGATCCGGATGGATCTCCAGTTTCAGCCAGTTTGTTCCGAAGGCTTCGCGGGCCATCTGGGCTGCAAAGATTGCTTCCTCGGCATTGCGTACGCCGCTGGTGTTTGGCAGCAGCTGGATATGAGGATGAAGAATATGCTTCAACATGTCATCTTCTTTGTTTTCCAGTTCAATGCGTTTCATGGCAACAGTCACCATTTCTGTATCTGAAGCCAGAATTGCTTTTTCCATCAGATCGTTTGAGTTGAACTTTCCGGTTCCTAAAAACAGGCGTGAATGGAATTCACGTCCGGCGATGATAAGTTTTTCCATTTATGTAAGGTTTTAGTTATTTATACGTTCTGTATTTTCGGATTTCTTCCAGAATGCGGTGAGTTTCTTCTGCGGGAGAGTCTGCACGCAGGATCGTTCCGCTCAGGGCGATGCCTGACACGCCGGTTTGCATGATGGCCGGTATGTCATCGCAGGTAATGCCTCCAATTGCAACGATGGGGAGCTCTATGTGCTCCTGTTTCATGGTTGCAACGATGTTCCGGTACCCGTCGAGTCCTAAAATAGGGCTGAGATTCTTTTTGGTCGTCGTGAAACGGAAAGGGCCGCATCCGATGTAATCGGTACCTGCCTGATGAAGGCGGCGTACATCTTCTATGGTATTTGCCGTGCCGCCGATGATGAACTGTTTGCCCAGAATCTTCCGGGCTTCATCTACGGGCATGTCGTTTTTGCCCAGATGTACCCCGTCGGCTCCGGTCTTGCGCACAATTTCCACATGATCATCAATAATGAATGTAGCTCCATGCTCGCGGCAAAGAGGCAGGATGCGCAAGGCTTCCCGGGTGATCTCTGCTTCGGATGCATCTTTCATGCGCAGCTGGATCCAGCGGCAACCGCCTTTGAGAGCCATGCAGGCCGAATCGAAGTAGGAATAGCGGTCAGTGTAATGAGTGATGAATTGTAATTCCATGACTTTATCCTCCACAGGCTGCTTTAATGATGACCAGACTGTCTCCGTCTTTTACGGTCTGTTCAGCCCATTGGGCGCGGGGAATCATTCGGTTGTTCAAGGCGATGGCTACTCCCTGAGCCGGAAGTTCCAGCTGACGGGCCACATCAGCCAGGGTATTTCCTTGTGTCAGTTCGGTCTCTTTGTTGTTTACCAGTATCTTCATAATTTAATTGCTTTAAAAGTATGAAGTAAATCCAAAGAGTGCTCTAGCAGGGAGAGGGCAGGAAAAATATGCCGATAAGCAACAATCCCTTCGTCGGTGCTAACCGCATCAGGTTCGTAGGGTATGATCTCAGCCCGTCAGGTAGGGCACCCCTTTGTTTTACTTGCTGGCAAAGGTAGTTAAAAGTTTGGAACGTGGGACGGTTTTAGTGCTTTTTTAACGTGAGTTCAACATAAAATCCTGCAGCTGCTCCACCTTCGCAAGGTTCGTTACGTGCTTACCGATGCTTCGGCCGGTGCAGAAGGATGTTATTTCTGTATCGATTTCCAGCTGCAAGTCGATTGACTTTCATTTGGAAGTTGATTGATTGCCTGTTGGAAATCGATCGACTTCGCCTTGTCAGTCAGACAAAATGTCCTCAGTCTGGAGGCGCAGGGTGCGGTGAAACCTCTTTTAAGTTCACAGAACATGATGTCAGTCGGTGGCGGAACATATTTAAGGGTTGTCGCGGAACAGCTGTACTTTGACGCCGAAAGAGAAACGCAGAATGTCTTTCATGCTCAGACTGCTGTTGGTTGCTTTACTGACCAGATACAGTTCGCACGTACTCACTTCGTAGAAGAGAGAGACAGAACGGAGCAAGTCATGTTCCGGACTGAATGCAACTCTCTGTCCGATGAAAATATACGGACGCAGTTTGGTGCTGAATTTGTAGTAACGGTTCGGATAACGTCCGGGTTCTTTCTTCCAGAAATCTTCTCCGGCTATCGTTGTCACATATAAGCCGCAATAGAAAGGTTCTATGGCCCAGTGTCTGTCGAAACTGACACTCCAGGGGATGTAGTTCTGCTTGACGGTAAAGGTCAGTCTGAACTGATCCGCATATTTTCTGGGGAGATATCCGACCAGAAAGTCGGTTTCCCACTGACACCGTTTCCCATAATCCCATCCCACGCCGAAGGCTGTCACGCCCATTCCTCCGGCATATTGCATTTTGGCATGCGTAGGCTTCAGCCTTTCCCATCGTTCATATTTCAGGTGTACACGCTTATCCCATTTCCTTTCCTGCTTCAGCGTCAGACTGTCTGCCGGTGCGGTTGTCTGTGACAAGGTGAAGAGAGGGAGCAGGCAGAAGGCGGATAATCCTGTTTTAATAATTGACCACTTCATACAGGTATTCATTTTCTTTAAGGGTAAAACGGAGGTACGCCCGTTTCTTGGCGCAGGTACATTCATAATATAAAATGCCGTCATCGAAAAAATCATTTACCTGGATACTGTGTCCGTGTCCGTAAACACAGAACTGCAGGCCCGGGAACTGGCGCAGATACAGCTGAAACACTTTGGCCACATTGTTGTTGAACTGTTCGGAATACGGTCCGGCATGCATGGCAACGATTGTTCTGCGTATGTCGGGTGAAAGGTTTTTCAGCAACTTTTCTAGAAAAGAGAAATCCGGAATGGCATCTGAATAATCGAACTCCAGCGCATTGGTATTTAAGCAGATAAAAAGAACGTCTCCGGCGGTAAATGAAAAGTTTTCTTCTCCGAAAATACGGTTGAACACCTCTTTCCCGGTTGCCAGACAGTCGTGGTTGCCCAGCAGACAGACATAAGGAACGGAAAGGCCGTTCAGGATGTCCCGCTGCTTCTCGAATTCCAGTTTCATCCCGAAGTCGGACAAATCTCCCGTATGGACAACAAAGTCGATGCCTCCTTTCTCATTCATGTCGGCCACGGCGTCTTCCGTCTCGTCATACCATCGCTGGGTGTCGCTGATGACGGCAAATGAGAATTCCTTTTTCCCATCGAGTGCCGTTTCAATGCGTTGAATATTTCTGGCATTGACCTCTGTTTCACCGTCAATGTCGAGATCGTACGGATGATACTCAATCATGTCGCAGGCCTGCAAGAGTCCGGACAACGGCAAAAGCAGCGCGAACAGGTATCGTATATAAAGAGTTTTGCTGATTTTCATGATGCTTGCATTTTATTTGCAAAGGAAAGGATAAAAAAGAAAACGAATGGTATTCAAAAGTCGGTAAAAATGTTCCAAAAAGTAGGACTTTCTGAAAAATCATTATTTTTAGGTATTTCAGAACTCTCTTTCTTGCTCTTACTTTGCAATGTCAAATCAAGAAAGAATAAGATATGAAAAAGACTGGAATTTTTTATGGATCAACGACTGGCACTACGGAGTCTGTTGCTGGCCGGATCGCCGATGTTTTGGGCATTTCCTCTGCGGATGTCCACGATGTAAGCAAACTGACAGCCGAACTTGTTTCCGGTTATGAAGTTCTTCTGCTCGGAACCTCTACATGGGGAGACGGAGAGTTGCAGGATGACTGGTATGATGGTGTCAAGGTGCTGAAGGGAATGGATTTGTCTGACAAACTGGTCGGCTTGTTCGGATGTGGGGATTCGGAGTCCTATCCGGATACTTTTTGTGACGGAATGGGAATCCTTTATGGAGACCTGAAGAATTCCGGTTGTCGCTGGATAGGTGCCGTTCCTGCACAGGAATATACTTATGCTTCTTCCATCTCCGTGATTGACGGGCTTTTTGTAGGTCTGGCTCTTGATGAGATGAATGAAAGTGATCAGACGGATACCCGCATTGCTTCATGGGCGGAAATACTGAAAGCGGATCTGGTATGATTGCTCCTGATATAAATCCTGTAGAGCTGAAGGTTTTCCTGAACCATATTTATGAACTCAAGAAAGGTGTGCGGCAGATGGTTCTTTATACAACTAACAGGAAGTATGAAGCATTTGCTGTACGCCGCTTGAAAAGTCAGCGTATTCGTTTTGTCATTCAGCCTGTTGATGAGGAACGGATCAATCTGTTTTTCGGCAAACCGGAATGTATCGATGCTATCCGTATGATGGTGAACCGTCCGCTGAATCTGTTGACGCCGGAAGAGGATTTCATCTTGGGAGCCATGTTGGGATATGACATCTGTGCGCAGTGTAAACGGTATTGTGACCGGAAGATACGGCGGAGATGTCTGGCTGAAAGCTGAGATAACAGGGTAAAGCTGCTTTGGGAAAAGGGCAGGGCACGGGCGGCTTCGCATTTGAACGTTGATTTTTGTGCGATCATTTTTTTCATCGTATATTTGCGCCATGAAATGTGTTTTTCTTGTCATAGGTTTCCTTTCAGTCGCTTTGGGCTTTGTCGGGATTTTTGTTCCCGTATTGCCTACCACTCCTTTTCTATTGTTGGCGGCTGCCCTGTTTTTCCGGAGTTCTCCCCGGGCATATGCCTGGTTGATGCAACACCGGTGGCTGGGACCTTATATCCGCAGCTTTCGTGAGGATCGCGCCATCCCGTTGCGGGCAAAGGTACTGGCCTTGTCTTTATTGTGGATTACCTCTGTACATTGCATCGTATTTCTTTTCGACTCCTGGTGGCTCCGGTTGCTGATGGGAGGCATTGCCGTGGGAGTTACTGTTTATCTGCTTTCTTTTAAGACACGTCGCACACATGAATAATATCAGTTTTATTACCCGGGCTGAGGCTGTTTCCCGTATGAATGAATGGGGAAGGCGGCAAGTTCCTTTTTTCTTTCTGACAGATGCTGACGGAGAAAAGTGTCTGGTAGAGCCGCTTGACCGTATTCCGGCGGATGAACTCCGGTTTGCTTTTCCGGGAATGTCTAATGCCGGAGAGTGCGAAACCCCGTATCCGCAGTCATTCTCATGGCTTTCTCATCCGCAGTCGTTCGAAACGTATATCCGTTCATTTGAAATTGTCTATCGCAATTTGCATGCGGGGAATTCTTTTCTGACGAATCTGACCTGTATGACTCCGGTTGATACCGATCTGACTCTTTTGCAGGTGTTTGAACATGCAAAGGCCCGCTATCGGGTTTGGCTGAAAGACTGTTTTGCCTGTTTCTCTCCGGAAATATTTGTCCGTATTCAGAAGGGATATATCTATTCTTATCCGATGAAAGGTACGTTGGATGCAACCTTGCCGGATGCTGCCGGCCGCTTGCTGGCTGATGAAAAAGAGACGGCAGAACATGCGACGATTGTCGATTTGATCCGGAATGATCTAAGTCAGATTGCTACGGAGGTCTGTGTCCCCCGCTATCGTTATCTGGAAACTTTGCAGACTCATTGCGGACCGCTGCTTCAGATGAGTTCGGAGGTACGGGGACGTTTGCCGGAAAACTATCTGGAGCATCTGGGAACTTTCTTCTTCCGTCTGCTTCCTGCGGGATCGGTTACCGGGGCGCCTAAAAAGAAAACGGTGGACATAATCCATGAAGCGGAAACCGGAGAACGCGGATTCTATACGGGAGTTGCAGGATGGTTTGACGGACAGAATCTGGACAGTGCGGTGCTGATCCGTTTCCTGGAACAGACTCCCGAAGGCAGGCTGGTTTTTAAAAGTGGGGGAGGCATAACCTTTCAGAGTGATGTGAAGAGTGAGTATGAGGAAATGAAAAGAAAAGTTTATGTGCCGATTTATTGAGACCATACGCCTGGAGCATGGAAGAATCCTGCATGCCGGTTATCACAACCGGCGGTTGAACGCAACTCGCCGCGCTTGGTGGGGCGAAATGCCGGATTTGCATGTAGAAGATTATATTGTGCCGGAGTATACGGAGCGGACGCGATGCCGGATTGTTTATGGCCGCGAGATTGAGAGCGTGGAATACTTTGCTTATCAGCCCCGTCAGGTTTGCCGGCTGAGGCTGTTGGCTTGTGATACGATTGAATACCGTTACAAACAGGCAGACCGTTCCTTGCTGGATCAGCTGTATGCTTTACGGGGCGAAGCTGACGATGTGCTGATTGTACGGGAAGGGCTGATTACGGATACTTCCATAGCTAATGTTGCCTTATGGGACGGACGGCGATGGGATACGCCGGCCCGTCCGTTGCTGGCTGGAACCCATCGTCAGAGGTTATTGGATCAGGGAATTATTCAGGAACGGGATATCCGGGTAGCAGATCTGCCTGCATATCGGAAAATATGCCTGTTTAATGCCATGCTCGATTTTGAAGAAGTCGTGACGGATGTCAGCCGGATTCTTATTCCACCAGTTCATAACTGCTGATCTGAATGGGCATTTTCAGGTTGGGAAGCACTTTTTCCAGCATGATGCCTTCCAGGTTGTTGTATTCGTAGCCAAAGGTCGCACGAATCCCCTGAAGTATAAACTGGGTGGCACGGTCCAGGGCAATCGGCAAACTGTCTCCTTGCATTAAGGCTCCGGTAATGACGCTGGTAAATGTATCGCCTGTGCCCGGATAATGGGCGGGCAGATACGGACAGGTTACTTTCCAGTATCGGTTTCCGTTCCGGTTGTATGCATAGACCGAAGTCATGTGCGGATTGTCGCATACGGGAACGCTGGTGACAATTACGATTTCAGGGCCTGCGTCCGACAATTCCTTGAGATACGTTTTTAGTTCTGCATCCGATAAACTGGTCTGGTGAGGTTTGTCCAGAAGAAGGAACAGTTCTGTCAGGTTAGGAGTAATGATGTCTGCATGACGGATCAGCTGTCGCATTTCCCGTACCATTTCCTCTGTAATGCCTGTATATAAATGACCGTTGTCTCCCAATACGGGATCTGTAACAACCAGGTCTGTCGGACGGCGGAAGCGCTGGATAAAGGACTGTACGATCTGAGCCTGTTGCGCAGAGCCGAGGTAACCGGTATAAAAGGTGTCGAACTTGATATGAAGCTTTTCCCATTTTTCAATGATCTTTTTCATTTCTTCGGTCAGGTCAAGGAAAGAAAACTCCGGATATTGGGTGTGCGTGGAAAGTACGGCGGTTGGAAGGGGACAGACCTGAAAGCCCATTGTAGAAAGAATGGGAATGACTGCTGTCAGGGAAACACGTCCTACTCCGGAAAGGTCGTGCACGGCTACAATCTTTTTTACCTGGTTCTGTAATACGGCTCTATGCTCCGGCTGTTGTACGGCCGGCTTTTTACGGACCGTTTTGCGTGATTTCTCCCAGGCGGCTTTCCGGGCCTCGTACTGTTCGTATTGTCGTTCGATGTAATTATCTGCCATAAGAATCGTTCATATCTTGATATTGCTTGCAAAGTTGGTAAAAATCTAGCCAATATCTAAGGGTTTGACGGAAAACTTTGTGCGGATTGGCTGCTTTTTGTACCTTTGTAACCAAATGACTAATGAAAGATCTCTTATGAATATCCAGACTATCTTAGCCAATCTGAAGATTGAGCAATTGAATCCCATGCAGCAGGCATCATTGAAAGCCTTTCAGGAAGGACGTGATCTGATTCTCCTTTCACCGACCGGATCCGGTAAGACTTTAGCTTATTTGCTTCCTTTGGTTTCTTCACTGAAGGAAGGAGTGGATGGCGTGCAGGCGGTTGTTTTGGTTCCTTCTCGTGAGCTGGCTTTGCAGATAGAGCAGGTATTCAAGGCCATGGGTACGGGCTGGAATGTTATGAGCTGTTATGGCGGACGTCCGGCAATGGAAGAACATCGTACCATGAAAGGAATACGTCCGTCTGTCATTATCGGTACGCCGGGACGAATGAACGACCATCTGGATAAGCAGAATTTTGACGCGTCGACGGTCCGTCTGCTGGTCATTGATGAGTTTGACAAATGCCTGGAGTTCGGATTCCAGGAAGAGATGGCGGAGGTCATTGGAAAACTTCCTGCTTTACGTCGCCGTTTCCTTCTTTCGGCAACCGATACGGAAGAAATCCCCCGTTTTACGGGATTGAATCAGACGGTCAAACTGGATTTCCTGAATCCGGAAGAACAGGTCTCTGAACGTTTACATATATATAAGGTGTGTTCACCGGCCAAGGATAAACTGGAAACTCTTTATAAGTTGCTTTGCTCGCTGGGCGATGCTTCTACACTTGTTTTCTGTAACCATCGTGAAAGTGTGGATCGGGTGATGAAATATCTGCATTCCCAGAAAGTTTACTGTGAAGCTTTCCACGGAGGAATGGAACAGGATGACCGGGAACGGGCCTTGTATAAATTCCGTAACGGAAGTTGTCATATCCTGATTTCAACGGATCTGGCTGCCCGCGGACTGGATATTCCGGAGATCCGGAATATTGTACACTATCATTTGCCGGTGGGGGAGGATGGATTTATCCACCGCAATGGCCGGACGGCCCGCTGGGAAGCTGAAGGTTCCGCTTATCTGATTCTTCATTCTGAAGAAAAACTGCCTTCCTGGTTACCGGAGATTTCAGAAGAATATGTCTTGCCTGAACAGCTGCCGAAACCGGCTTTGCCCAAGTTTGTGACTCTCTATATAGGAAAAGGGAAAAAGGATAAAATTAACCGGATCGACATTGTTGGTTTCCTTTCTAAAAAAGGAGGCCTGAACCGGGAAGACGTTGGACGGATAGACGTAAAAGACCATTATGCTTTTGCCGCTGTTTCTCGTGTGAAAGTAAAACAAATGTTAAAAATGATACAAAATGAAAAGATAAAGGAGGTAAAAGCTTTGATAGAACTGGCAAAATAATAACTTTGTGCTATCTTCTCATTGGCAGAAAAGGGTTTCGGCCTTTTCATACTGCGGCTTCAGACTATCTCTTCAGGCCCCAGCTTATATTTATGTGTCAATTTGTTACTTAAAATGGATGCTTGCTGGCATAAATGAAGAAATATTTTTCTTTTTGCATAAAATTATCACGAAAACTTTTGGAAGTCTAGGAATAATCACTAAATTCGCAAGTGTAAGAACTAACCCAATGTTTAACCAAAACAAACTTCCAAATGAAAAAGCATAATTTTAATGCGGGACCTTCTATCCTGCCTCGTGAGGTAATCGAAAAGACAGCTCAAGCTATACTTGATTATAATGGATCAGGACTTTCGTTGATGGAAATCAGTCACCGCGCTAAAGACTTCCAGCCTGTGGTGGATGAAGCGGTTGCGCTGTTTAAGGAACTTCTGAATATTCCGGAAGGTTATTCGGTCTTGTTCCTGGGCGGAGGTGCAAGCATGGAGTTCTGTATGGTTCCTTATAACTTCCTCGAAAAGAAAGCAGCTTATCTGAATACGGGAACATGGGCCAAGAAAGCACTTAAAGAAGCGAAAGCTTTTGGTGAAGTGGTGGAAGTGGCTTCTTCCGAAAAGGATGGCTTTACTTATATTCCGAAGAACTATGAAGTTCCGGCTGATGTGGACTATTTCCATATAACTACGAACAATACGATCTATGGTACGGAATTGCATGCTGATCCTGATGTAAATGTTCCATTGGTGGGCGATATGTCTTCTGATATTTTCTCCCGTCCGGTAGATGTATCGAAGTATATTTGTATTTATGGAGGTGCACAGAAGAATCTGGCTCCGGCCGGTGTGACTTTCGTCATTGTGAAAGACGATGCGCTGGGTAAAGTTTCCCGTTATATTCCGACCATGTTGAACTACAAGACTCACGTAGAAAAAGGTTCTATGTTCAATACTCCTCCGGTAGTTCCTATTTATGCAGCTCTTCAGACCTTGCGCTGGATTAAAGCACAGGGCGGTGTAGAGGAAATGCAGCGTCGCGCTAAAGTTCGTGCGGAGATGTTGTATGCAGAAATAGACCGTAACAAATTGTTCCGCGGAACAGTTACGAATAAAGGCGACCGTTCACTGATGAATATTTGCTTTGTCATGGCCGATGAATATAAGGATCTGGAAGCAGAATTCCTGAAATTTGCGACAGAGAAAGGCATGGTCGGCATCAAGGGACACCGTTCAGTAGGCGGATTCCGTGCTTCCTGTTACAATGCAATGCCAGTAGAAAGTGTACAGGCACTGATTGACTGCATGCAGGAATTTGAAAAGATGCATTGATCTTAGCGCCTGATAAGGATTTTGACATCCGTTACCGCAGGTAGTAACGGATGTCTTCTAGTTTTGAAATTCATTCTATCTCTTGTAACTATTAATTTATTTTTCTATGAAAGTTTTAGTTGCCACAGAAAAACCGTTTGCCAAGGTAGCGGTTGACGGTATTCGTTCAGAAATAGAAGCAGCCGGTTATGAATTGGCTTTGCTTGAAAAATATACTGAAAAAAGTCAGTTGCTGGATGCGGTAAAAGATGCTGATGCTTTGATTATCCGTAGCGATATTATAGACGAAGAAGTATTGAATGCTGCTGGGCAATTGAAAATCGTGGTGCGTGCAGGTGCCGGATATGATAATGTCAGTCTGGAAGCAGCCACAGCTCATCATGTTTGTGTGATGAATACGCCGGGACAGAATTCAAATGCCGTGGCAGAACTGGCATTTGGTTTCATGGTAATGGCTGTACGTAACTTCTATGACGGAAAGTCAGGTACAGAGTTGAAAGGCAAAAAACTGGGTATTCATGCTTATGGTAATGTCGGACGGAATGTTGCACGTATTGCCAAAGGTTTTGGAATGGATATTTACGCATACGATGCTTATTGTCCGAAAGAAGCCATGGAGGCTGATGGCGTGAAGCCGGTTGATTCTCCGGAAGTTCTATATTCCACTTGTGATATTGTGTCTTTGCACATTCCTGCTACCGCTGAAACAAAGAACTCCATTAATTATGATTTGGTGAATCTGATGCCGAAGAATGGTTTGCTGGTCAATACAGCCCGAAAAGAAGTCATTAATGAAGCAGATCTGCTTCGTCTGATGAACGACCGTGCTGATTTGAAATATATAACTGATATTATGCCGGTTCATCATGATGAATTTGCAGATCATTTCCCGGGACGTTATTTTTCTACTCCCAAGAAGATGGGTGCTCAGACAGCTGAAGCCAATATCAATGCAGGTATTGCTGCCGCCCGTCAGATTGTAGGATTCCTGAAAGATGGATGTGAAAAATACCGTGTAAATAAGAAATAAGTACTTCATAAATGTTGCCATGAGAATGAATGAAAATGAGAAGCGCATTCTGCTTCCTTTGGCCGTGGGCAATACGCTGTTATTGATCTCTTCTCTTTGTAAATCGCAATTGGGCGAGTTTGGAGATGGCCTATTATGCGGGATGACATTGATGTGTTATATCTATGCATTTATTTTCATGGTAGTTTTTTTCAGAAATAATTTGAAACATTATGGCAATCGTTAAACCCTTTAAAGGTATACGTCCTCCCAAAGATTTGGTTGAACAGGTCGCTTCGCGTCCTTATGATGTGTTGAATTCAGCTGAGGCTCGTGCAGAAGCGGCTGGTAATGAAAAGTCGCTTTATCACATCATCAAGCCGGAAATTGATTTCCCGGAAGGAACAGATGAACATGATCCGCGGGTGTATGGCAAGGCTGCCGAGAATTTCCTGAAGTTTCAGGAGAAAGGATGGCTGGTACAGGACAAGAAAGAATGTTATTATATTTATGCCCAAACCATGAATGGCAAAACACAGTATGGTTTGGTCGTTGGTGCTTATGTTCCTGATTACATGAATGGAGTAATCAAGAAACATGAACTGACCCGTCGTGACAAGGAAGAAGACCGCATGAAGCATGTGCGCGTAAACAATGCCAATATCGAGCCGGTATTCTTTGCTTATCCGGATAATGATGTGCTGGATGCAGTTGTTGCGAAATATACGTCTCGCCAGCCGGAATATGATTTCATTGCACCGGGGGATGGCTTCGGTCATACATTCTGGGTAATTGATGAAGATGCCGATATTGCAGCCATTACGAAAGCATTCGAACAGATGCCTGCCTTGTATATTGCCGACGGACATCATCGCAGTGCTGCGGCAGCATTGGTCGGGGCGGAGAAGGCCAGACAGAATCCCAATCATAAAGGGGATGAGGAATACAACTATTTCATGGCTGTTTGTTTCCCTGCCAGTCAGCTGACAATCATTGATTATAACCGGGTGGTGAAAGATTTGAACGGTCTGACTCCGGCTCAGTTCCTGGATGCGCTGCGAAAACATTTTGACGTGGAAGAAAAAGGCACGGAAATCTATAAACCGGCTGCTTTGCATAATTTCTCTCTTTATCTTGACGGAAAATGGTATAGCCTGACAGCCAAACCGGGAACGTATGATGATCATGATCCGATTGGAGTACTTGATGTAACAATCTCTTCCAATCTGATTCTAGATGAGATCCTGGGCATAAAAGACCTGCGTTCTGACAAACGGATTGACTTCGTAGGCGGTATTCGTGGTCTTGGTGAATTGAAGAAACGGGTTGACAGCGGTGAGATGAAGATGGCGCTGGCCCTTTATCCAGTATCCATGAAGCAATTGATGGATATTGCTGATACAGGAAATATCATGCCGCCCAAAACAACCTGGTTTGAACCGAAATTGCGTTCTGGATTAGTGATTCATAGGTTAGATTGATTGTTTCAAGAAAACAAAATGCGGATTCTTGCCTGAGCCGTCAGACGACTTTGTGTAAGATCCGCATTTCTTGTTGGGGGATTTTCATTACCTTTGCGCTATGGAAGATACTTATAGAACAATCGAGGAAATGGCCGAGTCAGTTTATACTGAAAAGCGCAGCAAATTTATTGCCATTGCGCTTCCGGTGCGTACACTGACCGATGTGAAGAATTATCTGGAAGAATATCAGAAGAAATACTATGATGCCCGTCATGTATGCTATGCATATATGCTGGGACCGGCCCGTAAGGATTTTCGGGCCAATGATAATGGAGAGCCTTCAGGAACGGCAGGAAAACCGATTCTGGGGCAGATCAATTCCAATGAGTTAACCGACATTCTGGTTATCGTGGTACGGTATTTTGGGGGAATCAAACTGGGAACAAGCGGATTGATCGTAGCATATCGTACTGCTGCGGCACAGGCACTGGCCGAAGCTCGTGTAATCGAAAAAACAGTAGATGAGCAGGTGACCGTGGCCTTTGAATATCCGTTTATGAATGATGTGATGAGGATCGTTAAGGAAGAATCGCCTGAGATTGTAGAACAGTCATACGATATGGATTGTCTGATGACCTTGCGGATCCGGAAATCGCAGATGGACAAACTCCGTTCACGTCTTGAAAAGGTAGAAACGGCCAGGTTTGTGGAGGTGTAACAGTTTTGTAATACATTTGACATACCTGTTTTATCTGACTCAGATACCTTTGCCGCCAGAATAAAAAGACATAATCAATGAGAAAAATTGCATCTGTGCTGCTGGCGGCATTAACCATAGCCTCTGCAAGCGCCCAAGACTGGAAACAGTATCTGCCGGAAGTCCATGGAACGGTTCGGGGAAAATATGAGTATCAGACTTCCACTGATGAACAGCGTTTTCAAGTTCGTAACGCCCGAGTCAGTTTGGACGGAAAAGTACATTCCTTGGTAAGCTATAAAGCTGAAATAGACCTTTCTGATGAAGGACAAATCAAGATGTTGGATGCCTTTGCGCGTGTAACTCCTTTGGAAGATTTCAAAATCACTGTCGGACAGATGCGTGTTCCTTTCACTATTGATGCACATCGTTCTCCACATCAGCAATATTTTGCCAACCGTTCGTTTATTGCCAAGCAGGTAGGTAATGTCCGTGATGTCGGTGCAACCTTAGGCTATTCCATGGATGAAGGTTTTCCTTTTATCCTTGAGGGAGGACTGTTCAGCGGTTCGGGACTGACGGCCCAGAAAGAATGGCACCGTGTTCTGTGCTATTCGGCCAAGTTGCAGCTGATGCCGTGGAAAGATTATAATCTGACGCTGAGTACGCAGCGTATCCGTCCGGAAAATGTAAACATTTATATGTACGATATCGGTACTTATTATAAATGGAATAACTGGCATTTTGAGGTTGAAGGATTGTATAAACGCTATGCACATGATTCTTTCCAGGATGTATGGGCTGTAGATGCTTTTGTCAATTACGACTGGTTTATTCAGAAGAAGAAATTCCCGTTCAAGAAGATTTCCTTCCTGGCTCGTTTCGACTATATGGGCGATCACAGTGACGGTACGCTTAATGAGGACGGTCAGATGTATATCACCGATTATGAACGCAAGCGTGTTACCGGTGGTCTGACTTTCAGCTTCGGTAAACCGTTCCAGGCAGATTTACGCTTAAACTATGAAAAGTATTTCTACGATAACCAGGCATTGGTCAAAGCTTCAGAGCAGGATAAGCTGGTGGTAGAAATGATGGTTCGCTTCTAAAGAATCACACACAAAAAAGGCTTCGGCGTTTTGATGTGAACGTTTCGACGTTTGTGTCAAAACGCCGAAACGTTTTTTTAAAATCCCGAGGGCTTTTTTATGCTCTGAATCCGATACGTGCAGAAGCTTTCAGTTTCAGAGGATAACATTCCTGGAAGCGTTGGGCGGCAGAGGTAATGTCACAAGCTTCGATGGTGCAGAACAACTTCCGGCTGGAGATATCGGGGTGGGGAAGCGACATAATTCTCCGGGCCATACTCTTGAGAATTCCCTGGTTGATCAGGTTGTGTATCCAGCGTCCGTTTCCGAAATACTCATCACGTTGGGCAGAAGCCTCTCTGACCAGCAGTTCCAGTTGCCGGTCAGCTTCCGGTGTGAGAATGAAGTTCCGCTGCTGCAGTGAGCGGTGAGCCATTTCCAACAGTTCTTCAGCTGTGTAATCATCGAAGTAGAACCGGAGAGGAAAACGGTCTTTCAGTCCCGGATTACTTTGAAGCAGGATGTGCATTTTGTCTTCATAGCCTGCCAGAATAATGATCATGTCCGGATTGGGTTCGGAAAGAACCGTTAACAGAGCCTGAATGACTTCCTTGCCATAGTCCTTTGAATAGGTATCCTTTTCGATCAGGGTGTAGGCTTCATCTATAAACAGAACTCCGCCGCGGGCCTTGTCAATGACTTCTTTCATCTTTTTTTCCGTTTGGCCGATATATTCCCCGACAAGGTCGGTACGTGATACTTCCACGGTGTGTCCGCTGGAGAGGACTCCAATGTAATGATACATTTTCCCTGCCAGCCGGGCCACTGTTGTCTTGCCTGTTCCGGGGTTCCCCAGAAAGAGCATGTGATGACGGTTTTCTGTGCCTGAATCCAGGGAAAGATCTTTACGCCTTTGCAGAAAGCAGGCCATCATCCGGGCCTCTGCCATATCTTCCTTTACGCGATGGAGCCCGACCATCTCCTGTAATTCCAGCTCGGCGGCACAAGGGGCATTGAAATTCCGGCTCTGCGAAGGAGGATTGGTGGGATCATCGAAAGGCAGAGGGGTATCAAAAGGAAGCGACTCAGAACTGTCGGGCTCAGATTCCGGAGGAAGGATGTGAAAGGTGGTTTCATTTGTAAAAAGGCTTTCGAAGGCCTGGCATTCCTGAAACAGGCTGCTGATATATTCACATTTCCCATGGAAGATGTATACGGGATCTTGAGGGGCCCTGTTTCTGATCAGGTCTGCCGCTCGGGTGAGGATAATGGTTTTCTGTGAATTGATCTCCAGATCACCTATCTCTATAATGATGACTTTTTTCCGGGCCGTTTTCTGTTTCAGCTGTTTCCAGGTAATGTCTCCGGTCATCAGCTCCTTGAGGGAAAGACTGAAACGGTCGTCTACGTTTGAACCGGTGAAATAGTTTGACAGTATAAAGAAGGTGAAAGCTTTGGCCAGAAGTGTCCGACTGCTGTCTACAAGCAAACAAGGAAGAACCTGAGCAGGATCAGTATATATACGGAAGCGTCTGATAAGTTCCTGAACGGGAAGCGTCTTGAATTTCCCTTCATACAGTTTAGGCCACCAGGCGGTGTTGCACAACTGTTCTGCGAAAAATTTCTGATCCGGATGCAAACGTATGTTTTCCAGTCTGGTTCTGCTCCACTTCTCGTACTTGTTTTCTGGGGAAAGAGCAGCATACCATTGTGGATATCCATTCCGGAAGATAAAAACATGATACAGACTTTCGTCCCAAAAACTGTCGGAAACCAGTTGGAAACGTATTTTCAGAGGAGTTTTCCGGGAAGAAAATTTCCGTGAGTCACTTCCTGTCAACTGGTAATCGGCCGAGTAAATGCGTACGTCCAGTTCGTTTGTATCTGTAAGAGGCTCGTCAGAAATCATTTCAACAACCAGCTGGTTGCAGGCATATTCAGGACCGGTGAGGCTTTCATCGAATGAGCGCATGGCTCGTAAAACAAGATTTTTCATAAGCAACAAATGAATTAATGAATAAATAATTGAAAAGATAAAATTGACCGCCGCGGGAAGCTGTATATCCGCGGTCGTGCAAAAGAAACCCCTGCTTCCCCGTTGAAGAAGAGGTTAAGAACTCGTACGTCAAAGAGCACAACAATCCCTGCCACTCCCGTCAGTGGCTTTGATCGATGGAAATACGTTTGGTTGCCAAATCCCTTAGTCAGGGAGCCAGCAGGACGTAACCGATCATTTGTTGTTCAACTTTGACTTTCATTTGTTGTTTATTTTTAAGGAAAGCTTCCGCCTGTAGAAAAATAGGGAAGCAGATATATGGACAAAATTAGAAAATGTTTTCGAGTCTGACAATGGTTCTGTCATATTTTTCTTATCTTTACCTGAAAAACAGAAAGTCATGTTAGCTTATACATATATAGAAAAAGGCCGGTTCTCGATGTTGGAGAAGCCTGTTCCGGAGTTAAAGGATCCGTGTGATGCCCTGGTACGTGTCACGCTCGGAAGTATCTGTACCAGTGATCTGCATATCAGGCATGGAAGTGTTCCCCGTGCTGTTCCGGGCATTACGGTGGGGCATGAGATGGTAGGCATTGTTGAGCAGGTAGGTTCCGGAGTCACCACGGTTAAGCCTGGCGATCGGGTAACGGTGAATGTGGAAACATTCTGTGGCGAGTGCTTTTTCTGTCAGAAAGGATATGTAAATAATTGTGAGGATCCGGATGGAGGATGGGCTTTGGGCTGTCGCATTGACGGAGGACAGGCTGAGTATGTACGTGTGCCCCATGCAGATCAGGGATTGAACCGGATTCCGGATGGAGTGACCGATGAACAGGCTTTGTTTGTAGGGGATATTCTGGCTACCGGATTTTGGGCAGCGCGTATCTCGGAGATTACGCCGGACGATACAGTCCTTATTATAGGAGCAGGCCCGACTGGAATTTGTACGTTGCTTTGCGCAATGCTGAAACATCCGCGCCGCATTATTGTGTGCGAAAAATCGGAACAGCGGGCTCGTTTTGTGCGTGCGCATTATCCGGATATTGAAGTGACAGATCCGGACAACTGTCTGTCTTTCGTAAAATCACACAGTGAGCATGGAGGAGCTGATGTGGTCATTGAAGTTGCAGGGGCTGATGATACTTTCCGGCTGGCCTGGGAGGCAGCCCGTCCGAATGCGACTGTCACCGTTGTTGCCCTGTACGATCGTCCGCAGGTTCTTCCGCTTCCCGATATGTATGGCAAGAATCTGACCTTCAAGACAGGTGGTGTAGACGGATGTGACTGTGCGGAGATTCTCCGTCTGATTGCAGAAGGAAAGATTGATACTACGCCGCTGATTACCCATCGTTTTCCGCTTGACCGGATAGAAGAAGCCTATCATATTTTTGAGAACCGTCTGGACGGGGTGATCAAAATAGCCATTACGGAACGTAGCCGTTAGTCTGCATTTCTTACCGGCCGTTTCAGAGCAGTCCTGTGTGCTGGATGTAGGCCATGAACTGTTCTTTGTAATTCTCTCCGATGGGTATATATGTATCTTTCCCGAAGAGAATCCGGAAACGGGAAACTTCGGTAATTTGATGCAGATTGACAATGTAGGAGCGGTGTACACGCATGAAATAAGGAGGAAGCAGGGTTGAGAATTTCTGCAGGCTGTTCAACGTGATGACCGGTTTGTTCCGGTCTTCCAGGTATATGCAGATATACTCACTCATGCTTTCAATGTAAATAATCTTATCTATATTGATGCGTATCATCTTGTACTCACTTTTTACGAAAAGTGTGCGCTCCTTCTCATCCCAGTCAGTTTGTGTCTGTGATGTGTTGTGGGCCATGCTATACATTTTCCTGGCCTTTTCAGCAGCTTTCAGGCAGTCTCCCAGATCGAATGGTTTCATCAGGTAATCAACGGCATTCAGCCGGAATCCCTCAATGGCATATTCGGAGTAGGCTGTTGTGAAGATAATCATCGGTGCCTGAGGGAGTGAACGTACGAATTCGATTCCATTCAGGTCGGGCATATTGATATCCACAAAAAGCAGATCGATGGTGTGGCTGGCCAGTACTTTACTGGCCTGATGTGCATCCTGGCAGGAAGCTATCAGTTTCAGGAATGGGATGCGTGAGATATAGCCGGCCAGTTGGGCCAGAGCCAGTGGCTCATCGTCAACAATCAGACAGTTCATCATGACAGGAAAGGAATAATAAGTAAAACTTCAAAACAATTTTCGCTCTCATTGGTGGTGAATGTATAGTTGTTTCCATACAACAGATGAAGCCTTTTCTTGATATTGTCTATACCGATTCCATGATAGGCATCTTTGTGGGCATGTGTATGTTTGCTGTTCTTGCAATTAAAGATGACACCCTCGTCTGCCAGTTCGATGCGTACTTCAATAAACGAAGGCTCCTGATAGCTCACGCCATGCTTGAAAGCGTTTTCCAACAGGGATATGAAAAGCAGGGGAGGTATCTGTACGCAGGGAACAACGACGGGAAACTCTGTGCGTATGTTCAGATTGTCGATATACCGGAGCTTCATCAAGGCTATGTAATTCTCCAGGAACTGTATTTCGTGTTCCAGTGAAATCTGGTTCTTGTTTGCCTCGTAAAGAACGTATCTCATCAGCTTGGAAAGTTCAATAATGGTTTTCTTGGCCTGTTCTGTATTGAGATCCACCAAAGCATATATATTGTTGAGAGTATTCATAAAGAAGTGCGGGTTGAGCTGATACTTCAGGTATTGCAGCTCTGACTCCAGCCGCTGGCGTTCCAGATCTTTCAGCATTTCATCATCGCGCAGAGATTTCAGAAAAAGCCGGATGGAAAGATTAAATCCAACCAGCAGGACCGCAATCGCAATGTGAATGGTCTGGAACGGAGGACGGATAGGAGGGCGTCCGTTCTCTGAATCCGGCATTAACGGAAGCTGGGGGAGCGGCAGCCACGATTCAGCAGGTTCAAAAGTTCTTTCTTTTTGTCCTTGGAGGGGTGGTTGTGGATGCAGGGCTTCCAGCCATCCTGGCATATACAGGAAAAGGATGCCGATTGTAAAGATCACGGCAAGCATGTATCTGACATAGTATTTTTTCAGAAACAGTTGCGGGATAAGCAGGAAGTTATGGATAAGAAACAGTACAAAGAAAGGCAATACCAGCATTCCTGTTTCAAGAATGACGTTTTTCAGTTCTCCGGCTTGCAGCGTATGATCGTCGTCTAACAGCAGGTTGATGGGTGGAATGCACAAAATGAGCAGTCACATGGAAAGATAGATAACTTGTTCCAGCAGTTGTTGTTTTTGCAGATATTTCATTATAGTCTATTTTTGTTCGCTACAAATTTAGGCTCATAATGAGGTGGCTGCAATAAAAATCGGCGAACGGAATGATTTTACAGACAAACCTGTACTATTTAATATTTTTTCTTTTTCTATTTTGGCCCTTGTCTCCTCTTCGGGAGTTGGCTGATAAAAATGAGGAGTTGGCTGATTTCATTTGATGAAATCAGCAGCCCCTTCTATATTTGTCCTCCGGAAAAGAGATGAATGTTTGTTGTGTATAATAAGAACGCAGCTGTACCCGGAGTCCTGGCTATGGATTGCCGGATTCCGGAACAGTTTTCTTTTCCTGTGAGTAGAATGATTTAGTATAAACAATCTGAAAATAGTCTGAATGGGAAAAACAGTTTGGATGGGAATCGGGATGATTACTGCAAGTTTGCTGGCTTGCCAGAATGAGGAGTTGGAATATTATCCCATTGAGAAAAAACATTTGGGTGAGGCCTATACGGAATATGTGGACAACAATGTGCAGTCGGAAAGTTCGGGTGATTATATCGTTCTGAATTTTTACCCGGAAGAGATAACCGATTTATCGTATGTTACCTATAATGAGTCCTCGTGTTCGTTTCATATTTATCGGGGCAGTACCAATAAGTATGTAATATCCTGGGACTACGATACGGATGGAAGTTATGTAGAGGTTCAATATATGCAGAATGGTTTCTGGTATACCATCAATGACCAGCAACATTCCGGAGAGTATACCTTGTTGGCGAATGATGGTATGGGAGTCCGCATGCGGATTCAGAGTGGAGGAGTTACAGTTCATCGCTTCAATATCCGTGAAGCTGGTGAAGAATAATGGCATTATTTTGTTTCATTATAAGTTTCTTTGTAGTTTCGGCAGACTGTCCGCGTTCCGATGTCGTTCGGAGGTTATGCGGGCAGCTGCCTTTACAAAGAGTAAGCGGCCTGAGTGGCAGAAAAGAAGTTTAGAGAGGATTTCTCTGGGTAATTTTTAAAAGATATTCGGAAAAGACCAGCGCAGATTTCTTGCGATAGCTTCCTTGGGGCCAGAACAGGCATCCTTGTGAGGAGAGGCTGTCAGCACAAAGAATGGGAATTTGTTTCAGATTGGCTTCACCCCGGACGGCGGCCTGTGTCAATATCGTAGCCCATTGTCCTCCCGATAATGTATGAATAATGGTGTGTACATCATCCATTTCAATTCCGATAGTAGGTTTAAGCTGGTTTTGCCGGAACAGTTCATCTACTTTTTTTCTTGTGGCAAATCCTTTTTCCGGCAAGATCAGAGGAGTCTGTGCCAGCCGTTTTAAGGTAATTGACGATAAGTTAGCCATGGCGTGTGACTGATGCACGATAAAACAAAGCCTTGATGAAAATAGCGGCAAGGTTTCAAACTGTGCAGCGTGATTGTCCGGTTTGAAAGAAAGTACAAAGTCCAGATCGTTTTCCTCCAGTCTTTTCAGAAGCTCTTCAGAAGTCGCAAATCTGATTTCAACTTTAATCTTAGGATATATTTTAGTAAACTGATTCAGTGCTGCAATCAGCAATGGGCTCATGCTGTAAGTCACTCCGATATGGAGACTGCCCGTTTCTATTCCCTTCAGATCGCGGATGATCTGTTTGCCATTTTCGGCATCCTGTATTGCCTTATGCGCATAAGGTAAAAATGCGACTCCTGCTTCCGTGGGAATAACTCGTTTTCCGACACGGTCAAAAAGTAATACATCCAATTCATTTTCCAGCTGCTTGATTTGTTGTGACAGTGTACTTTGAGATATATGTAGCGCCCGGGCTGCTTCCGAAAAGTTTTGCAATTCGCAAGCCTGTTTGAAGTATTTCAGTTGTCTTAATTCCATTTTTAATCGTTTTTCTCTATTGTTCTTATCGAAAAAATGATTTTTGCAAATATAGATGAATATTTTGTTTCAGCCTATATTTGCTCCAAACCAGATGAAAATTAAATGTTTAATGAAAGCTACAGTACTATATTACAGTCGTCGAGGAAAGACGGCCGGTTATGCTCGTGAAATAGCGATGTATTTATGGTCCAAGGGGCTGGATGTCAGTTTGAGCTCCTTGACAGACTATGATCCGGAGAAACTGTCAGGGACAGATTTCCTGTTTACCGGATGCTGGACTTGTGGATGGTTTGTAATCGGGCAGCATCCACATCGTCGCTGGAAGGAGTTCAGCCGAAAACTTTCGGGAGTAATACCAGCCGACCGGACTCTTCTTTTCACAACATATAAGTTTCGTACCGGTTCTCTTTTTGGACAGATGAAAAAGACTTTGCATATTCCCCGTTCTGTCCGGGTTCCATGTCTGAGCTCCAAAACAGGATTTCTGACAAAGGAAAATAAAGAATTGCTGGATCAGTTTATTCATTCATAATCTATTCATAACCCTTAAAAACAACATTTATGGAAAGTAAGAAATTAACGAGTGCTTCAGGTGCTCCTGTTGCAGACAATCACAATGTTGCTACTGCCGGCCGGAGAGGTCCGATGCTTCTGCAGGACGTATGGTTTCTTGAAAAGTTAGCTCATTTTGACCGTGAGGTAATTCCTGAACGCCGGATGCATGCCAAGGGTTCCGGTGCTTTTGGAAAATTTACGGTAACTCACGATATTACTTCTTATACGAAGGCAGCCTTGTTTTCTCAGATAGGAAAAGAGACAGAGGTTTTTGTCCGTTTTTCCACAGTGGCCGGTGAACGTGGTGCGGCAGATGCGGAACGTGATATCCGTGGCTTTGCAATTAAATTCTATACGGAGGAAGGAAACTGGGATCTGGTCGGTAATAATACTCCTGTCTTCTTTTTGCGGGATCCCTTGAAATTTCCTGATTTGAATCATGCCGTGAAGCGCGATCCGAGAACCAATATGCGCAGTCCGCGCAACAACTGGGATTTCTGGACTTTGCTTCCTGAAGCTCTTCATCAGGTAACGATTACCATGAGCGACCGGGGAATTCCGGCGTCCTACCGGCACATGCATGGATATGGAAGCCATACTTTCTCTTTCATCAATGCGGAAGGCAAACGCACCTGGGTGAAATTCCATCTGCATACAAAGCAGGGTATTAAGAATCTGACGGATCAGGAGGCAGAAGCAATCATTGCCAAGGACCGTGAAAGTCATCAGCGGGATTTGTATGAGAATATTGAGCAGGGAAATTTCCCTCAGTGGACCATGTATGTACAGTTGATGACGGAGGAACAGGCTGCCGAATGTCCTTTTAATCCGTTTGATCTGACTAAGGTCTGGTCACAAAAGCAATATCCTCTTATTGAAGTGGGCGTATTGGAACTGAACCGTAATCCGGAAAACTATTTTGCCGATGTAGAACAGGCAGCCTTTAATCCGGCCAATGTGGTTCCGGGTATCAGTTTCTCTCCGGACCGTATGCTTCAGGGACGCCTTTTCTCTTATGGTGATGCACAACGTTATCGTCTGGGCGTAAATCATTATCAGATTCCGGTAAACCGCAGCCGTTGTCCTTTCCTGAATATGTATCATCGGGATGGCCAGATGCGTGTGGACGGAAATCATGGTTCTACTTTGGGCTATGAGCCGAACAGCTATGGTGAATGGCAACATCAGCTGGAATATAAAGAACCTCCTTTGGAGTTGGACGGAGCTGCATATCAGTGGGATTTCAGAGAAGACGATTCTGATTACTATTCTCAACCGGGCGATCTGTTCCGTCTGATGACGCCGGCCCAGCAGCAGGTGTTGTTTGAAAATACGGCACGGGCGATGGGAGATATTCCGGAAGAAATCAAGATCCGTCATATCCGGAATTGTACAAAGGCTGATGAAAATTATGGTAAGGGCGTGGCTAAAGCTCTTGGAATGGATTGGGAACGTTTAGACTTACGCTGATTGGAAATGTGAATGGTCTGAAAGCTGAGTGGCTTTCGGGCCATTTATTTTGTGTCCCATATTTTTACTCCTTAGAACTCCCTGCTCGTTTTTTGCTGTGAAAAATAAAACGTCTGAAGTTCTGAGTTACTTTTATAAATGGTGATATATTTAGAGAAAATGTATACATTTGTATTCATTTGTAAATAAGGACAATTCATTTATCAAATTTATTACCAATGGGAACAAAAAAGAAAATTCTATTCTTGCTTTTTTTAGGGCTGGTTGCTGAAGTGGATGCCCAGTTGCGGCTTTCACAATTGGATTTAAGCCGTGCAACACAAACCTATGGCACACTGGTTACCGGCAGATCGGTTACCGGGGAAGAAGCGTTTGTCGCAGGAGAAAAATGTGAAGATCCGGTGGGAGTACATTCTAAAAGTATAATCCGGATTAATGTCAAAGGATCTGCTGTCCAGCTATCAGGAAAGATAGGTGTGACAGATACTCAAATTGATTATCATTCGTCTGAGGTTACTGCATCACCCCAGCCTGATGGAACACGGGTTCTTTTTCATCAGGTAAATGGACAAAAATATCTGGCCGGAGTGGAAGATCAGGGAAATACCATGAAAAAGGGTGTCGTGATGTTTCGCGTTTTAGGTGATGGCCGGGAATTATACTCTCAAAAGATGGCTTCCGGCGAGAAGATGAAATCGCTGGAAGTGGATATCCGAAAAGTGAAACAGCTGGAACTTCGTGTGGATGACGGAGGTGATGGCCCTAGTGGTGACTTTGCGGTTTGGTCGGGAGTACGTATTGATTCCGATAATCAGCTGGCTTCGGCTGAGTCTGTGGAAGCTATGTCTGGGGATGAAGGTGTTTCTCAGGAAGACTGGAACAAAATGGCTGCCAAATTAAAGGATTTACCGGTTGCAGATTATCCTTTCATGAAGCGCAGTGCTACGGACTGGCTGTTGACCCCTGAAACATATAAAGCTGAAGTGAAAGCTGGAAGTGACGGAAAATCTCTGGTCCTGACAAATGGTCTGACGGCTCGTGTGTTTCGTATTACTCCGAATCTGGCAACAGTTGATATTGTTAATCAGATGTCCGGAGAAAATATGCTAAGGGCCGTAAGCGGTGAAGGAGAGCTTGTCATCAATGGTCAAAAATGGTATCTGGGCGGACTGGAAGGTCAGCCGGAGCGTGGCTATCTGAAGATGGAGTGGCTGGATGATATGTCGGTGAGAGACAGTTCGTTTATTGTAGAAGATTTTTATATAACCGATTCTGTCCGGACATTGGACTGGGCTCGTAGCCGTTGGGCCTTAAACAAACAACTCCCTACAGGCAAATCATTGACATTCGTTTTACGGGGGGTAGATAAAGTGAAAGACCTCAAAGTCAAGCTGCATTATGATATTTATGATCATATTCCTGTCATTCGCAAACACCTGGAGATTCTCAACGAAGGAAGCGAGACGGTGAATCTGGATGCGTTTAAACTGGAGCAGTTGTTCTTTGCAGAACCGGAATCTACAGAAGGAGACATGTCCAGACGTTATCTGCCCAATATCCATATAGAAAGCGATTATACGATGGGCGGTACTTTCTGGGAGTATACGGGTGATCGTACGGAGCACTGGACAACAGACAAGGCGTATACTTCGCAATGTAATTATGAATTGAATACGTTGTGTACACTTGAAGTTTACAATGAAGTCGGACCGGATATAGAAATTGAGCCGGATAAAACATTTGCTTCCTATCAGGTGTATGAGATGCCTGTTGATTCGTATGATCGTGAACGGAAAGGTCTTTTTCTCCGTCGCTTTTATCGGACAGTAGCTCCCTGGACCACGGAGAATCCTATTTTCATGCATTTGACGACGATTGATGAACAGACAGTGAAGCGAGCTGTTGATCAGTGTGTGGAAACAGGCTATGAAATGATCATCCTGTCTTTTGGCTCCGGCATGAATGCAGAAACTACGGATCAGAATCATATTGCCTATATCAAGTCTCTGGTTGACTATGCCCGGAGTAAAGGTATTGAAATGGGAGGCTATTCTTTGCTGGCGAGCCGTTGGATCAGTGAAGAAGTGGATGTAATCAATCCGGCTACCGGAAAACGTGGTGGAGCAACTTTCGGTTCTTCTCCTTGCATTTGCAGTCAGTGGGGAGTGGATTATCTGGCTAAGATTAAGAATTTCTATGAACAGACTGGACTGACACTGTTCGAACATGATGGCTCTTATCCGGGGGATGTCTGTGCCTCTACCAGTCACGCTTATCATAAAGGATTGAATGATTCGCAGTGGAAACAGTTTCATCGGGTAACCGATTTATATCACTGGTGTCTGGCAAAGGGTATTTCCCTGAATGTTCCGGATTTTTATTTCCTGAATGGTTCCACCAAGACAAGTATCGGATATCGGGAAGTAAACTGGTCACTGCCCAGAGACCGGCAGCTGATTCATAGCCGTCAGGTAAACTACTCCAACACATACGATCGCATGGCATCATCGTGCTGGTCGTTTGTTCCACTGGTAGAATATCATGGAGGTGGTGCTGCTGCTACTCTGGAGCCGTTGAATGAACATCTGGAAACTTATTACCAGATAATGATGGGTAATTATGGTGCGGGGATACAGGCCTGCTACCGAGGTCCCCGGTTGTATGATACGGAAGAGACAAAATCTTGTGTAAAGAAGGTTATTTCCTGGTATAAACATTATCGGGATATCTTGAACAGTGATATCATACATTTGCGTCGTCCGGATGGGAAAGACTGGGATGGATTTATTCATGTGAATCCTTCATTGAAGGAAAAAGCACTGGCTGTGTTCTTTAATCCGACTGGTCAGATCATGAAACGTACCATTAAGCTGCCTCTTTACTATACAGGCCTGACGGATAAGGCCCGCATTCGTATGGAAGGAGGAAAAGTGGAAACTTACCGGTTGAACCGTGATTATACAGTAGAAATTACGGTCAGTATTCCGGCGAACGGACATACCTGGCTGGTAGTGGAAAGATAATAAATAAAAAACTCTGAGAATCAGAAATTCTCAGAGTTTTCAGCCTTTAGCTTCACAGCTTCGTACACCCTCAGGGATTCGAACCCTGGACCCACTGATTAAGAGTGTTTATCCAATTTATAGATTATTGTCCTTATTATTAGTTAATTATATTGCTTTCTAAACAGTGCAAGGATAAGTTTTTGAACATTTTCTATTTAAAGGCTTTTCCTATCCTGTCACCGGATACCCATCCATCGCCAAACTGGCAGTCCTTGATGTCCACGATGTAGACCCCTTTTATTTCCAGTCCTTTCCTTTGTGCCTCTTCCAAGTATGTACGTGCATAAGCATCAAAGTTTGCTCCAGAATAAGCATCAACTGCAAGGATGAGAAAGTTCGCATCTGTCAGTTCGCCTTTGTAGATTCCTATATCGGCATCCACGAGACTCTGGACGTATCTGTCAGCTTTGTCCTTTTGTTCCTGGGATGGCTTGTTCTCTCCGCAGCCAAACAATGATATGGCCAGTATGAGCAATGGTAACTTCTTCATGGATTGTTTGTTTTTGATTTTTCAAGTAATTTCTTTGCTTTTTCTAAACGCGTAATGTAGCTCATTACATCATATTGAACAAAAGCCCATTTCCCATCTTCATATTTGATACTTTCATTTGTTTCGAGTGCTTGCATTACTTGATTATACATAGAATTATCTTCGTCAATTGTTCTCTTGGCTCGTATTTCGTTCTCCTTCATAAATACCTCGATTGCAATTTTTATGACTCTAATTTCATTCTCATAATCTTTCTTTTTCCGATAAAGAATTGCAAGCCGTTCGTATGGATGGTTCATCGGTAATTTGGGGATAATTGATTTTTCATATATTTTTATGGCTTCATCAATCATACCCTCTTTTTCTAAATCTATCCCAATTCTAATAAGCCTTGAACTTTTTTCGTAATCATCTGAATACGTATCCATATAAATTTCTTCCGTTGTATCTTGGAACATTTCATTGTTTAGATTTTGTAACTTTTCTGTTAACTCTGTATCATCCTTACAAAATACCTCACGAGGTCTTGAGCCATTTGCAGCACCAATTATACCAGCTTGCTCAAGTTGATCCATAATTCTTCCTGCCCTATTATATCCTATCGCAAATTTTCGTTGAATAAGCGAAGTGCTTCCTTGTTGCATATTCACTATTAAACGGGCAGACTCTTCAAATAATGGGTCTAGTAGACTTGAATCAAAAGTTTTGATGTCGTTTGTTTCTTTATATAGACTGTTTTTTTCTGTTGTCAATTTATCTTTAATACCTGCATTTTCATCTTCGAAAGAAAATCCTGTATAATCATTGAGACCTGTATTTATAACCGTTTCTATTTTATCCTCGTTTTTGATTTTGTTGCTTTCTTCTACTTTTTTGTCAGGTATAAAAGCACAGCAAATTCCAATAACCGCAAGTATAGGAAACCATATCCATGATGCGTTTGTGAGTAAAGGAATCATTATTGAAGCCCAAAAGAACAAAAATATCAGGATAAATCTCAATGGATTTTTATTGATTATCTCGTTGCTTTTTTCGCACTTGGATGAATACGAATTCTTATTTCCTGATATTTTAGTCCTAGAATATATACCTGTTCCAGGTATCCCAGTATTCACATACACTCCTTTCTTGCCCACATTCACAGAAGCTCCACGCGGACCTACAGACCAACTTGTTCCTGTTTTGCTTATGTTTAAATGCACTCCAGGAAGAATCTTTACCCTTTTCCTAAAATAAAGTCCCATATTATTTCATTGTGTTCATTCTAATACTCAATTTTACTAAGGCCATAGCTCTCACAGAAGACAATGGAAAATCTTTTGGTTGATGGTTTTGATTGTAACTTACCAGTTTTATCCAGTCTTCACCTTTTTCTGAATGCTGGACGTATTTTACAGTTAAGTATTCATCTCCATCCAGATCTATTGACACAAGGTACATTTCTCCAAAGAAAATATGACTCATTTCTAAAGGTACCTCCTTATATGCTACGATGTCACCAGATTTAAGTAATGGATACATGGAATCTCCTTTGACATAAACAGCTCCATCGCATTTTGGGATATTTGGAATATTGATTTGTCCAAGAATATTCTGGTCTTTATTATCGAACAGAGATTTCAAGTTCGCAGCAGCTTCAACATCATAAAGGGTTATCAATCCATCTTCCTCAGTTTTTTCTATGCTTTTAGGATGAAATATTTGTGTAACTTCCGTTTGCTGGCGCAAAGGTGTTCCACGGCCAGTTAAGATATAATTAGCATCAACATCAGAATATTTACTAAGGAATGGCATTAAGATTTTTGTAGAAACTTCATTTGTTTCACCATTCCTCAATTTGACCATCATGTTTTTTGTGATACCCTCAACATCCGTGTAAACTCTGTAGTCAGTTAGATTGAGAGCTTCCATGGTTTCATAAAACCGTTCTTTTACAGAATTTCCCATAATTAGTTGCAATTTTATTTGATAGTATCTTTAAGGATACTATCTTTGTACTGTAACAAGTACGAGGTGTTACAGGAACAATCGGTTAAACATTCCTCCGAGGAGGTTTAATATATGCACCCATGATAGCTCGTACCTATTATGGGTGTTTTTATATAGTTGTTTTGTTATGATTAAAGAGTTGTTCTCATCCTTGTTCCCAGTCTTTTTTATGTTTTTATGCATAGCATCTGGAATCCTTTGGGCAAAAGCAATTGAGAAAACATCTGCTACGCCTCCCAAGAAACCGAATCCCCCTAAGTATCCTGTGTTTACCAAAGAAGATTTAGAGTTTCTGGATGAGTTGGCAGAAAGTACAACTAAATTTCTCTCTAAAAAAGAGCCTAAGCACCCTGAAAGACCACCAGAACCTATGAATTGACGGTATGCCGTCCGGAACATTCAATCCCCGACAGAAAGTTGTATATCTTAATGGCTTTCTCATCGGGGATTTTTATCATACCCCTCTTTATTTCATCCATGTGCTTTTTACCTATATCACTCAAATGGAAGAACTTGCAACGGTTTAATAGACTATCAGCCTGTTCAAGGCTCGATGAAATAAGGTTTTCAAAGCCTAACCTGTTTGCTTCTATCGCAGACAGGCAAAACACGCAAAATGCCTCATTGTACTCCTCTCTTGTAATGTAGATGTTCCCTGTTGTAAATTTTTGGATGGCTATAGAAAGAGCTTTCATCTTATCGGCTAAGATTTCATTTTCAGACTTATACATTATATGTGCCTCTTCTATACTCTCTTTAATTCTTTTGTCTATAGATATAATAGTGTATATCTGAATCCCTAAGATAACAGTCACTCCGATAGATACGGTAGCAACACTGATTTCCATAATTTCTTTGAATGAAACATCTCCTGTTATATTAGGGTATAATGCTATCAGTATAGCCACTACACTCATAACAAGCGCAGCAACACTTACCCATATAGTTACACTTTCTTTCTTCATATAATACTGTATTAAGGCTCTTAATAGTTAAATAATGTTTAGTAGTATCTAAAAAGAAACCATTTGTTTTGTTGGTTTCTTTTTAGATACTATATTTGCATATCGAAACTTTGATACGAAACAAAGATAACAAATAACATCAATAATACGCACGATTATGAAAAAGAATTTATTACACGAGATTATGAGCCTTGCATGGCAACTGGTAAAGAGAAATGGTTTCTCTATGAGTGAAGCGTTAAAATGCGCTTGGGTAAACATGAAGCTGAAAGCTGCAATGAAGCAAAGAATCGTAAAGTTCTATTTTAAAAAGGTTGATGGTTCTGTTCGTGAAGCCTATGGTACTTTGAAAGAGAATCTGATACCTGCTACAAGTGGTGATAGCAGAAAGAAGAATGATACCGTTCAGGTGTATTTCGATACAGAGAGACAAGAATACAGATGCTATAAAAAAGCTAACCTTTTAAATATCGCATGACTATGACACGCTACGAAATAGAACGAGAACTCGACAGCCTCTATAAGGACTTAGAGATAGCCCACAATTCGGACGAACAGACCGTTTGCCGGGTATTCAACACTGACTCAAAGCGCGAAGCCATTCAGGTCATAACTGACGAAATAGACAATTATGAATCTGCCCTCGAAGAGTTTGACCAGCCGGCCAATGACGATGATGGCATGGACTATGACGCCCTGTGCAGTGTCCAGGGGCTTGCCCGATATGCTTAATCTTTTCAAACCCTGCTGACGGCCAGTGACCGGCAACCGATAGCGAGAATCGGGCAGGGTTCTACTTGATTGGTTCTTTGACGTATTGGAAATTTTAGGTGTACCGCTACACCTGACGCAAAAGGGAGACGACTGAGTAGCGGTAGCGGCTGTGTGAAAAGAGTGTGAGTAATGGACTGACAATAAGATAACGCAGCATACGAATCACACAGACAACAAAAAGACACTTATACGATTGCAGGTGGCCGTAGGCCGGCTACAAAGACAATCTTCACTGATTAGACACCAGCAAGAACTATATATCCCGTGGCTTATCAAAGGTTTGGTAAGCAGTAAGGCAACCATCGGAACGCCCACGGGAACGAATTTTAAACTACACGATTATGGAAGTACACAATTACAAGGCATTTGACTCTTCGGATGTACTGAAGCTGATACCGAAGGATGATGTGGTGGCCTACTACGGTATGTATTACCTGATGTCGGATTATGGACTTGAGGAATGTCTTAATCTGATATGTGATGAAGATATTGCAGAATATCTCGAGAAACAAGGTTATAAAATCGAAAAACCGGAAGAGCCATGCGAAAACTGATAGTTCTCTGTGCTATATCCGTCGTGATAATGCACTTTAATCAAGATCTGTCCGCTATGTATTGGATAGGGTTCATAGGAGTTACAATCACAAGTTTATTAATCGGAAAAAGATTAGACAATGAACGAACTGAAAGAAACAATAGATAATATCTGTGATGATTTCGCTGACATCAATGCAATACTGGCAGCCCGTTCAAGAGAACTGGACAGACGTGAGGCCTTTGATCAAGAAATCAGCGAACAGATTCAAAATTTGCTGAAAGAAAAGAAGTGATATAATAGACAGATAGTTCAAGGGTAGAATATCCTGCATGTCAGGAAGGTTACGGGTTCAAGTCCCGTTCTGTCAGCAATCAATTAAAAGTTATTTATATGGTAAAAGAAATAGAGGTTAATGAAAGCTACCAGACAGTACGTCTCTTTGACGTAATGAAAAAAGGGGATATCTACAAAGTTCCTTACGACAAGAAACGGCATAACGGAATCAAGTTGGAAGCTTCACGTCGAAACCGAGACCTCCGGCTGATTGGGGTTCTGAAAAATAAAATGGACTTGAAATACCGGGTGTCAGCAACAGAATACCCCGGATTCTCAGCGATTATCTGCTTAAAATAAATGCTTATGGTAAACGAAGAAGTTTTAAAAATCGTCCTGAATGACAAGACCTTCGGGCGGGACCAGGCTGCGGATATTGTTGGTGGCCTGTCCCGTCTGGTTGACCTGATAGGCAAAGGTCTTATCAGGGCAGAGAAACGGACGAACAAGCAGAACGGAAAGTGGTTCTGCAATGCCTATGATGTGATTAAATACGCACAGTTGAAATATTGAAATACACGATTATGGAAGGACAGCTTATTTACGGAAAGATGGCCAGTATTCTTAAAGAGACGAAAGCCATTACAAAATCTGAGAAGAACCAGCAGCAGGGCTTCAAGTTCAGGGGCATAGACAATGTGATGAACGAACTTCACGAGCTGTTTGCCAAGAACGAAGTGTTCATCCTGCAAGAAGTACAGGGATTCACAACGGAAAACAGACCTACGAAATCCGGCGGTACAAATACATTCACAAGGGCGACAGTCAAGTTCAGGTATATAACTACAGACGGCAGTTGTGTTGAGACGGTGAATGTCGGAGAAGCGATGGATTCAGGGGACAAGGGTATGAACAAGGCAATGAGCATCGCGCTGAAATATTCGTTGCTGCAAATGTTTCTTATCCCCACCGAAGAGCCGAAAGACCCGGATGCCACCACACCTGAAGAAACTGACTATTTCGCGATGGCGGAGCAGGAGGTGAACGCCGCGCAGACCGTGGAAACCCTGCAAAGTATATGGCAGAACTATACCGTATTGCAAGGTGACAGAAGATTCATTGATATTGTAAACAAGAAAAAAAACTCGTTAAAAAATGGATTTAATTAAATCAAGTGTCCTTTTCGACAAGGACACACATACCTACACCACCCCCGAAGGCGTGCGCCTGCAAGGCATTACCGGGATAATTGAGAGGCAACTGTTCCCGGACAAGTATTCGGGCGTTCCCGAATTTGTAATGAAAAGGGCAGCCGAAAGGGGTTCTTTCGTGCATGAGGTCTGCGAACTCGTGGATGATTTGGATATTGACCACGAAAGCGAGGAAGCCCGCAACTATCAAAAAATAAAAGAAAGTTACGGGCTTCAATATGAAGCGAGCGAATACCTTGTATCGGACAACGAGCACTTCGCTTCCTGTATTGACAAGGTATATCGGGAAAGTGACAGCGAATTTTCATTGGGTGACATCAAGACAACATACAAGCTCGACAAGGAGTATGTAAGGTGGCAGCTGTCCATTTACGCTTATTTGTTTGAAAGGAAGAACCCCGGATGCAAAGTCGTAAGGCTGTTCGCCATCTGGCTAAGGGGAAGCATTTCAGAACTTTTGGAAGTGGAACGCATACCTGACGGTATCATCCTTGAACTGCTCTCAGCCGAAATAGAGGGACGCAAGTTCATAAACCCTTATGCCGTACCTTCGGTTAAGACTGACATGCCTTTGAAGTACCGTGAAATGGAGGATTCAATCATAGAGATAACCGAGCAGGCGAAATATTGGTCGGAACGCAAGAAGGAGCTTACGGACGGTGTGATGAAGGAAATGGTCAAGGCGGGTGCTTATTCATGGAAAGGTGAAAGCGTCTCTTTCATCCGCAAGAAAGATTCCATCAGAAGGACATTTGACCGTGAAGCCTTTGAGAGAGATTATCCAGGTGTCTATGACAAGTATCTTGTAGATACGCCTGTATGTGGAAGTATAACATTAAAAGTATCATAAATGAGTAATCAGATAACCGGGCGGCTGGTCTATATCGGCCAGCCCCAAGAAATCCCATCCAAAAGCGGTGGAAACCCGTTTGTGAAACGTGAATTTATTCTTGATGCCACGACACACGACCCCTATACAGGTGAACGCAGCCAGTACGAGAACATTCTACCTCTTGAAGTAAGCGGTGACAAGTGCGCCGAACTTGACCAGTTCAGAACCGGCGATGTGATAACGGTTTCCTTCGCCTTGCAGGGCAGGGAGTGGACGAATCAGGACGGTCAGGTGAAACGGATGGTTTCAATCCGCTGCTATAAACTGGAGGCAAGAAGACCTGTACAGCAGGTTGCACAGGCGGCTCAACCCGTTCAACCAACGGTACAGCCTGCACCGCAACCGGCATACCAGCAGTTCCCGCCGCCTGTAGATGAGAATGGAGAACCTAAAGACAATCTTCCATTTTAGCCTATGATATTCAATCTGAAGAATGAATACGATGTACCCAAGTTCAAAGCCTATGTAAACAAGCTGTTCCAGGAGCATGCTGTTGTGGAAGTGAGAAAGAAGCTGCCCAACCGCACGCTGGCACAGAACAGCTATTTGCATCTGCTTTTAGGGTATTTCGGTAGTGAATACGGTTGCAGCCTCGATGAAGTTAAGATAGACTATTATAAGAGGACTTGCAACCGTGATTTGTTTGAGAGAAAGACGGTCAACAAGAAAGGCAAAGAAGTTACCTATCTGCGAAGTTCGGCAGAACTTACGACAGGTGAAATGACCCTTTCAATTGACCGTTTCCGAAACTGGTCTGCGTCCGTTGCCGGTATCTATTTGCCTGCTGCAAACGAACAGCAGATGCTTATCTATGCACAACAAGAAATCGAACGTAACAACGAATTTATTTGACTATGGACAAATTTTTAGGACAGGACATCCCTGAGCAGGAACGGTGGCAGTTTCTTCAGGACAATGCCGATGCGGTAGAGAAAATCGGCTACACCCATCGGTTCACACCCGAAGAACTGGCTCAGAAGAAAGAAACCTTAGCCGAGGTTTCAATCACCATCAACGATGTTGAGATGGAAAAGAAAGAGGCTATGGAAAGTTTTAAAGAACGCCTGAAGCCTTTGAACGAAGAAAAGCAGGAACTTCTGGACCACATTAAAAGAGGTTCAGAGTTCGTCGAGAATGAAGAATGTGCCAAGATTCTTTATCACGAGGAAAAGATGGCCGGATTCTACAACAAGCTGGGCGAACTGGTCTACAGCCGCCCGATTATGCCACAGGAAATGCAGAAGACAGTATTTAGTATTAACCGTAAAACAGGAACAGATGAGTGAGAACAAAATCAACCTGGTAGTACCGAAGGATTATAACGGTACGCCAATCGAAGTTGTATTACGTGAAGGTGAAGCACCCGTAGCACTTGACCCGAAAGAGCCTGAAAGAGTGAATATCACAGGAACGATAGATGCACCTTTCAAATGGCTGGAGAAGCGTGTCGAACTGATTAATCAGAAATCAGCTAATATCATAGTAAACCGTGACAAGATGGGACTGGCTCTGACTATTGATGAAACCAACTACTATCAGACTGAAATCAGTGGTGTTTTACAACCTTCAAAGGAAGTGCTGGAGTTCGGTATCAATACCGACAAGAAATGGGAGCCTATCAAATTGTCCCAGTTCTTCAAGATGCACCGTGCCTTCTTCAAGGATAAGTCTGAGAACATGATGCTGGTTTCCACTTTGAAGAATTTCAAGGCGAAGGTGAATCAGGATATAGAACGTAGCAAAGAGGAAAACGGCAGCAAGACGGATAATTATTCTCAGGTAGTTGATTCTAATCTACCGAAATCATTCAAACTGAACATTCCTCTTTTCAAAGGTTTTCAGTGTGAAGAAATCGAGGTTGAAATTTATGCTGATGTAGATGGACGGGAAGTTTCTCTCTCTTTGGTCTCTGCCGGTGCGAATGAAGCCATTGAGGAATACAAGAACAAAGTGATTGATGAACAGATTGAAGCAATTAAAGCTATTGCACCTGACATCGTAATTATCGAAGTATAATTGACAGCCCGGAGAGACGGGCATCTGGTATCGTGGCGGAAATTGGGAATACGACGCATGAAAACTAAGGGACTTTTACTCCCGCAACCGAAGGTAAACGTAAAGTCGTATTGTAGGTTGCAAAAGCTCATGCAGTGCGGCTATAGACGCAATGCAGGTTCGAATCCTGCCGGTACCACAAACTAAAATTATAAATTATGCCGTATTACATCAAGAAACCTAAAAAGAAGAAAGAAAAGCCCTTGCCGTTATTCGACAAGGCAGGTATTAAAGTAAAGAAGAAGCCGGATTTAGTGGCCAAACTCGACAAAGTTTTCAGCCGCTATATCCGGCTTCGTGATTGTATGCCAAACGGTTATTTCCGTTGTGTCTCGTGCGGCCAGATAAAGCCATACGAACAGGCAGATTGCGGACACTTTCATTCACGCCGTCACATGGCCACACGATTTGACGAAGACAATGCACATGCAGAATGCAGGGCGTGCAACCGTTTCAGCGCAGATCATCTGATACAATATGAAAAGAATCTGAAAGCCAAAATCGGACAACAGCGTTTCGACAAATTGGCATGGAAAGCTGGACAGGCTAAAAAGTGGACTGATTATGAATTAATTGAACTCACAAAGTATTACAAGGCTTTGGGAGACAAATTTAGCAGGGAGAAAGGTTTATGAATACTCTTTTTGAAATACCTCTTAGCAAAACTAAATCAAAGAATCACGGAGGTAAGATATGTAGCAAATGTGGAAAATTTAAGGCATACAAGTATTTCTCAAAGGATAATGCGCGTAAGGATGGGCTACGCTCATCATGTAAACAATGCGACAAAAAACAACAACATGAGTGTAGGCAACATATTTCCTACATATCTGTAACGGAAAAACAATGCTCCGAGTGTGGTAGAATACTCCCCATTGGAAAATTTGGAATTGATAAAACCAAAAAAGATGGACATAGAAGTTACTGCCTTGAATGTATGGGTGAGCAACAACGCCACAGAAAAAGGATAAGATTAATCAAACAGCCTACATCTAAATTATGATATATAAATTACGTGACTACCAGCAGAAGGCCAGTGATGCAGCAGTCAGTTTCTTTGCCAACAAAGCCAAGAAGAATAATGTTATCATGGTGCTTCCAACCGGTGCTGGCAAGAGTCTTGTTATAGCTGATATCGCCAGCCGCCTTGAAGGGCATACGCTGGTGTTTCAGCCGTCAAAAGAGATATTGGAACAGAATTTCCTGAAGCTCTGTTCTTATGGAATTCTGGACTGTTCCATTTATTCCGCATCATTTGGGCGGAAAGAGATTTCAAGAATAACATTCGCTACGATTGGTAGTGTTGTCAATCATCCAGAACTCTTTCAGCATTTCAGGAATATTATTATAGACGAATGCCATCTGGTTAACCCGAAAGAAGGAATGTATAAATCATTCCTTTCTATGCTAAAGTGTAAGGTGCTTGGACTCACAGCTACGCCTTACCGCCTTGCATCAAGCAGGGATTTTGGCAGTATGTTGAAGTTTATCACTCGGACCCGGCCTTGTGTATTCTCTGAGGTTATTTATCAGGTTCAAATCTCCACCCTTTTGGATATGGGTTATCTGTCAAAGCTGAATTATTATGAAATGAACCCTTTAGGATGGAATGAACTTAATCTGAAGGTGAACACGACCGGAGCCGACTACACAGACAAGTCTGTCGTAAAGGAGTATGAGCGTATCGATTTTTACGGGTTTCTGGTCAGCATTGTACAAAGACTAATGAACCCTAAAAGCGGGATAAAACGAAAAGGTATATTGGTCTTCACGAGGTTTTTGAAAGAAGCTGAACGCCTTACCTGGTCTATTCCCGGAGCGGCCATCGTTTCAGGAGAAACCCCAAAGAAAGAGCGTGAGAGTATTCTTGAGGCATTCAAGGCCGGAGAAATTCCGGTCGTGGCCAATGTCGGCGTACTTACTACCGGATTTGATTACCCAGAACTGGATACGATTGTCATGGCACGTCCTACGATGTCTTTGGCTCTCTGGTACCAGATTGTCGGTCGTGCCATCCGTCCGCATCCAAATAAGGAAGCCGGGTGGATAGTTGACCTTTGCGGAAATCTGAAACGCTTTGGCGAAGTGAAGGATCTTCGCCTGGTAGATGGTGGTAATGGCAAATGGGCCGTGTACTCCAATAGCAGACAGTTGACTAACGTAAGATTCTAAAACTATGGAAGAAGGATTTTTGAGACTAAGCCGCAGGTTTTTCTCGAATGAAATGTGGAAAGTTGCCCGTGAGTTTTCGGAATGCGAAGCGTGGCTTGACTTGATTCAGTCAGCACGATTTGATGCAACCGACGAGGCGTATAGCGAACTCATCGGAGGTCGAGAAATCTCTTATACAAGAGGTCAATATCCGGCATCCATATCGTTTTTGATGAAGCGTTGGAAATGGTCTGAAAAGAAAGTCAGATATTTTCTTTCCAAATTGAAGAAGAAGGGGATGATTACAACTTGCAACCAACAGGGTATGACTGTCATAACCCTATGCAATTATGATGACTACAATCCTATCAAGGACAAGCCAAAGGACAATGGTAAGGGCATAGATAATGATAAAGAGATCAATGACTTAAAGGTGTCTGTGGGCGAACTAAGGGCAGAGCTAAGGGCAATGTCACAAAAAATGGCTGATAAGATTGAAGATTTGGGGCAAGGTAGGGGCAATAAGAAAAAGAAAGATAAAGAAATTATTAATAATATTATTCCCCCCACACCCCCCAAGGGGGAGGGACTTAACATAAAAGCCCGTTATCTTTTTGAAACCCATTATAGACAGTTGTTTGGAAGTGATTATTACTGGACGGCCAAAGATGCAGGGGCAATGTCCCAGTTACTTCAGAAGCTGAAGTTCCAGCGGGAGCAAAAGCAGATGGACGTAGCTGAGGATTCAATTCTGTATGCTCTTCAGTATCTGCTATCGTCCATAAAAGAGGGGTGGATATTCGAGAATTTCAGTGTGACGAACATCAATTCCAAGTTTAACGAGATAGTTTCCCAAGCCAAGAAAAAGGCTTTTTCCAAAACAGATATAGGCGTAGTCCTGAAAGATAATTCTACTGAAAAATACAAAGACAAAGGATGGTAACATGGAACAGATAGATTTCAGACAAACAATCGAAAGGCTGAAGGATACGGGGTTTTCACCTGTACCGAATACGGTAGAAATTTCTATTCCGGATGCAAAGAATGTTTTAAGGGCTGGTATTAAATACTTCACGGGGGAGAATGCCAGATGGCTTCCGGAGTATGAAGAGGTTGCAAGCTGGCTGGCCGGCAATGGAGGTCGTGGGCTATTGTGCTTCGGCAATTGCGGAAGAGGAAAGACTCTTATTTGCGGAAGGATTGTTCCTTTGATCCTGAATCATTATTGCCGGAAGGTGGTAAGCTGCTACGATGCACAGCAGATGAACGCTGATCTGGATGTTGTGAAGCAGAAGCATATCATCTACGTTGACGATATAGGAACGGAGAATTTAAGTGTGAAATACGGCGAAAGAAGGCTTGCTTTTGCAGAGTTGGCAGACGAGGCTGAGAAGAAAGGGAAACTTCTTATCCTGACTACTAACCTGTCGATTGATGAGTTGAGAGAAAAGTACGGTGAGAGAACCATCGACCGTTTGAAAGCTATAACCAGAACCGTATTGTTCAGCGGTGAAAGCCTACGAAAATGAAAATCACAATCTATTGGGTAACGCGGGATTGGGAGTTAATCCGGAAACTGCGTGATAAATACAAAATACCCCAATATACAACAGTCAATGGGTTAACCGAGGCAGAAGTAAACGACGAAACCCTTAACAATCTTCGCAAAGGTGAACCAAAGTATCTAATCATAAGAAAAATAGAACAATCTGATAAATCTGTGGAATATGCAAAAAGAAATGCTATTGAGAAAGCTGGATATACTGAAGAAGTCCTACAAGGAAGTGAGGAAGAAGGGCAACAGCCCGGAGGCTAAGGCTATCCACGTCGAGATTGAGCAACTAGTTAAGGATATAGAAGAAGCCGAAACAGAGGAACTCATACAGAAGGCAAAAGAAGCTGGAATACTTCCGAGGCTGGAACGCATAATAAGCATGATTCAGCTTCTTTCCTGTGAGGCTAACGACCTGTTATCTGAAGCAGAGGACAATTTTAAGAAAGCCGGGCTGATGACTGACAAGATAGTATATATGCAGAGGGAGTATTACAAGGCAGCCAATGTCTACTTCAAGGAATTTGCAGAGATAATCAAGAAAACTAACACTGGTAATGATATGTTTAGCGACCTTGAAAATTTCGACAATATGATACGCATTTGGGCCGATTTGAAGGAAAGGCCGAAACCGAAATCCCTCATGGGAGGTTGCAAGGCTGCGGCAGGCAAGGCGAACGGACTTAGCCAGATGTGCCAAAAATGCCCTTTGACCTATAATCCTGAAACACTTATCTGTCAGGCTTGTGATAAGTCTTTTAAAGAAGGGTTTCAGAAGGGTGCTAAATGGCTTGAGAGGAAAAGAATTGATAGAATAATGAACAAAGACTAGGAGGTGTAGATATGAAAGAATCGCAGGACCCAATGATACCACGTAAAATGGAGCTGGATAAGAATCCTCACGGAACAGAATTGAAAATATCCCAGCAAAAAGAACTGGAGAAAACAGGCAGATATGTAGCTATCCCCGGTGATAAGACACATACTATGATTTTCATTAAGGATGGTGAAAACGCAGAAAAGAAAATAACTGCATTTCTGGAAAAAATTAATAAACGACCTCTAAGATGGAATTAAAATAATATTGTTATGTCAAGTTCAACTTTTGAAACAACAATCCAGACGTATCTGGAAAACCGCGCAAAGACTGATTCGCTCTTTGCCGAAACTTACAAGAAAGCGAACAAAAGTATCAAGGAATGTTGTAATTACATTTACTCCCAGGCACGGAAATTGGCCAAAGGTTCCAACTCGGTTGGTATCGATGATGCGACAGTCTACGGTTGGGCTGTCCACTACTACGATAAAGATGCAATCAAGGTTGATGGAGTAGAGAGCCGTGTAGAGGTGGCAACACCGGAGCCTACTTCGGTAGAGCAACCGAAACCGCAGCCTAAGCCGGTCCAGAAACGCAGGAGAGGGGAGGATAATAGTCTGCAACTTTCATTATTTGGGGAATTATGAAACCGAGAACAAAACGTGAAAAGCTGGTGGTTGAACTCAGCAGTAAGCTGCTAGCAATAACAGAAACCCAGATAAGATGGGGAAAGAAGCATTGTTTTCCGCATAATGCTTACCGCTGTAAAGATGAAATGTGGTGCAGTGAATGTGGAAAGATGTGGGTTGATGTAACTGGCCAGAAGGAAGGGTACATCAAGTGTCCTTACTGCGGAGAAAAGTTGGAAGTGAAGGTAAGCCGTAAGACCAAGGATAATGCAGTAAGTTATCTGACAGTCGTTATAACATCGGGAGATTTTCAGGTGCTCCGTCACTTCTACACAGCCAAGTATGCAAGGAAAGAACGTGACACACATTATTTCATCGATGAGGTATGCCAACAGTGGATAACTGCAGACAGAAAAGAAACGGTTATGGCCAAGGCTATGAATATGGGATATAGAGGTTGGCTTCACGGTACAGATATGAGCATCAAGCAGGACGGAAATATATACTGTTCACATTCGTATGACATAGATGGTTATGTATATCCGAAAGTAAAGCTGCTGCCTATACTCCACAGGAACGGTCTTCGTACTTCGTTCCATGGTGTTACTCCGGCCAGACTGATCCGTGCGATTCTTGGGGAAAGCAAGTATGCGGAAATGTTGCTGAAGACAAAGCAATATAGTATGTTGGATTTCTATATGCATCGAGGTGGGCTTTCCCATCCGTGGGCAGTGAATATCTGTAACCGCAACGGGTATATCATTAAGGACGGATCGATGTATGACGATTACCTTCATTTGCTTGATTATTTCCACCTTGACACACATAATGCTCACTATGTATGCCCAAAGAACCTGAAGAAAGAGCATGACAAACTGGTTGAGAAAAAGAGAAAGACAGAAGCGAAGATTTGGGCCGAGGAGGAACGGAAGAGACGGATTGAACGCATGTCCAGAATGAAACAGGATATCCTCTCTTTCATCCAAAGAATCCAGCCATTCCTGGGAATAGAAATCAAGGATGAGGATATTGTGATCCGTCCATTGGAAAGTGTTACCCAGTTCTATCAGGAAGGAAAGGCAATGCACCATTGCGTATATAGCAACGGGTATTATAAACGCAAGGACTGCATAATCCTTACAGCGCAAAAGAATGGGAAACGTCTTGAAACGGTAGAGGTCTCTTTAAAGACCTTCAAGATCGTACAGAGCAGGGCGGTCTGTAACAAGACCAGCGATTACCATGATCATATTATCAAATTGGTAAACCGTAACATGGGACTGATCAGGAGGGCCGCATCATGAAAGTCTGTGTCGAGTGTGGCCGGAACCTTCTGGAAAGCAAGTTCCGGGCCTATGAAACAAAATCCGGCATTCATTACACCAATAGATGTCGGTTATGTGAGAGCAGGCACACGGCTGAAAGAAGAAAGCAGGACAGACTGCATGGGCGGCTGGCCAGATATACCAATGATCAGCTGGTGGCCGAACTACGGAGACGTGGAGCGCATATCATGTATGGAAGTGATTTTGATTGTGTAACAACGATTTGACGATGGGAAAGCTGAAAGTTTATTATGGATGGGCGAAGATAGGCACTATCCGCAAGAAACGTGCTATATCCGTCATATATGAGAATGAATGGCATGGCTGCAGGTGTGATCGTGGACAAAGGATTTTGATGTCATCACAGGAAACAGTAATAGAGAGGTACCAGGATGAGGAAGAAGAGAAAGCCGCAAAGGATTGTACCCGGATATTTACCGAGTATAGCCTGTTCTTTGACGAAAAGCCAATAAACGGCAGTCTTAACAAGATACTCCAAATGAACAGTGAGGCCGACAAGAATCATGTATCTAAGGCTATGCGTGATAAGATTGCTGAAGCCTTACGAAAAGCCTTTATGAAGGCCAACCGCGGATATAGAGAACCAGATGGACAACAACTTGAATTAAATTTTGAATAACATGGGAAAGCAGGAAAGTTTGAGTGATTGTTATCAGTTCGCAAAGGATTTGGCCAAAGCTGAAAGGGAGCTGAAAATCGAGAATTGGGTGCAAATCAGCATCTGCTACGGTTACGGTCATCAATCTGTCACCCTATACACCTACGACCTTCCGCGTGAAGTGTACGAAAGGAGGATGTGGGTAATCAGGTGGAGGGTGGCCAGATTGCAATGCCAGCATCCAAGGAATGATGTGTACACTTCTTTTTACTACTACGACAAGCGTTCAGGAGAGTCGCTTGAAGTGAGTTCCTGCCTTTCAAAGCTGGTTTCAGCAAAAGCCCAGATAACAAAAGCAGAACGTAGGATGAATGAGTACATTGAGCACAACCGTCAGAGCAACATGTTCTTTGATGAGAATACGGACGAAGAACTGGTTAAGTTCCGGGAGAAACTGGAACGCAAGAAACTCGAATGTGCCGAGTGTGAAAAGAGACTTGAGCAACTTGTAGAAAAAAGGAGAAATAATCAATGAAAACGAAATTGTATTACCTGTTTCTGGCAGTCATGTGGTGGTTGCTGGGATAGGTGGAAAGGAGAAATGAATATGACAAGAAAGGAAGAAATGCTTAGGGAAGCCGTTCACGATCATTATCAGTGTAACGGAAAGTATGCTTGTGAAGAACGTGCTTATTGCCGGTTCTGCGAGGGAGAAAACATAGCACATGATTGTGATGAAGATTGCTATGCAGATGAATTCAGCGAAGGATTTATAGCTGGCTGGGATGCATGCTTGAAATACCTTGCTTCATTGCCGCTGGATGAAGCTGCTAACAGAATTGTATATCATGGAACTGAGATAAGTGATAATCCAACAAGTAAGAAATGAAAGTAATATCCATTAAACAGCCGTGGGCTAGCTTAATCGCTCACGGTATTATAGACATCGAGAACCGGACATGGAAGTGCCCTCAGAAGTATATCGGTCAAAGGGTGCTTATTCACGCGTCAAAGGCCGCAGTAGGGTGGAGAGATGGTCCGTTGAATTTTCGCCAAAGAGATGTAACCAGAGAACATGGATTCTCTTTTGAGAATCTCCCCAAAGGAGCCATCATCGGTAGCGTGGTTATTGCCGATTGCGTACAGAACCATCCATCCGTCTGGGCTGAGAAAGGTTGCTGGAACTGGGTACTGAAAGATGCGGTACTATTTGATAAGCCGATTATGAATGTGAAAGGGAAACTTGGTTTTTGGGAGTATAATATAGAAGAAACAAAATGAATCTAAATAAATTGAGAGATAAAGCCTACCAGTGCGCCGTAGCCCACGGATGGCATGACGAGAACCAGAGTGACGAACATTTCCTTTGTCTGGTCATATCCGAACTTATGGAAGCGGTGGAGGCAGACCGGAAAGGAATGCACGCTAACCGGGCTAATTTTGAATATTACATGAAACAAAGGAAACGTGATGATGGGGAATTTATGTACGCTTTCAAGCATGGAATCAAAGACAGCGTGGAGGATGAACTTTCCGATGCCTGCATCCGTCTGCTGGATTTGGCCGGATTGAGAGGATATGATTTTGATAGCTTCGACTACGAAGGAAGCGATACGGAAGACTATTCCGATATGAGCTTCACGGAGTCCATGTTTAGAATCTGTGTTTATGTCACCGACAACTTCTACCGGGATGAACCATTTATCCTTCTAAATGAGATATTCGCTTTCTGTCTGGACAGAAATATCGACATCTTCTGGCACATCGAGCAGAAGATGAAATATAATGAACTACGTCCGTATAAGCACGGAGATAAAAGCTACTGACCATGAGACACGCATTCTACGCCTTAATCATCATACAAGCCCTGTACGAGCTTGTGAAGCTGCTCAAATGTAAATCCTTGTATCGCCATGCAAAAGTCTTTCAGAAGCTGGATAAGACATCAAAAAGATGGTATCTGATGGCGCATCCGTGGCTTCATGTTGCATTCTTCATGGATACCATCGGACTTTTATTACTGGGGATGGGATTGTTTTCAAGCCAGTGGGTGTGTTTCCTTATTGTCCTGGCCATGAGTTTCAGTCAGATCCAAAAGCTGGGAGCATGGGCGGTGTTCCTGGACAGTCTGGTAACGGTCATCATCTACACTTTCGCTATCCTGAACACATATCACTTGATATAATGAAAAAAGGGAGCCAGCCCACACGATTAGAAGCCAACTCCCACACACGATTATGATGCAAATATAAGAATTTCTAACTAAAACTTTCCTACTATGACAAAAGAATTTTCATCAATCGTGGAGTTGAGATCAATACGTGAACAGAAATCAAGATTATCAGAACGTGAACAGGAGTTAGCATCGCCTATTTTGACCGATTTGTCACTTATTCCGGAGATTTATGGCTGGTTCAAGGAACTGTTGGCCGGGATGGATTGCCCGCCCAATCCTGAGAGCGTCACCCAGCGAAAGAAGTTCCTCTTCATCGTGCTGTTCTTGTTCGCCCCCAGCGTGCTGGCCGGCGGTCGGCTGCCGAATGGGATTAGGGCGGAGATTGCCGGCGTGTTCCCGGATGTCTCTCCATGTGTAATATCGAACAATATCGCTGATGTTTCCTTTATCTACCAACAGTATAAGGATTTCCGGCAGGATATAGAATTTATTTACAATCAGGTTTTAGAAAAGTTGAAAATCAAAGGGCTAATCAAGTAACCCCGTTCCGAAAGGTTCGGGGTATTTTTATGAAACATTTTGCCAATTGTTCGTTCTTGGTTTAAGCAATCTTAGGCTAAAAATCACCATGTTGGTAACTTTGTCTCAAAGAGATAATAACAGCTATCCTCACGGCTGAAAAGTATAAACCCTGCCATTGGTAAGAAGTGAGGAGCTTGCCTTTGGTGGGGTAATTTTTTAATTTAAGATTCACTGAGACATGAAAACAAATCAAGAAATGGTAAGGCAAATGGGAAATTTAGAAGTTATTCAACGCACCGTTGATGGCTATTTCAATGCTACCAGGCTTGTAAAGTTATGGAACGAACGAAACTCCTCAAACAAAGAATTGAAGAAATACTTTGAAAATGAATCAACCAAGGAATTAATCGCTACCATTGTTGAAAAAGAAAATCTAAATGGGCAAAATTCTCCCTATTTAAGTTCACGCGGTAAATGCGGTGGAACCTGGGTTCATCCTGTATTGTTCATTGATTTGGCTATGTGGCTAAATGCGTCATTCAAATATGATGTAATCAAATTCGTTTCTGACCAAATGATTCGTTACCGGAATGATGCTGGGGACGCTTATAGGGAACTCTCTTCTGCCATCATGAAAATCGTTCCCAAAGACTTTATGCCTAAAGCCATGCAGAAGGTAGGTGAAGCCTTGAACTGGGTTATCTTCAACAGTCATGAAAAGATGCTACGTAATAAGCATGGTGAGGAGAAAAAACAACGTGAATTGTGGCAGCTCGAAAAGAAGGTTGCTGATTTGGTCAATGAAGGTTTCTTGACCGATTATGAGAGCCTTATCGGGTATCTGAGACTTCAATACCAGAAAAGGAACTATCCAAAGGTCTTTGCTAATGCTGGATAAAATATTACATAAGTAGAAAAGCCGGAGCGTTATGCTTCCGGCGTTTTTTTAATAAAAGAAACAAGGACAGAGTCTGTGTTGTTTCTTTCTACTATGCAATAATTAAATCCTAATTTTCTTGCCCATCTTCCGGTTGGTGTATTTAATGCACTCTCTTCATTTGTCATACCATTTTTAATATTTTTCTGGTAAACATGAAGATTCGTTGATTTACCTTCATCACAATAAGCGAATTCATCATCACTATGCCATGAACCTACAATTTTATTAATTGTATTAGAAACACTTAATTCATTAAATACTTTTTGAAATGCATCAAAACCGATACCTTTCTTTTGATATGCATTATCAATATGAATGACAGAATAAAAATCTCCTTTTATTACGTATCCTTCTATTCTTCCTATTTCTCTGTTGTTTATCAATATGCTATACGCTACAGATTTGTTCTCTTCTAGCAATTTTATAAACTGCAAATTTTCTATCATATACTATTTTTTAAAGAAAATTTATGGAGGTACCTCATAATAAGGGTATTAATAAAGTGATCTATATATAAATTGAGCAAGGAATAATTGATATAACACGCTGAATCTATTTCAAAGGTGGCTGACCCAATATAGCTCTTACTTTATTTGTAGTGTTTTTTGCTAACGCCTCTGTGGGAAAGTAATTGTTGCTGTCCACATAATAATTGAGTTCCCCATCATAAATACATGATTTAATTTGAACATTTGCGAAATCACATTTATTAGAGACGTATACATACCAGTATTCATCTTGATCCCTTATTTAATTTATCGTTTTATCAATTCCTCTAATATTCGTAAAGATCTTGACAGATCTGATTCAAAAAAACCATGTTCAAACAATCCAGTAGCACGACCTTCGTTCAATTCTAAATACAATTCATCATTAATCCCGTGAGAAAATGTTCTTACGCTATCTTCAATGGTACTTTTAGCAGACTTCTTATTTGTCAAACGATACGAAGAGTATTTCTCTTCTAAAAATCTATGTACACTGTTTAAATAATCTTTATCCATAATAGTCTCATTTTAATTAATTCCTAGGATTTAACTTAATTTTCTTGCCACAGTGGGGGCAGTATATTACTCCCTCTTTGGGTTTATCAAAGAGTTCTGTTACAGGCACACCTAAAGCGGTGGCTATCTCTTCAAGGCGGCTTATGTTAGGATTCCCATTAAGAGATTTGGATAGTCCGACTTCTGTAATACCTATCATGCTTGCAAGGTCCTTAAGCATTATACCTTTTTCACGACAAATTTCTTTTATTCTAAGATTCATAATTAAACCATTTGTTTATGTCACAAATATAGTCAAAAATTATAATCTGTATAAGATAATAGGTAAAATAATACTATTAGTTTAAATATTAATATCTATTAACGATTTTCTTATTGCTAATAATTATACTACCCGTATATTTGCAGTGTAATAATTAAACAGATGGTATAATTTAAACACATACGATTATGAAGACTATTAGCAGTGATTACATCAAAGAGATCAAAGAACAGATCAGAGTTATCAATGAAGCTCTTAAAAGAGTGCAAGAAGCTGAAAAGGTTCAAGTGACAACATCTAATACACGAGAGTATGAGACATCTAAAAAAGAAGCTATAAACGCAAGTTCAGAAGTGATGGTTGCTTTAGAAGAAGTTGTAAGACTTGCTTCGGCTATGGGCTGTGCTACTGGCCTGTATGACATAAACAAGTATCACAAGATTGTAGAACTTGATTTCAGAGATTCTCACAAGTAAATAACAGCAGGGCGAAAGCCCTGCATAATCCCACACACGATTATGAATACATATTACAAATTTTGTCCAAACGTATTTCTTGCTAAATGCGATGCTAAGCATGAAAAAGGTGAAACCATTCTTGTAACCACCAAATACGGCAAAGAGAATGAAAGCATAGTGTTTAATCTGATATTTGAACGTGACGGATTCTTCTATTACTCGATAGTTCGCGCTGATGGATTTAATGTTCAGGAATGGGCGAAGCGAAGAGCTGAACGCCGGTTGGATTGGGCTGCCACTGCAGAACGAAAGAGTGAAGAATACTTCAAAGCGTCGAATAAAGACAGCGATTTTCTCTCGTTGGGTGAACCTATTAAAATCGGCCATCATAGCGAAAGACGACACAGAAAAGCCATTGAAGATGCCTGGAATAATATGGGCAAGAGTGTAGAGTTTGACGAGAAAGCCAGAGAGCATGAAAGAATAGCTCAGTATTGGGCAAACAAGGCTGATACTATAAATCTTTCAATGCCTGAAATCGTGGACTATTATGAGCATAAGTTAGCAGTAGCTAAAGAGTACCACGAGGGGTTGAAATCCGGCAAATATCCACGTGAGCACTCATACTCTTTGACGTATGCAAAGAAAGCGGTAAACGAAGCTCAAAAGAATTTCGATCTGGCAAAGAAACTTTGGTTATAAACTCGGTAGCCTTCGGGTTACCACTATTTAAGATGGTTATGAAAGAGAAAGAAATCCTGCAAGAAATAATTGAGTGGCTGGATAATGATACAAACTACTTGTCTACTAGGACAGACTATGCCAGAGGGTATAAATCCGGTATAGAATGTGCAAAAGAAATTGTTGAAAGCATCATCAATAAACACGACCCTGATTTATTACCAAACAATTAGCAAATTGTTTCGTATGCGTTGAATTGTTATTCAAAATTGTCTTCATAATGGGGTATCTTTGTATAGATGCCATCGCGGGTTAGAGCAGTGGTCAGCTCGTCACTTTGACTTGGTGAAAAGCAAATAATTGAATATATGAATAGTAGATATGAAATATTGGCTAAAGAAAAAGGTTATTTTGTAGATAAGCAAGGTAACGCATATTCACCACGAGGTAATAAGGTCGGGACTCGCGGCAAAGATCCGTATTTGTATTTTGGTATAAGAGTGTCTAAAACAAAAGTTATCAAAGTATATATACATCGTTTGCAGGCCTATCAAAAGTTTGGCGATTTGATATTTAATGATAACATAGAAGTAAGGCATTTAAATGGTAATTCTTTTGACAATTCATTCAAAAACCTTGCGATTGGAACACCATCAGAAAATGCTATGGATAAACCAGAGTCAAAAAGAAAGAAAATTTCTTTGGCTGCATCCAATAAATTAAAAGTGTATTCAGATGAACTGGTTTTAGAGATACAAAAAATGAAAGAGGCTGGCATGACCTATACAGAATTGAGAAAGAAATACAATATAAAAAGTAAAAGTTCTTTGAATTATATACTAAAAAGGAAAGTATCGCGGAATGGAGCAGATGGTTAGCTTACCACTTTGACTTGGTGGGGGTCACAGGTTCGAGTCCTGTTTCCGCAACTAACATTTAAAATTTACACGATTATGAATGTATTGACATTAAGCATTAGACAGAAGTATTTTGATGAAATCTTAACAGGTAAGAAAACACAAGAGTTTAGAGAAATCAGGCCATCAAATTCAAGCAAATATATTCGCTATGTTTTGAATGGTAAAGAGTATAAAAATCCAAATGACATGCCGTCAGAGGATGAAGAACCTGGTGAAGTGACATTGTCTGCTGTTAAGTATGATGCCATTAAGTTTTTGACTGGTGAGTATAAAGGCAAACGTCCTTATGCCATTGTTGAAGCGAAATCTTCTGAGATACAAATCTTGACAGACGAAAATGATCAAGAAATAGAACTCGAAGAAAAAGGTGTGAAATACATTGCAGCGCAAATGGTTTATGGTTTGGGTAAAGTGATAGAAAAATCTGATTATTAATCTTTAAAAATAAGGCCGAGTCAACGAAACAAGAAGAAGAATCAATCGTACTACAGGTGTAACACGTATTGCACAATACGGTAGAAACACCAAAGGGCAAGCATTATCAAGAGCTCAAAGAAGAGAACAAGTAAGATATGCTTTTAGAAAGGCTGAAGGTCTTGCGGTTGGATAGTTATGACACTGCAAGAAAGGATATACAGCCATATTGACCTCGTCAGACAGAAGACTGACGGGGTTTTGCTGTTTCTGTCCTTGGGTAAGGATTCTTTGGTCTTACTGGACATGATCTACCCAAAGTTTGATAGAGTCGTCTGTGTGTTCATGTACTTTGTCAAAGGTTTAGAGCATATTGAAAGATGGATCGGCTGGGTAAAAGCCAAATATCCGAAGATAGAATTTGTTCAGGTACCCCACTGGAACCTTACCTACATTCTTCGCGGTGGCCTGTATTGTGTGCCAAATCCCAAAGTGAAGTTGCTGAAGTTGGCCGATGTGGTGAAGGCAATGCAGCTCAGATACGGGCTTTACTACACATTCTTGGGAATGAAGAAGGCTGACGGCATGAACCGCCGCCTCATGCTGAAAGGTTACGAAGCAAACGGGTATGAGAACAACGGTATGTGTTATCCTTTGGCCGACTGGACTCAGAAAGACATCCTGTCCTACATGAAGCAGAACAGCCTACCGGAGCCTGTGAGGTATTCACTCAAGACTAGTTCGGGTGTAGGCTTCAATTTGGATTGTATGCTATGGCTGGAGAAGAACTACCCGCAGGATTTACAGAGAATTTACAAGGTATTCCCGATGGCAGAAAGAATCCTTTGGGAACATAAACAAAAGCAATAGGTATGGAACTGAGCAAATACATAAAGAGTGAATCGGTAGAACTTAACCGTTCCGCCATTCACTTCGCAGATTATAACCCCAGGAAATTGTCTGAGGAATCCCGTAAGACATTAAAGCGGGGTATTAAGAAGTTCGGTCTGGTTGGTGGAATCGTAGTCAACAAGCGAACTGGCCTTACTGTCGTGTCCGGCCATCAGCGTCTAACAGTCATGGATGAGCTGCAGAAATTCCCTGAGAACGATTACAGAATCCGTGTAGATGTCATTGACGTGGACGAAAAGCAGGAAAAGGAATTAAACATCTTGATGAACAATCCAAACGCGCAGGGCGCATGGGACTATGACGCATTGGCGCGGTTAGTTCCAGATATTGATTACCAGGATGCCGGCCTGACAGCTGCCGACCTTAACATGATTGGCTGTGATTTCCTTCTCCAGACAGAGGAAGAAAACTCCATCGCAAATGCTTTGGAAGATATGATGGCACCTGTTACCGAACAGAAAGAAGCTGAAAAGGCTGCCAAGCAGATGGAAAAAGCCGAAAAGGTGGCCCACATGAAAGAAGTCAAGCAACAAGTGAAGGATGCAGCCCAGAAACAGGCACAGGATATGGACGCTTATCTGATGCTTTCCTTTGATACTTTTGAAGCCAAAGCTGCTTTTTGTGAAAGATTTGGATATGATCCATATTCCAAGTTTATCAAGGGTGAGGTATTCGATGAACAGGTAGAAAGAATTGAATAATTATGAAAGCATCAGAAGAATTTGGTGAGGTTATTGATAGAATAGATAACTTGATAGGAGCATTGGAGTTACCTATGCCTGCAGAGTTTCATGTAAATCAGATGAAGCATGAACTCAGTGAAATATCGGATAAATTGAAACGAGTATACGTCGAAGAAGAGGGTGAAAACCCTTGGGAGGAATAAATGATGAAAAGTGAATCTCAACATAAGAAACATCCAGGAGGAAGAAAGCCCAAATTCGATTACAGGGGTGAGGAATTTCTTTCTCAGGTAGAAACGTATGCCAAAAAGGGATTCACTGACCGGGAAATAGCTTTCGCGCTCGGGCTGAATCCAACCTACTTCTACGAAATGAAGGCAAAATATTCGGAGATAACTGACGTATTAGCGCGCGGGCGGGCGACAATCACCGCCGCTGTGCGTGCGAAGTTCCTTGCGGTGGCTTTGGGCGGTATCAAGACAAAGAGTACCGTAGTAAGGAAGCTGAAAGACCAAGACGGCAATCTGACCGGAGAAGAAGAACTTCAGGTGAGCGAAAGCGAGCTGGCTCCGAACCTTCAAGCAATGTCAGTCTGGCTGTATCACCATGATGAAGAATGGAGGAAGGTTGAGCGCCGGCAGGACGAAGACGTCGACATTCCAAAGGATATTGACCACGGAATTTCTATTGATTCATGGATTAAAGACAAGCTGAAATGATTGTACCCCAGGCGATATATCATCCGTTATACACCGATAAGGAAAAGTTTATCATTCTCATCACCGGTGGCCGTGGATCGGGGAAGTCTTTCAATGCTTCCACTTTCATCGAGCGGCTTACATTTGAAATGCCCCCCGTAGAGAAGATAGTCCACCAGATTCTTTATACCCGTTACACGATGGTATCTGCCGGGATGTCTATCATTCCGGAAATGATGGAAAAGATAGATTTGGACGGAACAACGAAGTATTTCAAGACAACCAAAACCGATATTGTAAACCGGATGACCGGCAGTCGTATCATGTTCCGTGGTATTAAGACTTCTTCCGGAAACCAGACGGCCAAGCTGAAATCAATTCAGGGTATCACCACCTTTGTCTGTGATGAAGCAGAAGAATGGACCAGCGAGGAAGAGTTTGATAAGATCATGCTTTCTATCCGTAAGAAGGGAATTCAGAACCGGATAATCATCATTATGAATCCATGTGACTCTAATCACTTTATCTACAAGAAATACATCGAGAACACTCATCGATTGGTGGAGATTGATGGCGTGCAGGTACAGATATCAACTCATCCCAATGTACTTCATATCCATACTACCTACTTTGACAATATCGAGAACCTTTCTCCTGAATTCCTGAGAGAAATCAAGGAAATGAAGGAGAAGAATCCTGAAAAATACGCCCATGTGGTTATCGGCCGTTGGGCAGATGTAGCTGAAGGTGCCGTATTCAAGAAATGGGGTATAGTGGATGAGTTCCCCATGTGGTGTAAGAAGGTCGGAATCGGGCTGGATTTTGGTTATACTAATGACCCTACAGCAGCTATCCGATGCGGAATAATAGATAATGCGTTGTATCTGGATGAAGTGGATTATCGTACCGGATTGCTTTCGGGAGATATTATAAAGACGCTACGCCCGTGGAATTTGAGAGTGATTGCTGACAGTGCAGACCCACGACTCATTCAGGAAATCAGTAATGGTGGAATTAAGATTTATCCAGTGGAAAAGGGTAATGGTTCAGTCAATGCCGGTATAGACAAGATGCAAGGTATGGAAATCTTCATCACCAAGCGTTCTTATAACCTTCAACGAGAGTTCAGAAATTATGTATGGGCAAAAGATAAGGACGGAAACTATATCAACGAGCCGGAAGATCACGATAACCACGGCATAGATGCTGCTCGTTACTATGTGCTGGGAGAACTTCTCGGTAGGATTATGAAACCGAAAGACATATCAGGAGTATTTGGACATTAAAAATTAATATATGAGGACCTTAGAAGAAATTTTAGCTTTGCCGGATGTAGAGAGAAAAATCTATTATCTGAAGAAAGGGCGCAAGACTGAGCTTCCTAATGCTCATGCTCTTTATAACGATTGGAACCCAAACAAACATGAAATTGTGATTGATGAAGAAAAGTATCCGAAAATTAAAATTACTACCCAGCCTGAGAAACGGATTACAGACCCGACAACAGGGAAAGAATATGTGGAACCGGCGGTAAGGAAAGAAGTTGATCCGAATCGAATTGCCCTTCCTATCGAGCAGGACATCGTGAACATTCAGACAGCCTTCACAGTCGGAACCGAACCGGTTCTTGATTGTCAGCCGGACCAGTCAGAAGAAAATCTTCTTTCTGCCTTGAAGCAGGTGTTTAAGAAGAACAAGCTGAAATACCAGAATAAGAAAGTCGTCCGGGCATGGCTGGCCGAGCAGGAAGTGGCCGAATACTGGTATGTTGTAAAAGATGATGGTTTTTGGGCAAAACTCAAACGAAAGATTTCAGGAATCTTTGGCAAGTCAAAGCCTGAATACCGTCTGAAGAGTGCTATCTGGTCTCCGTTCCGGGGGGATAAACTCTATCCGTTCTTCAATGATCAGGGTGATTTGGTTGCTTTATCCAGAGAATACAAAAAGAAAGATCTAGATGATATGGAAGTAACCAGCTTTATGACCATTACTAGGGATATGGTTTATCAGTGGGAGTTTACAAGTAACTGGACAGACAAAGGTTCATTTGCTCATGGGTTCAAGAAGATGCCAGTAATCTACATGTGGAGACCGGAGGCATACTGCGAGAAGATCAAGAGCCTTCGTGTGAGGCTGGAGAAACTCCTTTCGAATTATGCGGACTGCATCGACTATCACTTTTTCCCGATCCTTATGTTGTTTGGAAATGTGGAGAATTTTTCCGGTGAGTTCAAAAATAGGGTAGTAGAGTTGACCGGCCAGGGAGCAAATGCCCAGTACCTTACCTGGTCTCAGGTGCCCGATACCGTAAAGTTCGAGGTGGAAACCTTGCTGAGCCAGATATACGGACTGACCAATACACCGCGTATCTCTTTCGACTCATTGAAGGGTACTGGCAACGCTGTCTCCGGTGTTACTTTTGACTATGTGTTCATGTCCACCCACCTGAATGTAGAGAACCTGAACGAAACCGTCGGCGAGTTCATGCAACGACGTGTAAATTTCCTTGTCTCTGCGTTGGGGTCCGTGAATTCCACCCTTGAAGAAGCCTCCGAGACTATTGACGTGGATGTGCAGATGCAGCCATATAAACTGGAGGACATCAAAGACAAGATAGACACGGCAATCAAGGCCAAGGACGGGGAGATTTGGTCGCAGCAGCGGGCCATCACCTTTGTTGGGAACGTGGATTCTGTTTTGGACGAGATCGAAGCCATCAAGGAAGAACAGGCAGAGAACCAGAAGAACGATATTGAGAAGCAGAGACAGCTTTCTTTTCTCAAAAGTTCTAGTAAACAATTTGAAGAATAGAACAATTAGGTCAGAAATATTACGAGGTTTATACAAATTATACGGATAGAAATCTAAAATACTGACTAATTGAATAGCGGTACCTTTTGGGGGTATCGCTATTTTCTGTTATAGTAAAAATATGAATAGATTTTCTTTTTAATTATTCGTTATTTTACTATATTTGCAGAGTAATAAAGTCAGAAACGCTATGAGTTACAAATCAGTTAAAGAGGTTGTAACTATGTTGCTTGACAACGGCTTCATTCTAAAGAGCCAGAAGGGCAGCCACATGAAGTTTGAGAAAGATGGAATAACGGTAGTCGTTCCGAATCATGGAAAGAAAGGCGTTGAGAAAGGCACTTATTACAGCATTATGAGGCAAGCGGGGCTAAAATAGCCCCGGCCTCTTTTCTTAAATTATAAAATGGAGGTCAATATGAGAACTGTAGAAGTGATTGTCGAACATGCTGGGAATAATCTCAGTGCTTACATTGAAGGTGCTCCGGTTATTACTGTCGGTAATAACATAAGAGAAATTGAGGAGAACATGAAGGAAGCCATAGACTTGTATCTGGAGGACAACCCGAACCCTTGTGAGGTTCTCAAAGGAGAGTTCATCTTGAAGTTCAAAATAGACGCGGCCACCTTCATCAACTATTACAGCAGTATTTTCACAAAGGCCGCTTTGAGCCGGATCACCGGAATCAATGAGCGCCAGTTGTGGCATTATGCTGCTGGAGTACATAAACCACGCAAACAGCAGTTGGAGAAGATTCAGAAAGGTATTAACGCGCTGACAGAGGAACTGGCAGCTATAAATTTGTTGTAATTATGATAAATACAAAAGAGCTTCGTTTGGGAAATTGGGTTTATAAAGTAGATTCAAATGGTAATAAAACTCAAAAAAAAGTTTTTTCGATTCAGGAAAATTATGTATCGCTGGAAAAACAAAGAGGAAATCCTTGTTACAAAACATTAGTAGAACCTATACAATTAACAGAAGATATTCTTGTTAACTCTGGTTTTGAATATGTAAATAATCGGTATTATGCATTGGATTTAAAAAACAATTTAGCTATAGGCTTTATAGATGGTAGAGTGTTAATGTTTTTAATTGATGGGGAAGGTGATTTAGGTTTTAAAGTGATGCGTTCTACTCGTATAATTTCATATGTCCATGAACTCCAAAATCTTTATTACGATTTAACAGGAAATGAATTAAATATTATATTATAAATAAATCAGCGTGATTATCCCAGTAGTCACGCTTTCTTTTTGTCTAAAAACGAACATTCTCTTAATTGTTTCGTATCGTTAGCCTTAAAATTTCCCCCTCCACTTCTCTATCTGTAAATTTACCGTATGAAATTATTAATCAAACTCATACGGTATGACAATCTTTGAACAAATCTTGGCAGGACTACAACAGAAATTCGCTGGGGTGGATACTGCTACACTCACCCGTATTGCTACGAAAAAGGCTGAGGGTGTAACGGACGAAACGAAGGTGACCTCCATCGTCGAGGGTATCTCATTTCAGGACGTAATTCAAAACTATGGTGATTTCCGTGCAGGACAGGCGCAGACTTCCGCTGTTTCCAACTACGAGAAGAAGCATGGACTGAAAGACGGAAAACCGATCGAGAATCCGGAAGAAAAGAAAGACGAAAAGAAGGATGAGAAAAAGGAAGAAGTCCCTTCATGGGCCCAGGCTTTGATTGATTCCAACAAAAGTCTTTCTGAAAAGCTGGCTGCTTACGAATCAGAGAAAGTGCAGGCGCAGCGCAATTCTCGGATTTTGGCAGTGGCGAAGAAGTACGGTATTCCCGAATTTATGCTGAAAGACCGCAACATTCCTGAGAACACGGACTTGGATACTTATTTCAAGGACATGAAGCAGGATATGTCTAACAACGGTTTTCAGTTCTCCAAAGCTCCTGAAACTGCAGAACAAAAACAGGATAAGGAAGCAAGTGAGTTCGCCAAAATGATTGAGGCGGACACAAAATCTATTGTCGAACAACAAAACAAGTAATTTATGTCAGCAGGATACAAGTATTACATGGAGCCTGAACCGTCCATCGAGGAACGCTATGACGTTTCTACCGGAGTAAGACGTAGAGGCCCTTACAAGCTGGATACGACCAACCTTGTTGCTGGTTCGTTCCTTCCATCTTTCACTCCGATTGCCGCTGATTTGGTAAAGAAAACCGCTCAGGTGGCCATCCGTGTAGAAGTCTATGAGAAATTTACCACCGGTTCCAATACCACTTTGAAAATCAAGAAAAACTCTTTGGCCTATGTGGGTATGCATCTGGGTAATGGTTCTCATGGAGCTACCATCAACAGTATTGACAAATCAAACAAAGCTTTTGATAAGTTGACACTGGCTGCCGACTTTGGCGAAACATTGGAAGCTGGTACTGTACTCTATGAAGCTACAGCTGTAAGCGGTACTACTCCAAAGGTAGTTGCTAACTCAGCTTTGTACGGAAGAGTACAAGTAGAAGAAGGCATTGTATTAGTTGCTCTTCTGATGCGAGCATTTGAAATTGAGCCTACTAAGTTGGCTATGCCTTTCTCTGACATTGATAAGGCTAACATGCCGCATTTCCAGTTTAACGCTGCAGGCGTGCAATCCCCGGCTGGTGTTTCGTATGAACTGCCTGAAGCTTCTGATTCTGTGATGGGAGGTATTCAATTAGGATTTTCTCAAAGCGGAAAGAAATATCCAGTAGCATTGGAGGGTGGAAAGGCGTATGTAGAAGTTCCTTGGACGGACAATAATACTACCTATCAGGCAGCTAACTCAAGTACCTTGGGATTGGTAAAGCAGGGTGCAAAAGTTGATGATGCAGCAGGTGGTGATGAGAAGGATAAAATTAATGCTCTTCTAGCATCATTGAGAGCTGCAGGTATTATCGCAAGCAAATAAAGAAAGGAGGACTAATATATGATGCTAACTATTCATACTCTGTTTAACGACCCCAATATCGTAAATGCTGTTATCCAGCGCGTCCTTCAGACACGTAAGGATACTATCTATTGGCAGCAGTACCTCGATTTCCGTAGAACGACTACCCGTGTGTTCAAGGACTACATCGGTCAGGTTACTGGTGTGATGGCTGGTTCCATTAACTCACGATACGGCGAGAAGCCTATCCGTGAACGCCGGAATATCGGCTCAGGATATGGTGAAATCGCTTATCTTGGCGATGCTTACCAAATTTCCATTGACCGCTTGTCTGAGCTTCAGGACTTGATTGACAAGTTCAATGCAGCTAAACCTGCCGACCAGGTAGCAGCCATGCAGGAAATTGTGAACTTCATCTACGACGATTACCGCCAGGTACTTTTAGCAGCGCACAAGCGCATGGATATTATCGTAGGTTCACTTCTGATGACCGGAGAAGCAACAGTCAAGAACAAGGACGACAATGCCGGAGGTATTGATCTGCTTAACATTGAATTGCCATTCAAGTTCATTAAGCCTGATACTGGTGCGAAGACGAACTTCATCACCTATTTGCAGCAGCAGATTAATGCACTGAAAGCGGACTATGGTAATTTCCAGAAGATGATCATGTCTCGTGGAACTTTCGTAAAGAATATCATCGGATCGGCTGAGTTTGGTGACAAGTTCAAGATGCAGCTTACAGGAAATGAGATGTATCTTTCAACCGGGTTGATTACCTCTCAACTGGCTTCCCAAGTGTTCACTGGCATCGGGCTTCCGGCCATTGAAATCAAGGAAGATTACGTAAAAGACCAGACCGGAAAGAACGTACAGATTTACACCGACGACCGTATCACCTTGCTTCCGCAGGATAAGGTCGGTTATATGCGTTTCCACACTCCGTATGAAGCAGTGGACGGCGTACCGGGACGTAACTACACCCAGGCAGACGGTGATATGCTTATTTCCGGTTACAAGGACAAGAACGGCCGTTATCTGGAATACACCGCTGAGTGGATTCCGCAGATTACGAACCCGAACCTGATTGTGAACTTTGATTTGTCAACCATGAACGCATGACAGTAAATGACTACATATCACAGAAGTTCCAGACCTTCGGCATCAACTTGTCGGAGGCTGACCTTTTGGAGATAAGTCTGTCTTCAGGGATAAGCGGAGAGGATGAGATGGACCAGTCAAACATCGGGCTTATTTCGGTGGCTATGGCTGAGTTCATCCCCTCTCTATTACTTAGAGCCACTTCCATCAGCGAGAATGGTTTCTCTATGTCTTGGGACACCAAAGGCGTGAAGGAATACTACTCGTTTTTGTGCAAGAGGTACGGCCTTGAAGATACGTTAAGCGATAAACCTAAAGTCAGATTATTATGATATTCGCGCCCCATACATTACAGGTTAAAGTCACCATTCCGATGGAAACAGACGAGTTTGGCCGACCTATCCCCGGAACCGGCGGAGAAAGCTGGCAGGACGTATGTAAGTGCCGGTGTGACGACAACTCTACCAAAGAGTTTACTTCGGAGAACGGTGAGGTGTTCCGACCGAATTATCACGTAGTCTGTGAGAAGAAAATCTCACTGAGTGCTGGTGATGAAGTCAGATGTATGGACGGTGAGAATGTCCGTGGAACTGGCAAAGTTTACATGGTGAAGAATACAAACTATTTTGGTTACTCAGAGATATGGATGTGAAGTTTGATTTTTCGGACGTGGATAGCTTTTTCGAACAAGGTTATGCCGAGGTGAAAGCCGTTGAGGAGAAGGTTGGTAAAGAGGCTGTCGATTACGCTGTAAAGAATGGCAACTATCAGAACCGGACCGGAACACTCCGTAAGTCAAATAAGTATTCAGTTGAGGATGACGGATTGGTGATAAGAAACGATGCTGAGTATGCCTCGCACGTCGAATCTAAAGGCTATGAAGTATCAACTGGTGCGGCTCTATACGCTGAGAAACGATTGAAGGAGGAAGTCAAATGATAGTAACTACCGACATAGCAAATATACTTTACCGAGATTGCCAGCCTTTTGGTATTGACATTGTTCCTCACGGCAAGAAGCTGACGGGTGCGATGAAATCCGAAAGGATTGTTATTCACTCTAAAAAACAACAGCCGGGGACGTACTGGAAGAAATCCTTCGTTGAGGTGAACCTTTGCGTTCCTGACTTGAAAGAAGGTGAAGCCAATACCATCCGGCTGAACGAACTGGAGAAACAGTCGCAAGAGCTATTCGACGGCATAACCGGACGCTATGATGGTACCACCTATCATTATTCTATCGAGTCAATCGGAATAGAGGAGGACACATCCTTGAAGTGTCATTATGTGAATGTAAGAATTTTGTTTGAAGTTTTAAATGTGAAATGATATGGCAGAAGCAAAGAAAATAACAGCTGTAAATATCAAGAAACTTTGGTATGGTGAAACAAGTGCTATTGCAGAAGATTTGACCGGACAGGTTTTGTATACTCTTTTGCAGGGGGAGACCTTGAAAGAAGTCAAGAATATTCACCAGGATACCTGGACGCTCGAAGAAGCGGAAGCAAGCCGGACTAATTATAAAAACCAGCTCACGGGACAGACCTATCGAAGCGAAAAGGGAATGGGTGATGTAACTGTCAATTTCACCATTGGAGAATACGATTACCCAACTAAGAAAGACCTCATGGGTGGTGATGTTATCAATACTGACAAAGGATGGAAACGTGCGCGTGGTAAGGTGAATATTGAAAAACTGATTGTTGCCATGACCGATGATGATCAGTATTGCGTCATTCCTCGTGCCGACATCGGTGCCCGAGAAGCAACTACCGATAAGGCTATCGGTCTTCCCGTCAGTGCTGTGGAGTTAGAACCGAAAAATTCGGCAGTTGCGCCGGAGTATTGGTTCGATTCCGAAGAAGTTAAAGAGGCATGAACTGATGTAAAGGTCGTAGCAACGCCTTCAGATGCAACAGTAAAGCTGGACGGGCAAACGGTCAAGACCAAGAGGGTGAAATCTGGGATATCCGTTTCCTATGAAGTATCAAAGGCAGGCTATACCACACAGTCAGGAAGTATACCTACCTCCCTGTCTGATGCTTTCAAGACCGTTGAGAAGAAAATAACTCTCGCTCAAGAAAGTGGCGGTTAGTTTTCAGGATGTTTAATGGGTGGGGCTTCGGCTTCACCCTTTTTCTTTTAGTTATGAATCAAGGAGCAAAAATTATATCAGAATCTATTATTGGCAGTGACTTTAGAACAGTATTTGTTAATGGGAAAGCATATACTGTTTATCCTCCTACTGTTAACAATTTATCAGGTGCAATCTCTTATTTGTCTGGAGTACAAGAAGCGGACAATCTGAAAGAAGTTCTGTTCTCTTTAGGAGAGAGTAAAGCCTATAGTAAGGCATTATCGTGGTTGATTACAGGTGATGAGAGTTTGAGTGAGGAGTTAGCCAATGGAACATACGAAGAGAACGTGAACGCTTTGGAGGAAGCATTGTCCATGATTGACTCAAAGGTTTTTCTGAAAGCTGTCAGCTTGGCGAAGAACGTAAGTCTGCTGGCAGCGAAACCGAGGTTGTAGGAAATGATACTCTTCTTGGTCAGATAGCATCGTTCATGGAAAATCTGCATCTGTCTTATCGGGAAGTGGTCTATGAGATACCATACAGAAACTTAATATTAATGCAACGTGATAAACTCCACACCATTACCGGAACGAAGGTTACAAAGGTGAAGGGTAAGGATATGGCTTCACGCAGACGAAGAAACAAGAAATAGATATGGCTACACTATATTTTAAAGTCAGTTCAGACTATCAGGAGGTCATCCGTCTGAGACAGGAATGTGAGAAACTGGAAGCACAGCTCAAAAAGATGGACGTAAACAAATCCCCTGCAGCAGCCAAGGCTTTAGAAACACAACTGGCATCCACCCGTCAGCAGATGATGGGACTGGTAACTGAGGCGGCTAAAGCTGGAGCTACAATGGAGCGTGATTTCAAAAATGGAATTTACAGCGCTTCACAAACAGTAAACAACCTCTCTGCAAATATTACTTCACAAAGGGGTGTCATTAGGCAATTACAAAATGAGCTTACTTTATTGAAAGAGAAATACCGAGAAACTGTAAAGTCGGGTGGTAATACCAGCGGTATGTCGGAGCAGATAAAAGCTCAAACCGATAAGTTAAGGGAGCAGAAAGATATTTTGTTTGGACTTACTCAACAGCAGGCAGAAGCCCGTCTTTCAGTAAAGAGACTGAAGGATGAATATGCAGCTTTTAAGGAAGAAGCCGGCGAAACGGTCGAAGCAAATGAAAAGATGTCCGTTTCCTTAACCAAAGTACTTGGTGTAATAGGTGGAGTAACTGCCTTGAAAAACTTTGCCACAGAACTTGTCAATGTACGAGGACAATTCCAGCAGCTTGAAATTGCTTTTTCAACCATGCTGAAAAGTAAGGAAAAAGCAGATAAACTGATGTCGGAACTGGTGGATATTGCCGCAAAGACGCCCTTTGACCTTCAAGGGGTGGCATCATCTGCCAAGCAAATGATTGCTTATGGCTCGTCAGCCGAGAATGTGGGTGATGAGCTTGTAATGTTGGGGAATGTAGCCGCCGGTGTTGGCTCCCAGCTTAGTGAAATAGCCTATCTCTATGGCACATTAAGGACGCAAGGAAGGGCCTATGCTGTCGATATTCGTCAGTTTGCAGGACGTGGTATTCCCATCTACGAGGAACTGGCAAAAGTGCTTGGTGTGACAAAAGATGAAGTTTCCGGTTTAGTAAAGGAAGGCAAGGTAGGATTTAAAGAAGTAGAACAGGCCTTCAAAAATATGACTAGTGAATCAGGAATCTATTATAACCTGATGCAAGAACAGTCTAAGTCTCTTACAGGTCAGTTGAGTAACCTTGGAGATGCTTGGGATACAATGTTGAATGAGATTGGAAAAGATACTCAGGGAATTGCTTCTGCAGGTATTTCAGGATTGAAAGGTCTTATTGAGAACTATGAAACTGTTGGTAAGATTTTGATAGGACTGATTGCTACATACGGGACATATAAAACCGCTCTTATTGTAGTGCGAATAGCTCAGGATACATTAACGGCCAGAATGGAACTTGCAATACTGGTTACTAAAGCTCAAACGATAGCCCAAAAGGCTTTGAATACGGTTATGAAAGCTAACCCGTATGTACTGGTAGCTACGGTTCTTGCCGGGCTTGTTGCTACTATGTGGGCCTTTCATGACAGCACAACCGCATCGGAAAAGGCACAGCAAAAATTCAATGAAGAACAAAAGAATTTTGCGAATCAGGAAGAGGAACGCAAGAAAAAGATAGAAGAGCTGATACGCGTTATCCAAGATGAGACAGAAACAGAGTTTTCAAAGATAAAGGCCTATGAGGAACTGCAAAGGTATTCTCCTGCACTTTCTTCTGCTTATACCCGTGAACAACTGGCTGTACTCAATCTTGCAGAAGCAAATAAAGAACTGAATAAGGAACGAGACAAGAACAGTTATGAAAACATACTAAAGAATATACAACAATGGGAGGAGAAAATAAAATCATTAAATGCTTCTTTAAAAAATGCGGGGCAAGGTGCCCCATTAATTGCTTCACAAATAGAATCAGCAAAAGCAAATCTTAACAAGTGGAAATCAGCCCTGAGCGAATATAATAGACTGAAAAAGGAAACAGAGGAAAACTCGAAACCTGTAGAAGTCAAGCTAATGGAAGCAAGAAGTAATCGTGAGCAGATTATACGCGAATACAATATAGCAAGACAAATATTGCAGGAAGAGCAAGAAAAAATTAAGAATTTTCCTTTTGCTACAATTCCTATTGACGTTCAAATACGGTTCAATAATGCGCAAGCAGCGCTAAAAGGGATTGACGGCACCATATCTGGTCTGGAATCGCAAAGGGAAGCATCGGAAAAGTCGTATCAGCAAGCATATAAAGAAGCAAAAGCTGTTTACGAAGAAAAATTAAAGGCTGTAGAGGATGCTAAAAAAGGCACTGAATCTGCTTATAAGAAAGCTGTAGAAGAGTTGGAAGCAGCAGAAAAATCATATAAATCGCTCGGTGGTGTAACAGAAGACACTCTGACCAAACAAGAGAATAATGCGAAGAAAGATGCCGAGCGACAAAAGAAAGAGCAGCAACAGCTTGCAGAAGAACTCCTTCAGCTTCGCAGGACCAATCAGCAGGAAGAAATCAACCTGATGGAAGAAGGAGATGATAAAAAACGTAAGCAAATAGAACTTGATTACCAAAAAGAGTATGCCGAAATTCAGAAATTAGAGAAAGAGTGGGGTGCTAAAAATGGCGGTAAACTTAGTCAAGAGCAATCTATAGAGATTTCGCGCAGATATACAAATATCGAAAACAAGTACAATAGCAGTATTACTTCACTTGAAGGTGGATTTTCCCCTAAAGAACTCGAAAAATCCATGAATGAGTATCTTTCAGCTTATGGGAATTATATAGAAAAGAGGAATGCTATAATTGCACTTGGTGAGGAAAAGAAACACGGTAAGAATAAATGGGAACAGAAGAGTATAGATGAAGAGACAAAACGTGCCATTTCTGATTTGGATATAGAAGCAGCAAAAACCACATCGTCAATTTCTCAGTTATTTGGTGACATGAGGGATAAAACACTAAAAGATCTACAGGAGATAGGCGAAAAGGGTAAAGCTGCTTTAGAGTTTCTGAAATCAGGTGAATGGAGTGAAGAAAAAGGTCTGGAGTTTGGTATTACTAAAGAACAATTTGAAACCATAAGCCAGTCACCTGAAAAACTAAAGGACATTTCTGATGCTTTGAGGGATAATAAGAGGGCTGCAGATGATTTAAGACCGGCATATGATAAAGTCGCTGATGGGTTAAATAAAGTATTCAACTCCGGAAATGATACCAAAAAGTTAAAGGAAGGTTTATCTGATATCCAGGATGGGATGAATGATATTATGCAGATCGGCTCATTCTTATCTGATACGTTCTCTTCTTTGGGGGATGCTTTCGGGAGCGACACACTCTCAGGTGTTGCTGATGGGATAAATGTAGCGATGGATGCAATGAACTCAGCTATGCAGGGTGCACAGGCGGGTTCAATGTTTGGACCTATAGGTGCGGCTGCAGGTGCAGCTATAGGGCTGGTGACTTCTTTGGCAAGTTCTATAGCAAAGATTCATGATACTAAGAATGAAAAAAGGATTCAAACGTTACAAGATCAGATAGATGTATTGGATAAATCTTATGAAAAACTTGGTGATTCTATTGAAAAAGCTTATTCTAAGGATGCTTCCAATTTAATAGACCAACAAAACAAACTTCTCGAACAACAGAAAGTTCTTATACAACAGCAAATTAGAGAGGAACAAGATAAAAAGAAAACGGATGATGAACGTATCAAGGAATGGCAACAGCAGATAGAAGATATCAATAAATTGATAGAAGATAACAAAGAAGCTGCAGTTGATGCAATTTTCGGAGAGGATTTGAAATCAGCAATTGATGATTTTGCGTCTGCTTATGCTGAAGCTTGGGCAAATGGCGAAAACAGGGCAGAATCAGCAAAGGAGACTGTAAAGAACATGATGCGTCAGATGGTTACTGAATCTATAAAAGCTGCCATGCAATCATCCGGGGCTATGGAAAAGATAAGACAAAAGCTTCAGGAGTTTTATGCAGATAATATTCTTTCATCTTGGGAACAGGATTATATCTACAGTATGGCTGAAGAATTACAGAAAGAACTTGATAGACAGTTTGGATGGGCTGATAGTCTCATGAAAGACGAAGAAAAAAAAGAACAGCAATCTGCCTCAAGCAAAGGTTTTGAAGCAATGTCTCAAGATACGGCCGATGAATTAAATGGGAGGTTCACTGCCGTATATGAATCTAATCTTAGAATAGAAACAGCAACTCAACAGCAAACAGTTGCTATCACTGAGCTACGAGGTTCAATAAGTGCTTTAACATCACAAGTGTCCGGAATGTATAACATTGCAGATGAAACAAGAACTATACTTGCTAATTCCTATTTGGAATTGCAGCAAATTAGAGAAAATACCGGCGAGATAGTAAAACCTATAAAACAGATACAGGCAGATATAGCTGAAGTTAAACAAAACACATCAAGGTTATGATAGAAGTAAAGGATATTTTAAATAAGGCTATCGGATTGGGTGCATGTTCTCAATCCGGTAAGGCAACAGACTGGAAAAGTTTAGTATGGCTATTCTTTTCACCACAAGGCTGTGAATTTTGCCGTGGTAATAATTACCCATCACTGGAGATGTTTCGCACCATGAAAGGCAATGTAGAGTCATTCGGAGTACATATAGAGGAGGATGTGAAAGCTGTAAACGAAGATAAGGCAATAATCGGTGGTACTGCCCAATTGACTTATCATGGCACAGATAAGGCCTATAAGGTTATTCTTATGCATGGCGGCAATGCATGCATTAAAGTGGGTAATTATGCAGTGGTACGTATTGAGAATATAAGTGGTAATTATGAGATTATTAACGATGGAACAGGAAAGGTATTAATATGAATGGAGATTTGATTATTAACGGAAAAGATGCCTGGACAACATGGGGCGTACGCATGGGAAACGGCTTCCTTGACAGTATTGACGGTTTCAATGAGATGAAAAACTACATCGAGAATGAGAGCCGGTTGGAACATGGAAAACGTGTGATAACCGACAACGCAAAAGTGGACTCGCGAGAATTTACACTACAGTTTACCATCGAAGGAAATTCGGAGAACGACTATCGGACAAAGAAGAAATCTTTTCAGGCCGAACTGGAAAAAGGTGCAGTAAACATCAAAGTCCCGACTCTCGGAAATGAAGTTTACAAGCTGGTTTACCTAGGGAAAAGTCTGTCCTATGGACTAAGTCCTGATCGTTGTTTTGGCAAGGTTTCAGGGAAATTTTGCGAACCAAACCCGATGGATAGAAGCGAATAACGAACATTTCTTTTATTGTTTCGAATGGAAGTCTTGATTTTTAGGGCTTCCATTTTCTATTTATGAACTTTGGGGATATGATTGAAATTAAGGACATATCTGGAAAGACAAGGTTTTCTACCCCCATTAATAAAGGGGCAAAGGGAAAGTTCACACTAATGAAAGAGGACTACATCATCCTCCCATTTTCTGTGCCATCTCCCATACCGTTCAAGCTGGGTGACTACGTAGATCTGTCTGGCGTATTGGATGAATCACTCGGTGGAAAGCTGGCGAAAATCTATGAGATAACAGACCTTCAGAAGCCAACCTATAACACTTCCACCGGAGGGTATGACTACGAGCTTAAGATGAACGCCTACTACTGGAAATGGAAAAATAAAATCTTCAAATATACACCAGAACAAGCTGGTGGTGAGGCTTCTTGGTCGCTTACAGCGGCATTAGACGTTCAGTTAGGGGTATTCCTTCGTAATTTGAAAGCGCTAGGGTATACCTATAAAGGGACGGATTTTACATTTAGCATAGATGATACAGTGGAGAACAAGGCCGTAGCGATGACGTATGATAACATAAATCTGCTAGATGCCCTATTCTCCATGGCTGGTGAGGATAAGTGGAACTGCGATTGCTGGATCACGGATAACGTAATTCATTTTGGGCGAAATGAGTTCGGTGATGCCGTGAAAATAGAGCGAGGAGTTGAAGCGTCAAATATCACTCGCAGCGAAAGTGAGGGCACTTATGCCACCCGTATCTATGCGTTTGGTTCTACTAAAAATATTCCTACAAACTACCGGCCTACCGACGAGCAAGTGGTAATCAATGGAATAGTCCAGAAACGGCTTATGCTTCCGGCTGACACTCCTTATATAGACGCATACGAAGGCATGTCACAGGAAGAAGCTATCGAGGATGTGGTTGTTTTCGACGATGTCTATCCTCGCCAGGTTGGTACCCTTTCCGATGTACACACCCGTACTGAGAAAGTAGAGAGTGAGGATGGCACCAAGGAAACCGTCACATATTATCGCTACAAGGACACCGGACTTGAGTTCAAGGAAGAGTATAAGTTAGAAGAAAATCTTAAAATCAGATTCCGATCAGGTTTGTTGAATGGGCTGGAGTTTGAGGTATTATTCAACCCTTCACCCAAGGACGAGACCCGTGGCGAACAGCTTTGGGAGATTGTGAGGAACGAGGACTATGGCCGACCGTTGCCGGACGATATGATGTACCCTGCCAACGGAGACGAATATATCCTTTCCGGTTTCGACATACAACTCGTGTCCGACCAGTATATCCCTGCCGCCGAGCAGGAACTGAAGGAAAAGGCGCAGAAGCACGCCGACAAGGTGAAGAAGGATGACGGCACCTATCCGACAACCTTGGCTAGCAACTGGGTACACGAAGACCCTATTTCACGTACCTTCGAGTTCGGGCAGCGCATCAACCTCGTGGACGACACCTACTTCGAGAACGGCCGCATCTCCCGTGTATTGGGCTGGGAAATGAATCTTGATATTCCTTGGGATTCACCGGTCTACACGATAGGTGAGAGTATGCCTTATTCCCGTATCGGGGAAATCGAGGACAAGGTGGATTCCCTCACTTACAAGGGGCAGACTTATACCGGCGGAGGGGGAAGCGGCGTGTATGTAATAAGGACCAACGATTCCACCGTCCCATCAGACAGCAATGTATTCTCAGCATTAAGGTCGTTGGCCACTTTTTTGCGCAAAGACATACCTGACAGTACAAAACATTTACTTAGCTTACTAGGTGGAGTTTTGGTAGGTGACTTGGCCCGTTTCGGTGAATTCATTACAGGGGTTTCCGGTGGTATGATAGACGAAAACGGAGATATGGAAATGGAATCCGGTTATTTCCGCAAGCGTCTGTTCGTTCCGGAACTGGCATACAACCGTATCACTTACTTTAAGGGCCGTGCTGTACTTTCACCAGGTGGAGGTTGCAAGGTGAAATCATATGTTAAGAACGAGGACGGTAGTTATACAGTTACCCCTGATTTGACCGATGCGGATGCGCTTAGTCAGTTCAAAGACGACATTCTTTCCGCTTTTTTCACCACGAAGAACGAAGAAGGGAAACTCATCGGATTTGCACAGATGCAGTTCCGTGTGACGGAAGCTGATTATGATGCGAAGACTTTTAAGATGGTAAACAAACCGGGTGAGACTTATGAACCAGGTGAGGAAATGATACTGGCACAGACAGGTAACTTTACTAATCCTGAACGTCAAACATACATTCTGTTTGATACTCTGAACGGGAACAATTGTATTACTTTCTTTGATAACGCCAATACCTGGGACCCGGAACCGGCAC
>OOCH01000094.1_pt1 | contig 97373 bp, 78 predicted proteins | sample 1671641 | NCBI WGS metagenome assembly OOCH01 (sample SAMN06348177, study PRJEB24527) | human gut metagenome | biome: human gut; feature: ankylosing spondylitis patient; material: feces | host: Homo sapiens | place: China | collected 2015-10
TAATATATATTTATTATACAATCGTTATGTCATAAAGTCAATAGATTCGAGTAAAATTTTTCACTTGTTTACGTTTCTATTTGTTTGCTGTAATGACAGAAATAAGCATAAAATCGTTATTTTCTTTACCCTCTGTGTCAATAACTATCTCAACAGTATGTTCTCCCTTTGCTCCGCTGTATATCTCCTCAAGACAACAAAGGTCGCCCCAATCCTCGTCAAAGTTTGCGTCAAGAAGAACCTTGTTCTGCCTGTCACCGTCTATGACAGCATATGCAACAGGCGCAGGCTTGTTGATAGTCTTTCTGTACTGCACCATTATAATACCGCCGCTCACGTTGAATTTAATACAGCTTCCCTGCTTGTGAGCTATCCAGCCACCCTTGAATGGATCGCTCCACTGCTCTGCCGCATGAGTATCAGGCTCAAAGCCCTCCATAACAGGCGAACAGCTATAGTTCTGAAATCGCTGTGCGTCCTCATATCTGCTTGCAGTGAAAGGCTCAGGGAGTGAAGGCTTCTTCTCTGCACCGAGCTTCTTATAGTATGAATATTCTGTATCAAGCAGATTGCAGATAAGGTCAGCTATCATCTTGTGACCTAGGTCTGTAGGGTGGAGCATATCCGCTGTGTAGTCTGCAAGACAAACGTTTCCAAGCTGAATATCAGGAAAAATATAGTTTCTTACACTGATGATAGGCAGGTCATAGTGCAGACCGATAGCGTTATGTATACCCTGTGCATTTGTGCCTGTATCGTAAAAAAGATTGTTTATAAGCACAACCGCCTTGACGCTCTCTGCTTTCAGCAGACGTCTTACAAGGCTCTCGTATGTTTCCATAAATAGGGGCGAACTGCTGTCGTTTACCGAAAACTCAACGAAAACAAGGTCCGGCTGTTTGTCAAGGACGTGTTCCTGCACTCTTGCCACACCAAACTGCGAAGTAGTTGCACCAATACCGGCATTGAAGTAGCTTATCTCAGCGTCAGGAAAATTCGTCTGCCACCATTTTGCACTGCGGTCAACATATCTTAACTCAGTTTTTGTAGCGTTACAGCCCATTGTTATCGAGCCACCCAAATAAACAATGTTAAGCTTTTTTTCATTCTCTATCTTTTTGAATACCTGTGGAAGATAACCCATACTGCCGATATTCATGATAGATACGTTTTTGTCCGTCATATCCATTTCTCCTTTTATTTCTATAATGGTCTATTATAGTATTATAGCATTTTTCAAAACAAAAGTAAATCATAACGGGCAAAAATATTTTGCTTTAAGCTACAAAAAGCGGTAATGTTTTTTGTTAAAATCGTGCAATGTAGATGTTGACGAAAAGTAATGATATGTTGTATAATAAAGAATAAATATACAATATGAAGAAAGAAGTGTTCATAATGCACGATTTTAAGGCACTCTGCCGTCAGGCACACACATTAGTAATATTCAAGAGCTTACATGAAGTTCCTGTCTTTGAAAAGCTGCTTGACACACTTGCTGTATGCGAATCTGACAGCGACATGGCTATAGAAAAATACTCAGATTTTGTGGCTGAGCTTTTTGCATATTCTGATAATCTTACAGAATATATGCTCAAGCTGGTTCTTGAAAATGAAAACCTTTTTATGCTTAAAAAGGGAGAAGGCAAGGAGACAGGTGCGCTTTTGGAGGAATGTCTTGCAAACGAGCTTGCCGTTATCGAGGAGCTTTCACAGATACCATGCGACGAGATAATCTCAAAGATAGACTATGACGGCTTTCTGCCGAGATATGCTACACAAAAGCTTGACTTCTCGCAGATATATGCCGACCGTATACACGCTATCGGACAGTACGGCTATGGCATTTACTCACAGTATCATGTATTTGTCATAAAAGACGGCAAGATAGTTCCGGTGGAGTATCCTGACGATATAAAGCTTTCCGACCTGCACAATTATGAACGTGAGCGTCAGGAGGTCATCAACAACACTCTTGCTCTTCTGAAAGGCAAGCCTGCCAACAACGTTCTGCTTTATGGTGACTGCGGTACAGGCAAGTCCTCAACTGTCAAGGCTATAGCAAACGAATATGCCTGCAAGGGTCTTAGGCTTATCGAGCTTAAAAAGAAACAGCTCCATGAGATACCAGCCATTGTAGAGACGGTGAGCAAAAATCCATTGAAGTTCATTATCTTCATAGACGACCTTTCATTCACAGAAGACGATGATGATTTTGCGGCACTGAAAGCTATCCTCGAGGGCAGCGTTTCATCAACTGCGGACAATCTCTGCATTTATGCTACCTCAAACAGAAGACATCTTGTACACGAGACGTTCTCCTCACGAGAGGGTGACGAGATACACTTCAAAGACACAATGCAGGAGCTTCTTTCACTGTCAGACCGTTTTGGACTTACTGTCACATATCAGAAGCCTGACAAGAAGATTTACCTTGACGTAGTTGAGAAGCTTGCAAAGCAATACGAGCTTAAAACTCCTATTGATGAGGTGCTTCAAAAGGCTGAGGCTTATGCGCTTTCGAGAGCAGGACGTTCACCAAGAGTTGCAAAGCAGTTCGTGGAATACATGAAGGGCATGGAAGACTAATAAATATATTATGACGATATTCAGGAGGTATTATCATGACAAAGCAGCCACAGTGGCTTGACAACGCAGTTTTCTACGAGATCTATCCACAATCGTTCAATGACACAAACTCAGACGGTATCGGTGACATCAAGGGTATTACAGAAAAGCTTGACTATATCTGCGAGCTGGGGTGTAACGCTATTTGGATAAACCCATGCTTCAAATCACCTTTTGGCGATGCAGGCTATGACGTTGAGGACTATTATACCGTTGCTCCACGTTATGGCACTAACGATGTTATTAAAGGCTCAGCCGCTGTATTTGTTGAAGAATAAAATAACATAAAAGAGGTCAGGGACACATTTCACATTCCTTGACCTCTTTTGTTATGCCGTCTAAAGCATGCTCCGAAACTCCGTTGGAGTTTTTCCAAAGTGCATTTTAAACCGCTTCATAAAACCATATTCATTAGTATAACCGCACCTCTCAGCCACTTCCCTTACGCTGAGATTTGTCGTTGCAAGAAGCTGACTGGCTCTTTCCATTCGTGCGCTTATAACGTCTGTCATGACGCTCACTCCAAACATTTTCTTATACATATGCTGAAAGCTTGATCTGCTTATACCCATATCCCATGCCATGCTGCCTACGTCTGCGATGTCCTCAGGCATTGCGTATATGTACGCTCTAAGCTGCATAAAGCGGCTATTCCTGTCAGTAATGATACAGGACTTCTTGTCTGTACACTTTAACTGTCTTGCAAGCTTTAACAAAAAGATCTCCATATAGCACCGTGTTACTTCCTCATGCCCCTCTTTCATGAGCTGATACTCATATGCTACCGAGCGTATAATCTGACTAAGCTCATCAATATTTCCAAGATGAACCGGTGTATCTTTTGGAACATCAAGCTTTTCAAATTTTTCATTATCGCCCTGCTCATAATTGAAATACAGCCAATCATCAGTATAAAACTCTTCTGCGGCATGGTATTTCACGGGGGTATCCGGTGAAAGCAGGATAAAAGAATTTTTCTCTGCCCTTTGCTCGATACCATTTATAACGAACACCGACGGTTCTTTTATGAGCAATATAAGAGGACAGCCCACCCCTTGAGGACAATCCATAATAAAATCTTTTCTATGACGATAATTATAGCCGACCGCACCAACAAGCATTCTGATTCCTCCCTGCTTTTATCAACTTCATTTTACCACACCGCTACATTCTTGTCAACGAAAAAAGAGCAGACGCTTTGTTCTGCTCTTCTTTCACATAATTCTATAATAGTATTACAATTATCCCCAATAGGTTCTCCAGACATTGAAGTAACCCCAAGGAATTTTAAACGAGTAAGCTATCTTGCTGCTGTTTGTCTTGTAGCTTCTGTTGCACCAGAAGTAAACATTATAGTCATTAGCAATACCATTAAGGTGAGTTTTGCCGTATACTGCGCCAAAAACTGCCCGCTTCACTCTTCTGGAAACGTTTGAATAATTTGCTCCGTCCCTTGAGAGCTGTGCAGATGACATAAATCCGCCGCTCCTATAAATGATATCCTGAACATTCTTATATCTTGCATAGTAGGATCTCCACATTGCATTCTTTGTGTACTTTGCGGCAACATACTGGTTTGCAACACAATCTGCAACATAAACGATAGGCTTATCCCACTCTGAGCCTGACATCTTGCCGACCTCATGATAAACTATACGGCACATTGCTTCCCAGCCTGCTTTATTGAAGTCCATTCTTGCTGTCTTTATTGTCTGTGTCTTTGAGTAAGCAGAAGCGGCAGAACCGTTTACAGCCTTAACTCTGAACTGATAGGAAGTCGTTCTCTGAAGACCTGTAACAGTGCAGTTCGTATTCTTGACTGTCTTGTATTTCTTCCAGCTCTTATATTTGCCGCCCTTGATGTACAGCTCATAGCTTGAAGCACCTCTTACCTTGCTCCAATGCACCTTGATAGTGTTTGTCTGCTTGTTATACGGATGAGTGAAGTCACTTCCATAGTTGATCTGAGCGGTCATCTTAGGAGTTGAAAGCTTTGCCGCAGCGGCATCGGCACTAAATCCCTCTGTCATTACCAAAAATGTCATAAGCGCTGCAATGAACATAACTATCACTTTCAGTGACTTATTCTTTGCTGAAATAAAACTTGCTGAATGATCCATTAATAATACGGCTTTACAACGCATACACGCTGCATTGCCAATTCACACCCTTTCTTTTAATTAGCGGCGGTCATGTAAGTGCCGCTATTTAATTTTATTACGGTTGATTAAAATTATGTATCAATCTGTAACGATAACGGTTAAGAAAGTTACAAAGTGATTACAAATTACTACACTATTGTAACACGTCCAATTGCATTTGTCAAGCTTTTTTATAGTTTTTTTGATTTTTGTTTATAATTTGAAGCAAAGAATATAAAAATTGTACTAATATTTCAGCACATTGAATATTAATTTACTGTATCAGCAAGAGTTCACGCACAATTATCACAAAGAAAATATGTGCAGAATATGAACAAAATCAATGGATCAACCACAGAGATCCTGCTGTTTTTAAAAAATCTGTGGGGAAAGAGGCAAAATAATGAAAAAATATTTACCTGAGGGCAAGATCTTCAATAGCCCTGAAAACCGATATTATCTTCAAAGCGAACGAACAATGGCTGAGGCAATGGCTCAGGGATTGATACTGGAGGGTCATGCTGTGCTTTGTGACAGCGAACACAACATAATAGTAGAGCTTCCCTTTGGCAAAGGAATGATCCCAAGATCAGAGGGAGCAATCGGAATACAAGAAGGCAAAACAAAAGACATAGCATTACTTTCGAGGGTAAACAAAACGGTATGCTTCAAGGTGACAGATATTGTTCACGAAAAGGGCGAGGTCATATGCAGGCTGTCAAGGCGTCTTGCACAAGAAGAGTGCATTGAACGATATATAAGTACACTCACATCAGGGGACGTTATACCGGCAAAGGTGACACACCTTGAGCCTTTCGGGTGCTTTGTTGACATAGGCTGTGGTCTTCCTTCACTTATACCAATAGACGCCATATCCGTCTCACGCATCACCCACCCCAACGACAGATTTTTCAACGGTCAGGACATATATGCTGTGGTAAAAAGCTGTGAGGAGGACAGGATATGCCTTTCTCACAAAGAACTTTTAGGCACATGGGAAGAAAATGCAGCATTGTTCTCCACAGGAGAAACTGTAGGCGGGATAGTACGCTCCATTGAACCATACGGTATTTTTATAGAGCTTGCACCGAACCTTGCAGGGCTTGCAGAACCAAGAGAAAATGTGCGTGTGGGGCAGGCGGCAAGCGTTTACATAAAGGCTCTTATCCCCGAAAAAATGAAAGTAAAGCTCATTATCGTAGACGTATTTGAAAACAGCGTTTTTCCCTCAAAGATAAACTATTTCATCACCAGCGGCAGGCTAACAAAATGGGTCTATTCCACCAATGAATGTTACAAAAATATATGCTCTGAATTCGTGTGATAAACGTACATATTTTTGTACTTGTAATTTATTTGTACTATAATTTGTACTTGTTTTCACAGCAAAACAAGAGATAAAAAAGGCATTGGCTTCCAATTGAAACCAGTGCCTTTTGACTTGTCAGGTCATTAAGAGGAATACCCTTTTTTCAATAGATCAACTATTCTCATAATATTTCCTCCCTGTCCCTATATTTTTTCAGAGAGTTTCAAGAAGCTCTGCGATCTTTTCTTTTTGAGCAAGCCCGTCAGAAAAAGCAGTCGCACCGCCAGCGGCTGTGCCAAGTTTAAGAGCATATTCATAATCGCCCTGCAATATACCGGCGGTAAAGCCTGCCACCATTGAATCGCCTGCACCAACGGAATTTTTCACCTTACCATTACATACTCCGCAGCGATGTATTTCACCGTTTTCGTCAATAAGCATTGCACCGTCCCCTGCCATTGAGATAAGCACGTTCACAGCGCCCATTTCTTTAAGCTTACGTGCGTATTTTTCTATCTCATCATCAGTAGTGAGGGTCACTCCGAACATCTCGCCAAGCTCGTGGTTGTTAGGCTTGATAAGGAAAGGTTTATATTTAAGCACATTGAGAAGCAGCTCTTTTGTTGCGTCCACAACTGTTCTGATATTCTTGTGCGCAAGCCTTTCGAGTATCTTCTCATAGATATCTGAAGGAAGCGAGGCAGGTATGCTTCCTGCGAGTATAAGCGTATCTCCGTCCTTAAGCTTATCAAGCTTTGCAAAAAGCTTATTCACAGCCTCATCATCTATATCAGGACCCTGACCATTCAGCTCTGTTTCCTCAGCAGATTTTATTTTCACATTTATACGGGAATTACCTTTTTTGAGATGAACAAAATCTGTATCAATTCCCATTTCCGCCAGTCCGTTCTCGATAGCTTCACCTGTGAAGCCTGCAGTGAAGCCAAGTGCCTTTGACTGAATGTCCAGCTCTCTAAGAACTATAGACACATTTATACCCTTGCCACCGAAATACATCTCTTCCCTATCTGAGCGGTTGGTAGACCCAAGCTTCATTTCCCCTGTATGAACAACATAGTCGACAGCAGGATTGAATGTTACAGTATATACCATTTTACATTACCTCCTTGATATATGCTTTTGTGAGATATTTCTTGTCCTGAAGCTTGTGAGTGATTGTCACTTACCTTCCGCTAATTTATCGTCGTCGCTTCTTAAAATGCAGAGTGCGACAACAAGTCCTGTCAAAGCAACAAACACCGCTTTAGTTTCAAGCAATTCTGTGACAAATGCACCCACTGCCGCTCCGCCGATAAAGCAAAGGATTATGCCATAATACTGCATTGCATTGCTAAGCTTCTGCTTATCCTTAGTTTTCAAATACTGAAACAGATTATCCGTACCGCTTCTAAGATTGCCAGTACACATCGTGGTAGCGAAAGGCTTTCCGTCCATTTTCCTAAAACCCTCCACCTGCATTGCACAGGTAAAAGAAACCAGGATATTCGCCAATGTGTTAAGCGTACCGGCAGGGATAAATCCCACAATAGTCAGCACCACAAGCTCCACACCGATTATGATCCTATGCCAATGTATCCTCGGGTGTTCATTGAATTTCAGCTTCACAGCTTCCACTATCAGCACGCCAAGCATAAAGGACAGTATAGGCATGAGATAAAGAAAGACCTTCAGCCAGCTTCCCTCTTTGATATTGATAGCCAACAACACCATGTTACCTGTCTGTGCATTTGCAAAAACGTGGTCACGGCTGATGTAGGTATAAGCGTCAAGATAGCCGCCCACTATTGCGAGCATTACTCCAACACCGTAAAACTCAGCTATATGTCTGCCATTCTTCATTGTGCAGCCCCCAGTGGCTCAAGCTCATTAAGATCATATGGCGTTTTCTGATAAATGCAGTAGTTGAGCCAGTTTGAATAAAGCAGATTAGCCGAACAGCTCCAATTGAAAATAGGCTTGTTTTTCGGATCATCGTCAGGAAAATAGCTATATGGTATCTGTATAGGCAACCCCTTTTCCTTATCTCTGAAATACTCTTTTGCAAGGGTCTCTCGGTCATATTCCCAGTGACCGAACAGGAAAAACTGTCTTTGCGTCTTATCTGAAACAAGATGCACACCCGCCTCGTTTGACACTGCCACCACTATAAGATCGTCCACCTTTTCAATATCTGAACGACGCACCTCGGTATGACGTGAGTGCGGACAATGGAAAACATCTCCAAAGCCTTTGAGAATAATGCTTTCCGGATAGTCGATATGGTGCTTGAAATTGCCAAACATCTTCTCTTTCAAAGGATATTTGGGAACACCGTAATGATAATAAAGCCCAGCCTGAGCGCCCCAACATATGTGGATAGTTGAGAAAACATTGGTCTTTGACCATTCAAAAACTCTGCAAAGCTCGTCCCAGTAATCAACGTCTTCATACTCCATTTGCTCAACAGGCGCACCGGTGATTATAAGACCGTCATATCGGTTATCACACACCTCGTCAAAGTTCTTGTAGAAAGCCAGCATATGCTCGATAGATGTGTTCTTTGACATATGACTGCTCATCTGAATAAGGTCGATGTCAACATGAAGAGGTGTGTTGCTCAAAAGACGGAGAAGCTGCGTTTCTGTCGCAATTTTGTCAGGCATGAGATTGACAATAGCGATCTTCAAGGCACGAATGTCCTGATGAGCGGCTCTGTCATCGGGAATAACGAATATATTCTCCTTTTCCAACGTTTGGAACGCAGGAAGGTCATTTGGTATTTTAATTGGCAAAGTATATCCCACCTTTTAATTATACTCTAAAAGATTATTATAACACGATCTCTGTTAAAAATCAACCAAAAGAGAGATTTATTCATATATTATTGAGAAAAAGGGAGCGACCTAAGCCGCTCCCTTTGTGTATCAACAGTATATAAATCCGTACAATTATTCGTAAAGTGGATATTTCTTGCAGATAGCGTTTACCTTTTCTCTGATCTCATCAGCCTTATTGTCAAAGTCTGTGGCTGTGAGATACATACACTCTGCAATAACGTCCATGTCCTCCTCAACAAGTCCCCTTGTGGTAACTGCCGCTGTGCCAACTCTTACACCGCTGGTTACAAATGGCTTCTCAGGGTCGTTAGGGATAGCATTTTTGTTTACTGTGATGTAAACCTCGTCAAGTTTCTTCTCAAACTCTTTGCCTGTGATGTGGAAAGGTCTGAGGTCAACAAGCATAAGATGATTGTCTGTACCGCCTGATACAAGATTGAATCCTCTGTCAAGAAGTCCCTTTGCAAGAGCCTGTGCATTCTTTACGATCTGCTCACCGTATGCCTTGAACTCAGGCTTGAGAGCCTCGCCAAAGCAAACTGCCTTTGCAGCGATAACGTGCATAAGAGGACCGCCCTGTGTGCCTGGGAAAATAGCAGAATTTATCTTTTTAGCTATATACTCGTTGTTTGTGAGGATAAGTCCTCCTCTTGGTCCTCTCAGGGTCTTATGTGTTGTTGTTGTAACAACGTCAGCATATGGTACCGGTGACTGATGACAGCCTGCAGCAACAAGTCCTGCAATATGCGCCATATCTACCATAAGATATGCACCAACAGCCTTTGCTATCTCAGAAAGCTTCTCAAAATCGATAGCTCTTGGATAAGCGCTTGCACCGGCAACAATAAGTCTAGGTCTGCACTTGTTAGCCTGCTTGTAAAGAGCCTCGTAGTCGATATAACCCTCGTCATTTACGCCGTAAGGAACGAAGTTGAAATACTTACCTGAAAGGTTTACAGGTGAGCCGTGTGTAAGGTGTCCGCCAGCGTCAAGGCTCATACCCATAACAGTGTCGCCCGGCTTAAGAAGAGCAAAATAAACAGCAGTGTTAGCCTGAGCGCCGGAATGTGGCTGAACGTTAGCATACTTAGCACCGAAAAGCTTGCAGGCTCTTTCAACAGCTATATCCTCCACAACGTCAACGCACTGACAGCCGCCATAATATCTCTTGCCAGAATATCCCTCAGCATACTTATTAGTAAGCACAGAACCCATTGCAGCCATAACGGCAGGTGAAACGATATTTTCGCTTGCGATAAGCTCAAGATTTCTTCTTTGTCTTGCCAGCTCGGCTTCCATTGCTTCGCCGACTTCTTTATCGACATTTTCAACAAAGCCGATAGTATCCATTATTTTCATCGAAATTACTCCCATCATAAAATTTTACGGACATTCCGTTCTCTTTTATTATAACGTATTTTTCTTTTGATGTCAACGAAAATTTTTTTTGATTGAGGAATGAGGAGTGAGGAATGAGGAATTAAGGTATCGCCTGCGGCGATTTGTTTTTTTGTAGAATACGATCTACAGCCGCAAGAACGCTTCGCTCTTTTCGTTTTTTTCCATTTCTCACTTCTTTATCTTCTCCCAATACGCTTTCGCCATTTGCTCCGTCTTATTCTCACCATACTGATAATAAGTCCTCCCCACAAGCTTATCAGGCAGATACTGCTGTTTTACCCAATGGTTCGGGTAATCGTGCGGATAAAGATAGTGCTGTCCTTTGATAACAGCACCCTCGCCGTCAAAATGCTTATTCTGCAAGTGCCGTGGATAATCTCCAAAATCACCATTTCTAACATCTGCTAAAGCTGCGTCTATTGCTGATTCAGCGGAATTTGATTTTGGAGCAGTGGCAAGAAGAACCACAGCTTCTGCAAGAGGTATTCTCGCCTCAGGCAGACCAAGCTGCAATGCCGAATCAACGCAGGATTTCGTCACTACCGCCGCCATAGGATACGCAAGTCCTATATCCTCGCTTGCGATAACAAGCAGCCGTCTGCACAGAGAAATGATATCCCCAGCTTCTATAAGCCGTGCGGCATAATGAAGTGCGGCGTTCTCGTCAGAACCTCTTATGGACTTCTGCAAAGCCGACAGAATATCATAATGCTCGTCCCCTGCACGGTCATAGCGCATATTGCTGCGCTGAGTAAGAAGCTTCACATTATCAAGGTTCACGGTGAGCTTTTCACCGTCATTATCTGCCGAAAGTATGCAAAGCTCAACTGTATTTATTGACTTTCTCACATCACCGCCGCAGCCCCTTGCGATATGCTCCAACACACCATTTTCAAGACGCAGTTTCAGCCCCAACTCATCAGCCATAAGCTGAAAAGCACGCTTTATTGCAGGCAATATCTCCTCCGAAGTCAGCGGTTTGAACTCAAACACAGTTGAACGGCTGATTATAGCATTGTACACATAAAAATACGGATTTTCAGTGGTAGAAGCGATAAGAGTTATCTTGCCGTTTTCAATGTATTCAAGAAGCGATTGCTGCTGTTTTTTGTTAAGATACTGTATCTCATCAAGATAAAGCAAGATACCATTAATGCCGCTGAGGGTTTCAGTTTCAGCAACTATCTGTTTGATATCCGCAATAGAAGCACTTGTGCCGTTAAGCTTATGCATAGTCATATTAGCATTATTTGCTATCATTCTTGCGACCGTGGTTTTGCCAACACCTGACGGACCATAAAAAATCATATTCGGTATTTTACCGCTTTCGATAATACGCCTGAGAGGTTTATTTTCGCCTAACAGGTGGGTCTGTCCCACAATATCATCAAGGGTTTTGGGTCTAATTCGTTCAGCCAAAGGCACACTCATTTTATGATCTCCTTAAAATGCAATTAGTCTAAAATGTTCTGAATATCCTCTAAATGAAGCTGATAAGCCATGCTGTTTATCTTTTTAAGCAGGTAGGTTTTTGCAACAAGAACAGCTTCCTGATATTTGGTGTTTTCCATACCAAGGCAAATACGATAAATAATAAATTGATTAGAGGAGATTTTCATTATCATGTGATTATTGCCCTCGAAAGTACCACGGCAAATGGAGTTGGAGTTGACGAAGTTCCAAAGGTCGGAGTAAGTGAGAGCAGTGACTTCATCAGTAATAAACTGTTGGATAAGTTCATTCATATGGATACCCCCTATAGTGTGTTTTCTTTAGTATAGCACATATTTCCGCATAATTCAAGGGAAAATGCGGTCAAAGTGGGGAGTGTCGTCCATTAGCTTCATGACCTCGTATCGTAAACAACAAAATGTAGACGTCCCGATATCGAAGTGTCGAATTTTTTTGATTGTGACAAATTTATGCAAGCGACCGAAACGAGCGAACAATGCTCGTCCCTACCACAAATTGTGCGTTTTCTCAAAGTTTGTGCAATAAATTACAAGATGTAACGTCCAAAAAGCGGGCTGTCGAGGGCGCCAGCCCCTACATGGTTTGTTAAACAAATAAATAATGTGCGGATAACGCAGATATGCAACAAAAAAGAGGCAGAATACTCCGCCTCTCATTTATCTGTACAAAGATTTGTACTATTTTTTCTTTCTTGCCGAGCTTACCGCACGAGTTATCTCAGGCTCTGCTTCGCCACGAACACATTCAGCCGTTATCTTTATGCCAACTATCTCATCATCAGATGGTGCTTCAAACATGAGCTTTGTGAGTATCTTCTCAACTATCGCCCTAAGTCCTCTTGCTCCTGTCTTTTCTTCAATAGTCCTCTTGGCTATCTCTCGCTTTGCGTCCTCTGTGATCTCAAAATCGATGTTGTCAAGCTTGAAAAGCTTCGTGTACTGCTTGATAAGCGAGTTCTTTGGCTCTGTCAAGATCCTGCAAAGTGCGTCCTCGTCAAGCTCGTCAAGAACCGTGATAACAGGAAGTCTGCCCACAAGCTCAGGCACGATACCGAACTTAACAAGATCGTGTGGCACTACCCTCTTCATCACATTGTTATCGTCCTCTTTGCTCTTGACCTTTCCGCCAAAACCAAGTGATGATGACTCTGTACGCTTCTTGATAACACTGTCAAGTCCCTCAAAAGCTCCGCCACAGATAAACAGAATGTTTTTGGTGTCTATCTGTATGAACTCCTGATGTGGGTGCTTTCTGCCACCCTGTGGAGGCACATTGGACACACAGCCCTCTACTATCTTAAGAAGTGCCTGCTGTACGCCCTCACCGCTTACATCTCTTGTGATAGAAACGTTCTCCGATTTTCTTGATATCTTATCTATCTCGTCGATATAAATAATACCGTTCTGAGCCGCTTCAACATTATAATCTGCCGCCTGAATGAGCCTTGTAAGCACGTTTTCAACATCGTCGCCTACATAGCCTGCCTCTGTGAGCGTAGTAGCGTCAGCAATAGCAAAAGGCACGTTCAGAAGCCTTGCCAAAGTCTGTGCAAGCAAAGTCTTTCCTGTTCCTGTTGGTCCAAGAAGCAAAACGTTACTTTTCTGTATCTCTACGTCATCATCGTCACCCAGTGACAAAATTCTCTTATAGTGATTATACACCGCAACAGAAAGCGCTATCTTTGCTTCCTCCTGCCCGATAACATACTCGTCAAGAACTGCCTTTATCTCTGCAGGCTTCTTAAGGGTTATGCCGCTGTCAGCTGCATTTTTACCCTTGCCACGCTGCTTAGTTGTAGGAAGTCCCTCCTGCTCAGCCAGAACATTATAGCAATAAAGTACACACTCGTCACAAATGTGGCTCGTGCCTGCTGAAAAAAGTGTTCTAACCTTGTCCTCAGGCTTGCCGCAGAACGAGCATTTTCTTATTGTATCATTAGCCATTTATTTCACCGAACCTATCTGTTAGTTATTACCTTGTCGATAAGACCGTATTCAAGAGCCTCCTGAGCTGTCATATAATTGTCACGCTCAGTGTCGATGTTGATCTGCTCGATAGGCTTGCCTGTGTTCTGGGCAAGTATCCTGTTGAGCTTCTCTCTGGTCTTTACCATGTGGTCAGAATGTATCTTGATATCTGTACACTGACCGGAAATTCCGCCGCCTGCGATAAGAGGCTGATGAATGAGTATCTCACTGTTTGGCAGAGCAAATCTCTTACCCTTTGTGCCGCTTGAAAGCAGGAATGAACCCATTGAAGCAGCCATACCCATGCATATAGTTGACACGTCACACTTGATATACTGGATAGTATCATAGATAGCCATGCCGGCAGTGATTACTCCTCCGGGGCTGTTTATATAAAGGTCGATATCCTTTTCAGGATCCTGTCCCTCAAGATAAAGCAACTGTGCCACTACTACGCTTGCCACTGCGTCGTCTATCTGGTCGCAGAGCATGATTATTCTGTCATTGAGCAGGCGGGAATAAATGTCATAGCTTCTCTCGCCTCTGCTTGTCTGTTCCACTACATAAGGTACCAATGCCATAAAATTGCCTCCTTAATCTATTTTCGCCCGCATAAGGTCATGCGGGCGAAAGCATAAATTATCTTACTTTATAACTGCTGCGTCCTTGATAAGGTCAACAGCCTTGCCAACTGCAATATCCTTCTTAAGGTCGTCATCATGGATAAACTGCTTGATCTGGTCAACGTCAAGCTTGTAAGCCTCAGCAAGCTTATCGAACTCAGCCTTGAGCTCGTCCTCAGTTACCTCGATATTCTCAAGCTTTGCGATCTTCTCAAGTGCAAGTCTGAGCTTGACCTGCTTCTCAGCCTGCTCAGCATATGCCTTCTTTACAGTGTCCATAGTCTGACCTGTATACTGCATATAGAGATCAAGTGAGATGCCCTGTGGTGCAAGTCTCTGCTCCAGCTCGCTGATCATTTCGTTTACTCTGTTGTCAAACATGACCTGTGGGATCTCAGCTGTCATGTTCTCGATGACCTTATCGAATATCTTAGCCTCTACCTCGGAATCAGCGTGCTTCTCGTTAGCTTCCTCAAGCTTCTTCTTAACGTCAGCCTTGTATTCGTCAACTGTATCGAACTCTGTTGAATCCTTTACCATATCATCGTCCAGCTCAGGCATAACCTTCTTTGATATGCTCTTGAGCTTGATCTTGAATACAGCAGGTGCGCCTGCAAGTTCCTTTACCTGATACTCATCAGGGAATGTTACGTTGATGTCGAAATCCTCACCGGCGTTGTGACCAACGATCTGATCCTCAAAGCCGGGAATGAACTGACCGCTTCCAAGTGACAGTGTGAAATCTTCCGCCTTACCACCCTCGAAAGCAACATCGTCCTTGAAGCCCTCGAAGTCGATAACAACGTCGTCACCGTTCTCAGCAGCTCTGTCGTCAACTGTCTCAACAGTTACGTTCTTCTCTCTGAGAGCGTCAAGCTGCTTGTTGATATCCTCATCAGTTACAGGATTGACAACTTTTTCAACTTCTATACCCTTATAGTCCTTAACTTCAACCTCAGGCTTTGTGATGCAAGTTGCCTTGAGCTTTACACCGTTTTCCTTGCTGATCTCAGTTACCTCTACCTCTGGGCGAGTAACAAGTTCCAGACCGGACTCTTCAACTGCGCCGTTTACAACAGGAGCGTACAGAAGATTTACAGCGTCCTCAAAAAATACCTGCTCGCCGTATTCCTTTTCGATAAGCTTTCTAGGAGCCTTGCCCTTACGGAAGCCTGGCATAGCGATATTCTTTCTTGCTTTAAGATAAGCTTTCTCTATTGCAGCCTCAAAATCCTCAGCAGAGATCTCGATCTCAAGCTCGTACTTATTGGTTTCAACATTGTTTGTAGCTTTTAAACTCATTTATTATTCCTCCATTATATAAATGTATCTTATACATTATAGCACAAATATATTGTCATTTCCAGCATTTTTTTATAAATTGTCACTTTGCACAATTTTCGTTATGTCCAATGGGTCAAAATGCAAGAAATCACTAGCTATAAGCCGATATTCCACTCCGTCACGAGTGCCGTTTATTGCATAAGCGTGGGCTCTTCCGTGAAGGTGTCCGTAAAAACACTTTTTTATGCCGTATTTATGAAGCACTTCAAGCATATCATAATTGCAGCTATTGCCGAAAAGCGGCGGATAATGCAAAAACACCACAGGCTCTAAGCCTGCCTTTTGCGCAGACTCGATCGAGAGCGCAAGTCTGCCTGCTTCCCTTGCCAGAACCTTCTGATCCGCAGGTTCGCCATTATCGCTTATCCAGCCTCTCGTTCCGCATATGCCGAAGCCCTCATAGCTGTAATGATTATTATGCAGGATATTTATGGTATCAAAACCGTTTTCTGCGAAAAATTTATCCATTTTGTTCTTGGTGTTCCACCAATAATCGTGATTGCCCTTGGATATTATTTTTCTGCCGTTGAGCTTATTTAGGAACTCGAAGTCTTTTTTCGACTGCTCAAAATTCATTCCCCACGAGATGTCACCAGGTATCACCACGGTGTCCTCAGGACGAACTTTGTTCTGCCAGTTTGTTTCAAGCTTTGTCACATAATCAGACCAGCCGCCGAATATATCCATTGGTTTATCTGTACCCAGCGACAAATGCAAGTCGGCAATGGCAAATAGGCTCACGTTTTTTCCTCCATTCCAGAAACTTCATGTATTATCCCGACCACTCATGCACATACTACTTTTGCAGCAAAAAGCTGCGGAAGGAGCGATGTACAAATGGAGAAGGATAGAATTTACGGTATCCACTGCAACGTAGACAAATGCGTTTACAACAGCAACAACTGCGAATGTACCGCAGGCAAGATCAATGTAGGCTGTACCTGCACCGACCCTAACTGCTGTGACGAAACAGAGTGCAAGACCTTCAAGGCAAGAGGCTAATTCCCCTTACCGTGGTCAGTGGACATACGCTGTGCGCTGACCTCCGCCCGACAATAGTCGGACGGGTACATAAAGGCTGCTGCCTTAGATACCCAGAGCTGAGTAGATGTAGTCCTTCATATCAGCCTTGTCGATTACGTTTGTGAATCTTACTTCCTTATCCTTAAGCGCAGCAAGTGAAGCAGGAACAGGTATCTTTGAAACCTCGGCAAGCTCGTCAACAAGACCGAACTCGTCAGCGTTTGTATCCTTACCGATAGCTGCAAGAACTGAGCCTGAGAACTTATATGGGCTTGCTGTTGAAGCGATAACAGTCTTTGTCTTATCGCCTGTAGCAGCCGCATAGTCCTTGTATACCTTTACTGCAACGGCTGTGTGAGTGTCGCAGGTGTAAGAATACTCGTCATAGATCTCCTTGATGCAAGCCTTTGTCTGCTCATCATCGCAGCAGCCTGCATAGAACTCGTCAGCGATAGCCTTCTTCACTTCGTCTGTTACCTCATATCTGCCAGTCTTGGAAAGGCTGCCGAACCACTCTCTTATCTGAGCGTCATCACAACCGCTGAGGTGATAGAGAAGTCTTTCAAGGTTTGAAGAGATAAGGATATCCATAGAAGGTGAGATAGTTGTATGGAACGGACGATTTCTGTCATAAATACCTGTCTTTATAAAGTCAGTAAGTACGTTATTTGCGTTTGAAGCGCAGATAAGCTTATTAACAGGAACGCCCATATGCTTTGCATAATAGCCTGCAAGGATATTACCGAAGTTGCCTGTTGGAACAACTATATTTATCTTGTCGCCAAGCTCTATCTCACCGTCAGCAACAAGCTGAGCGTATGTAGATACATAGTAGATTATCTGTGGTGCAAGTCTGCCCCAGTTGATAGAGTTTGCAGAAGAGAACATCATGCCGTTCTCAGCGAGCTTGTCGGCAGTTTCCTTGCTTGTGAAGATAGTCTTAACACCTGTCTGAGCGTCGTCAAAGTTGCCCTTGATAGCGCAAACGCCAACATTGCCGCCCTCCTGAGTTGTCATCTGCTTTTTCTGCATAGCTGAAACGCCGTCCTCCGGATAGAACACGAGTATCTCCGTACCCTCAACGTCCTTGAAGCCCTCGAGAGCAGCCTTGCCAGTGTCGCCTGATGTAGCAACGAGGATAACTACCTTCTTGTCAACGCCAAGCTTCTTGATAGAAGTTGTGAGCAGATATGGAAGTATCTGGAGAGCCATATCCTTAAATGCACAAGTTGGACCATGCCACAGTTCAAGCATATAAGTGCCGTCAAAAAGGTGAGCAAGCTCTGCAATATTGTCTGTGTCGAAATTCTTTGTGTTGTAAGCGCCCTCTACGCAGTAACGTATCTCAGCCTCTGTGAAATCTGTGAGGTACTTTGAGAAGACGAAAAATGCTCTCTCGGCGTAGCTTTTTTCACCAAGAGCCTTGATATCATCAAGTGTTATGGCAGGTATCTCAGACGGAACGAAAAGACCGCCGTCCTCAGAAATGCCCTGTGCTATCGCCTGTGCAGACGAAACCTTTACTTCGCTGTTTCTTGTACTTTTGTAAAACATAAACAACAACCCTTCTTGTTTTAGATGTCCGACAGGTGTCGGCTATTTACAGACCATTTGTTCAGATAACGTCTAACATTCCACGTCACGGGCGAACAGTGTTCGCCCCTACAGACACAGTTCGTTCGGCATATCCGACCCATGGTCTTTATTTCATACTTGCATCAAAAGCGTTCACATAATATCTCAGCTTTTTGACTCTGCCGTTCTCCAGCTCCACCGCCGCAACATCGAACCGACAGCACACAGGCTCTAAAATCCCCTTACAAAAAGCCTGTGCTGTCTGAACGATATGCCGCTGCTTGACCGGATCAACAGCCTCTTCAGCGGAGGTAAGAGAGCCATGCTCCCTAGTTTTGACCTCCACGAAGGCTATGATATCCGCTTTCTCTGCGATTATATCTATTTCACCGCCTCTGACGGTAAAATTTCTCTTTATTATCTCATACCCGTGTCTTACAAGAAAGCCGCAAACTGCGTCCTCCCCGATATTGCCCGCCTTTCGGCGCTGGGTATGGTCAATGACCATTTTTCTTTGCATAATACTTTTTGAGAAAACTCATTCTATGTATCCCGCATGGTCCATACTGGTCTATCATCTGATAGTGGAGCTTTGTGCCATAGCCCTTATGCTTCTCAAAACGATACTCAGGATATTGTTCAGCCATTTGCTCCATATACCTGTCCCTTGCGACCTTTGCAAGAATTGAAGCCGCCGCCACTGCCTGACTTTTGGCATCTCCTTTTACCACCGCTATGGCTGGACATTCAAGCCCCTCAGGGGTCTTGTTCCCGTCAATAAGGCAGACGTCAGGCTTTGTATCCATATCCTCCACCGCTCTTTTCATTGCAAGCATTGCGGCGTTAAGTATATTTATATCCTCTATCTCTTCCACTGTTGCGGTCTGTATAGAAAAGTCAACTGCTTTTTCCATTATCTCATCAAAAAGCTCCTCACGCTTTTTCGCTGTAAGCTTTTTGCTGTCGTTTATCCCCTCTATAACTGTGTCCTTATCAAATATCACAGCCGCTGCAAACACATCTCCTGCAAGAGGACCTCTGCCAGCTTCATCGCAGCCGCACACCACGTTATAATCTTTTCTTATCTCGTTGTCAAACTCACTGAGCGTCATATCAATACCCCTTTGGCTTTTCAAGAGTAAGTCTGCCGAGAGTACCGTTTCTAAACTCGTCCATAACCGTAATGGCTGCCCTTTCGGTATTTATCTCTCCGCCAGAAACTAAAAAGCCACGCTTTCTGCCTATTCTTTCAAGAAGCTCAAAGCCTACCACACAGCCGATAGTTTCCTCGTCGGCAGGCTCTATATCATCTGTTCTGATGCCATAACGTTTCTCGATAAGCTCAGGATAATTCTCTTTCAAAAACTCAAGCAGACGGCAGGCAAGATATTCCATATCCATGATATCGTCCTTGACAGCGCCTGTAAATGCGAGCCTTTCGCCAACAAGCTTATCCTCAAACTTAGGCCACAGCACACCGGGCATATCCAAAAGTTCAAAGCCCTCGTCAAGCTTCACCCACTGTTTGCCTCTTGTAACACCGGGTCTGTCCTCAACTTTTGCAAGCCTTGACCCTGCAAGTCTGTTTATAAATGACGACTTACCAACGTTTGGTATACCGACTATCATTATTCTTATAGGTCTGCCAGACATACCCTTGGCATTCCATTTCTCAATATCGTCCTTTAAAAGCTCTTTGAGCTTTCCATAAAACTTGCTTACGTTTTTGCCGCTCCTACAATCTGTAGCAAGTGCTGTGATTCCCTGTTTTGCATAATAGTCCAGCCACATTGCCGTTACCTCAGGGTCGGCTGAATCAGCCTTGTTGAGAAGCACAAGCCTTGGCTTTGAACCTACGATACGCTTCATTTCAGGGTTTCTGCTTGAAAACGGGATACGAGCGTCAGTTATTTCCACAACTGCGTCCACAAGCTTTAGGTTTGACGCCATTATGCGGCGTGTTTTTGCCATATGTCCAGGAAACCACTGAACGTGAGATACTTCGCTCATATCTTCCTCCTTACTCTAACTCAATCTACCTTACCAACGCCCTCATCATTGCCTGCCGCAAATCGAAACAGAACTCTGCCGACTATCTCGTCATAAGGCACATATCCTATTACACGGCTGTCTGTGGAATGATTTCGGTTGTCGCCCATTACAAAGCAACATCCTGCAGGCACTTCATATTCATAAACTTCACTTTCTTTATTATAGTATCTTTCATCAAAATACTCGTCATCAAAGCTGCCGTCGCACTTAATATAGCTCTCGTCAAGCACTGCTCCGTTGACCTTGACTATAGCCGACTTGTTGTCTATCTCGACCTTTTGCCCTTCTACGGCAATGATACGTTTGATTATCCTATTGTCAAGAAAAGACGAGTTGACCACAACTATATCCCCCTGCTTTGGCGTATAAAGCAGTTTTGATATAACAAGAGAATCATTTTCAAAAAGAGTGTCCTGCATTGACTGTCCTTGTACATTCACTGTTCTGAACACAAAAGTAAAAACAAGCACGACCACGAACATTGCCATGACTATGATCTCAAGAAAGTCGAACAGATTATCAACAGCTCTTTTGCCCTGCTTTTTCAACTTACTTTACCAAAGCTTTCAAATGGATAAAGCCTTAAAACCGCCTTGCCAAGCACGTCGGAGGGGTCGATAAAGCCTATCCTTCTGCTGTCTGTGGAATTATTTCTGTTATCACCCATAACGAACAGCTTGCCCTCAGGCACGTCATACTCAAAAACATTTTCTTCCACTTCATATTCCTCATCAAAGAGATTAGTGTTATACATAGCTTCCCTGATATTGTCATTTGAAATGACCTTACCGTTGACGGTAACAGTATTGTTATTATAATCAACGACAACCTTATCTCCACCTGTGCCGATAACACGCTTGATGATAGTTTTGCCGAGCTTTTCGCTGTTGATAACAACGATATCGCCCTTTTTGGGTGTATAATTTATGTGAGTGATTATAAGTCTGTCCTGATCCTGCAAGGTCTCACGCATAGAAGGGCCCTGAACAAGAACTATCCTGAAGAAAAAAGTAAATATCAGGATCACCATAAACATAGCGAACACGAAAGACTCAGCCCATTCAAAGACCTCGTCCATAACATTCACGGGCTGTTTTTCCTTTAGGTCGTCAGGGGCGGCTTTTTTAGCCATGTCAATATCCTCCTGAGAAACGTCGCCGAATTTTTTATTATCGTCCATAAAAGCCTCGATCCTTTATCCAAAGGCGGCAAAAGCCGTCAAATACTCATATAGATTTATTATATCAAATTTCAAAACAAATTACAAGGGGGTAAGGAAAATTTCTTTGAGATAGGGGGAGCGGAGGGTTTAAGTGAGGAATGAGCATAGCTGAACAGAGTTGTGCACAAGCACCGAGCGTAGCGATTTTGCGGCATGACAAACTCTCCCGAATAATCTGTAGGGGCGAACAGCCCGTGCTCAGAATTTGCCATAATTCTGAATTGTAGATGCGGTGGGATAGTTATTACATCTACCGAACAATGTAATAATCAGGGTTTGCTACTTCGACAGGCGAACAGCGTTCGCCACTACACATACATCGTGCAGATATGGCAAGTACAGCAAAACACCCCCTACAGGAACTTTGACAGATCAACATTCATGGCAAAGTCGTCATACCACGACAGATCGCAGCCTTGTCTTTCTTTGGGCTTTGCCGCAGTCTTTCTCTTTGAATCATTGTCAAGCCAGCCTGAGATTATGCGGTATGGGTCTGTGCAGTGCCTGCCCTTGGTAAACAGCCATTGAGATAATTTAGATATATAGCTCTCTAAAGACAGACCGACAGACCGACACCTGCTTTCAAGCTCGTTATACTGCTCTGATGTGAGCATTATATTTTTGTGTGTGCCGAAAGACCTGACGACAGACTCCGCTGTCCCTGCGTCTTTCTTTTTCTCTTTATCTATAGCTTTATCTATATCTTTATCTATATCTGTATCTATATCTATATCTTTATCAGCTTTTTTTGCTTTTTCTGAAAACCTTTTGGTTTGTGAAAAAGCTTTTGGTTTTTCTGCGGTATCATTTATACCCTGAGGTTTTTCTTCTGCAGTATCTGCTGATGCAGCTGTATGCTCAGCTTTTTCATCAGTATTCCCTGACTCATCAGACTTTTTAGGTCTGCCGCCCTTTTTACCGCACTCGCTCCTTTGAGCGCACGTCTCTTCCCATGCAATGCCGTCACGCTCGATAGCAGCCCTCATCATAAGAAACGCTATCTTTACTCCCCCTGACAGCTTTGGTGATTCTCCCCTCTTTGCATAAGCAAACAGCGCCATGACAAGCTCCCCTATCTCTTCGCTGCTGTCAAGCGCCTGAAAAATGTCCTCCCAGTCTTTGTAAAGCATGAACGCTTTGTTGTCTGTGTGAAAATTCTTTGCCATTTTTATCGTCCTTTCTCTGTGAAGCAGAGGAAATTATCCCCCTCTACTTATCCCGAAAAAGACCTTTTTTGTTGCATAAAAAATGCAACAATTGCAGAAATGTTGCCAAATTAAAATATAAATCATTTGTTTGCACAAATCACGTGCTGATATTTTGTGCAATGTGACGGTGAAATGTCATGTGATTTTGCGGCAAGACAAACTATCCCAAATAATCTGTAGGGGCGAACAGTGTTCGCCCATGCTCAGAACTTGTACAAATTCAGAACTGTAGGGGACGACGCCCTACATGGTTTGTGAAAATATAACGAATGTACGAATATCATAAAATTGTCGGGCGATATATGCAGGCGAACGCTGTTCGCCCCTACCGTATATCGTGCGAACAACTCAGTCGTGGATATAAAAAAAAGAGCCGACCAAAGCCGACTCATTTTTATAGAAAGAATTATCTGATAGCTTCCTTGACCTTAGCTGCCTTACCAACTCTGTCACGGAGATAATAGAGCTTAGCACGGCGAACCTTACCGCTGCGTACAACCTCTACCTTTTCAACTACAGGTGAATGAACAGGGAAAACTCTCTCGATTCCACAGCCGTGAGCTACTCTACGAACTGTAAATGTCTCGTGGATTCCACCATGCTTCTTAGCGATAACTGTGCCCTCGAATACCTGGATTCTGGACTTGTCACCCTCTGTAATTCTTACGTGTACCTTTACTGTATCACCAACGTTGATAACAGGTGCCTCGGATTTAAGGCTTGAATTAGAAATCTGCTTTAAAGCGTCCACTTTAAATTCCTCCTTAATATTTTCAGACATTCATTCGCTTTATGGCAGCTATCGCTGCAAAGCCAGAGGACTGCCCGCTTTAATGTCGTGCCTTTCGTTCAAAGGCGTGGCATTAACTCTCGTCGGAAGAACCGACGGTAATTCAAATGCTTTAATATTATACCACATCTCAAAACCTTTTGCAAGGATATTTATATAAAATTTTCGCCGTTTGCCATGAGTATTTTTGTACGTTCTGTATAAATTTCCGATATTTCTATACCATAACGCTCACAGAACGTGTCTATGACTACGTTCACATTAAGATTGAAAGAACTTCCGCAAGGCAGCTTTAAAGTCACCTCAAAGCTGTCCTCTAGCTCTTTGCTGTCAAGCACTGTGATATATGGCTTTATATCCACAAGATTGACAGTCTTTTTCTTGGTTCGCTTTTCTATCTCTATCTTGTCAAGTGCTATGAACTTGCCGAAAAGCTCCGCCACTTCATGTACGCTCTTATCTGTTTTCAGCCTTGCCACATACTCCGCCGCAGTAATATCGGTATGCTTATGCTCAGGCTTTGAAACGCTCACTATCTCCAGACCAACAGGCGTTTGTGCGTTCATTCGCTCCAAAACCTCGCTGTATGGGATATCCTCAGTGAGAGCAAAGTCCATTATCTCTACCCTGCTGTCAGTGCCAAGGGGCAATGCAAGCGGGAACATTATATACACATGGGGATTGAAACCCTGAGTGTGCCATATTGGCAGGTGCGCCCTTTTGAACACTCGCTGAAAGGCTCTCATAAGGTCAAGGTGGGAAATGTATTTCGCCCTGCCCGTTTTGGAAAATACTGCTCTGTATTCAAATCTCTCCAAACGGAGATTTACATTCTTCGGCTCAGCGTTTGCCACAGTAAACACCTCCGTATTCGCATTTTATGCCACAGCCTGAACAGCCCTCTTTGCAGTTTCGTGTAGTCACTGCCTGATGTGCTTTCTTGTTCTCACGAACGAAAAACTCGTGGCTCACAAGATAATCAAGGTGCGACCACGGCGCTATCTCGTCATAAGAACGTCTGCGGTGAGCATAGAAGCTTGTATCAAGCCCGCACTCCTCAAATGCTTCCTGCCACTTGTCAGCCTTGAAATGCTCGTCCCAGCCGTCAAGATAGCAACCCTTTTTCCATGCGGTGTATATCGCCTTACCAAGACGTCTGTCGCCCCTTGCAAGAACCGCTTCCAATATAGATGTATAGGATTGGTGAGTGCTAAGGCGTATCTTACGGCTTGTAAGGCTCTTGAAAAGGTGTTCCTGTTTCTCTTTTATCTCCTCGGGAGTTGCCTGTGGCTCAAACTCGAACGGAGTAAAAGGCTTTGGTACGAATGTTGCAGTAGAAACTGATATTTGCACGCTCTTGCCACGCTTTTCTTTTGGTGTTTCGTAATAAAGGTCAAGGACTTTCTGCGCAAGCTTTGCGATACCCTCAACGTCCTCGAGGGTTTCCTCAGGCAGACCAAGCATGAAATAAAGCTTTACAGTGCTGTAACCGCCCTCAAAGGCAGTGCGGCAGGTACGCATTATCTCGTCCTCGGTGATATTCTTGTTTATTACGTCACGAAGCCGTTGTGTGCCGGCTTCCGGAGCAAAGGTCAGACCGCTTTTTCTTACGGATTTTATTTTCTCCAAAAGCTCTTCGCTGAAATTGTCTATTCGCAGCGAAGGCAGTGAAAGGTTTATCTGCTCACCGTCAGTGTATTCCACAAGATTTTCCAAAAGCTTGTTTATCTCAGTGTAATCGCTGGTAGACAAAGACGACAAGGACACTTCCTCATAGCCTGTCTGCTCACAAAGGGACTTTGTTTCGTTCTTTATGGTGTCGATGCATTTCTCTCTGAAAGGTCGGTAAATAAAGCCTGCCTGACAGAATCGACAGCCTCTTATGCACCCTCTCAGTACCTCAACCACCGCTCTGTCATGGACTATCTGAGTGAACGGCACAACAAAGCCCTCAGGGTAATATACCTTATCAAAGTCCTTGATAACACGCTTTTTCACCCTTGCAGGTGCCTCAGGGACGTTTGGCGTGATAGACTTCACAGTACCGTCATCGTTGTAATCCACGTCATAGAAAGACGGAACATAAACGCCCTCCAGCTTTGCGGCTTCTCTGAGAAACTCCTGCTTAGTAGGCTTCAAAGGCTTCATTCTCTCGTAAAGTTCAAGAAGCTCAACGTTAACTTCCTCACCCTCGCCAAGAATGAACAGGTCGAAAAAGTCAGCCATAGGCTCAGGGTTGCAGGCACACGGACCGCCTGCGATAACAAGTGGTGTAAGCTCAGTTCTGTCCTTTGCAAGCACCGGCACACCTGCAAGGTCGAGCATTTCAAGCACATTATTATAAGAAAGCTCATACATGAGCGTAAAGCCGATGAAGTCGAAATCCTTTATAGGGTCAAGGCTCTCAAGAGCGTAAAGAGGGATATCATTCTCACGCATGAGTTTGTTATAGTCCTCCTCAGGCATGAAAACACGCTCGCACCACCAGTTCTCACGGGCGTTTTTCAGACCATAAAGTATCTTCATGCCAAGGTGTGACATACCGACCTCATAAGTATCAGGAAAACAGAAAGCGAACCGCACGTCCACCTTATCCTTATCCTTTACAACGCTGCCCACCTCGCCGCCTATATACCTTGACGGACGCTGCACTTTAAGCAGCAGCTTTTCTATTTTCTTTTTTAATTCTTCCAACGTTTTATCCTCCGATATTGAATGTACATAACAAGCATTCAAGCACTAAACGGGCGAACACTGTTCGCCCCTACAGATACATAAGCATTTCATATTATTATACCAAAAATTTATTACAAAAGCAATAAGCAAAGTGTTAATATATGACTTCTGAGAGGACGATAAAACAGAAAGTTGCGGCAAATGATATGCTGACAGTGCCGTGAAGTATCATATATATCATAGCCGCCGCTGAGAGCAGAATAAATACCGCTCTGAAAAACTCGCAGACTTTGCCATTGGCAAGCAAGGCGAGTATCCTGCCACCGTCAAAATAGCGAAATGGCAGTAGGTTCAGCGCACCAAGCAGAAAGTTTACCTGACAGAAAAAAGAATTTCCGTTTGTGAGATACGCCGCAAAGCTCAGCAGAAAATTCACCCCTGCCCCTGCCAGCAGCACTGCCGTTTCACGCCTGCGATCAAGCTGACGGCTGTCGGGCGTTATGCGGATACCGCCGCCGTAGACGACAATTTCCTGCGGTGAGCTTCCGAAAGCGGTCATGAGTACGAGGTGACCAAGTTCGTGGAGTGCGCAGCTCACAAGGGTCATGAGCAATTTTTCCGTTTGGGTCGCAGAGCATATCGTCACGAGGGCTATAACAAAGAAAAAGCTGAATGAAATTCCATAAGTCGTATTTTTGATTTTTAGCTTAAACAAGTTCATCACCGAAATATGTATATTCGGTATTTGCTCAAATAATGTGTAGGGGACGGCGCCCTCGACGTCCCGCTCGGAGAGATAACACCATAACTGTCATATCTTCGATATTGGGATTTTTTTGGTTGCTAAATGGAGGGGCAACGCTGTGATTATCACACCCCTGATGCCGAATTATTCGGGATACATTATTGTGACGTTTGCCAATAATTCCGCAGGCGAGGGATAGCGGGACGTCGAGGGCGCCGTCCCCTACATTTTGGCACTATGGTTTGCCATGCCGCAAAATCGCTACGCTCTTTGCTGGTGCTTTTATGATAATAGAAAAAAAGCGGTGTGAGTTTTTTCCCGACACCGCTTTGATTATTATTTAGTTTGGTAGTTTCATTTCTGCACCCCTCTGCACTACATAGCAGAACAAACAAAGTGCATACATTTACCTCGTGCTGAAAAGCCGCAAGGGTCAGCTATGCCAATTCCTCACTCCTCACTTGTTACAGCTACAGCATCTTCCTCAAATACTGTCCCGTATAAGACCTGTCGCAAGCCGCAATTTCCTCAGGCGTGCCTGTGCAGACGATAGTTCCGCCGCCGTCGCCGCCCTCAGGGCCTAAGTCTATAATGTGGTCTGCGGTCTTTATTACATCAAGATTATGCTCGATAACAAGCACTGTGTTTCCTCCGTCTGCAAGCTTTTGCAACACCTCTATAAGCTTATGCACGTCAGCAGTATGAAGTCCTGTAGTCGGCTCGTCCAGGATATATATGGTTCTGCCTGTGGCTCTTTTTGAAAGCTCTGTGGCAAGCTTTACTCTCTGCGCTTCACCGCCTGAAAGCGTTGTAGCCGCCTGCCCTATCTTCACATAGCCTAAGCCTACCTCATAAAGTGTTTCAAGCTTACGGCTTATTTTAGGGATAGCGCTGAAAAACTCAACGCCCTCTTCCACTGTCATTTCAAGCACGTCATAGATGTTCTTGCCCTTATATCTAACTTCCAGCGTTTCACGGTTATATCTCATACCGCCGCAGACTTCGCATGGCACATACACGTCAGGCAAAAAGTGCATTTCTATTTTGATTATTCCGTCGCCCTCGCAGGCTTCACATCTTCCGCCTTTGACGTTGAATGAGAAACGTCCTGCTCCGTAGCCTTTCATCTTTGCATCAGCGGTCTGAGCGAAAAGTTCTCTGATATCGGTGAAAACTCCCGTATAGGTGGCAGGATTAGACCTTGGCGTTCTGCCGATAGGCGACTGGTCAATATCTATTACCTTATCAAGATGCTCTATCCCCTGCATTTCCTTAAATGCTCCAGAGCGTATTTTCGCACGGTTTAATCTGCCTGCAAGCTCCTTATAGATTATCTCGTTCACAAGCGATGATTTGCCCGAACCTGACACACCTGTTACGCAGGTGAAAGTGCCGAGAGGTATCTCAACATCTATGTTTTTCAGATTGTTCTGTGTCGCACCGATAACTTTCAGATACTTGCCGTTTCCCTTTCTGCGTGTTTCGGGAACAGGTATTTTCTTCTCGCCGCTGAGATACTGTCCAGTAATGGAACGCTTGCACTTCATTATATCGTCCACCGTGCCTGCACACACTATCTCGCCGCCGTGAATGCCTGCTCCCGGTCCAACGTCAACCACGAAATCTGCCGCACGCATTGTGTCCTCGTCATGCTCTACCACTATGAGGGTATTGCCAAGGTCACGAAGCCTTTTCAGTGTGGCGATAAGCTTGTCATTGTCACGCTGATGAAGTCCTATAGACGGCTCGTCAAGGATATACAGCACGCCCACAAGTGATGAGCCTATCTGCGTTGCAAGCCTTATACGCTGACTCTCGCCGCCTGAGAGAGTACCTGCAGAACGTGACAGGGTGAGATATTCAAGTCCAACGCTTTTGAGAAAGCCAAGGCGTGACCTTATCTCTTTTATTATCTGCTCGCCGATAAGCTTGTCACGGTCGCTTATCTCAAGGTTCTCAAAAAACTCAAGGGCTTTTGCGACGGACTTATGACAAAGCTCTGCGATATTTATTCCGCCAACTGTAACGCTCAGGCTTTCTTTTTTAAGCCTTTCGCCATGGCAGGCAGGACACTTTTCATCGCTCATATACGCTTCTATATCAGCCTTCGCCCAATCGCTGTTGGATTCCTTGTAACGCCTTTCAAGGTTCGGTATAACGCCCTCAAATTCAGCCTGATAGTCAGCCTTATAGAACTTATTGCCACGCTTTAGGTGAAGCTTCTGACCCTGCGTGCCGTACAGAAAAACGTCTATAGCGTCCTTGTCAAGATTTTTCACAGGCTCGTCAAGGGAAATGCCGTAGGTTTCAGAAATTGCGTTGAAATACATCATTGCGATAGAGCCTTCTTCAAGACTGTTCCAGCCACTTGCTTTTATCGCACCCTGCCTTATGGAAAGGTCTTTGTTAGGGATAATAAGCTCAGGGTCTATCTTCTTGAACACACCAAGACCTGTACACTTTTCGCAAGCGCCGAACGGATTGTTGAAAGAGAACATTCTCGGTGTCAGCTCGTCGATAGATACGCCATGCTCAGGGCAGGCGTAATTCTGAGAGAAAAGCATTTCCTCTCCGCCGATAACGTCAACGCCCACAAGTCCCCCTGTAAGCGAAGAAACAGTTTCGATACTATCGGTAAGACGGGACTTTATGCCCTCTTTGATAACAAGTCGGTCAACGACTATCTCGATAGTGTGCTTTTTATTTTTCTCTATTTTTATCTCTTCCGAAAGGTCATAGGTTATGCCGTCTATACGCACTCTCACATAGCCCGACTTTCTTGCACGGTCAAGCTCTTTTGTATGCTCGCCCTTGCGTCCTCTGACGATAGGAGCTAAAAGCTGAATCTTTGTACCCTCGTCAAGCTCCATTATCTTATCCACTATCTGATCCACTGTCTGCTGACGTATCTCTCTTCCGCAGACAGGACAGTGCGGCACGCCTATACGGGCATACAAAAGTCTGAGATAGTCATATATCTCGGTGACTGTTCCAACAGTTGAACGTGGGTTTTTGGAAGTAGTCTTTTGATCTATGGATATAGCAGGGGAAAGCCCCTCTATGCTGTCAACATCAGGCTTATCCATTTGACCCAAAAACATTCTCGCATAAGAGGACAGCGACTCAACATAACGTCTTTGTCCGTCGGCATATATGGTATCAAATGCAAGAGAAGATTTACCCGAACCCGAAAGACCCGTCATAACAACAAGCTTATCTCTCGGTATGGTAACATCAACATTTTTGAGATTATGCTCTCTTGCACCTTTTATAACTATCTCGTTAATTGGCATTGGTATTCTTTACTCTCCTTTTGGTATTGAAAAATCACATATTGGTATGCAGGTGGGCGAACACTGTTCGCCACTACACACGTTTTGTGGATATATATCCGTCTTATGTTTCGCAAGGCTTTTTATTTCTTCTCACCCTTTAACTCCGCTATCTTATCACGCAGGAATGCGGCGTGCTCAAATTCAAGCAGCTTTGCCGCCTCTTTCATTTCCTTTGTAAGCTTGTCTATGAGCTTTGCAGTTTCCTGCTTTGAAAGCTTTGTTTTCTGCCTTGCCTCGTATTCCACCTCTTCCTTGGTGGATATTTCTATTACATCTCTTATATCCTTGACGATAGTTTTCGGAACTATGCCGTGTTCTTCGTTGAACTTCATCTGTATTGCACGACGGCGCTCCGTTTCGGTGATAGCCTTTTCCATTGAACGTGTCACCGTGTCGGCATACATTATTACCTTGCCCTCAGCATTTCGAGCGGCTCTGCCTATGGTCTGTATAAGTGCGCTTTCAGAACGCAGGAAGCCCTCTTTATCAGCGTCAAGTATTGCCACGAGAGTTACCTCAGGCAAGTCAAGACCCTCACGCAAAAGGTTGATGCCAACGAGCACATCAAACTCGCCCAGACGCAGGTCACGGATTATCTCCATACGCTCGATAGTGTCTATATCGTGGTGCATATATCTCACCTTGACGTCAAAACTCTTTAGATAGTTTGTGAGATCCTCAGCCATTTTCTTTGTAAGAGTAGTAACAAGCACACGCTGATTTTTAGCGGTACGCATATTTATCTCGCTGAGCAGATCCTCTATCTGACCCTCAGTCGGCTTCACGATTATCTCAGGGTCAAGAAGTCCTGTCGGTCTTATTACCTGCTCCACTATCTGCTGTGACTTTTCCTGCTCGATAGGTCCAGGGGTAGCGGACACGAAAACCGCCTGATTAATATGAGAATAGAACTCATCAAAGGTCAGCGGTCTGTTATCCATTGCTGAGGGCAGGCGGAAGCCATAGTCAACAAGGGTCTGCTTTCTCGCTCTGTCACCTGCATACATACCTCTTACCTGCGGCAGAGAAACGTGCGACTCGTCCACGAAAAGCACAAAATCCTCAGGCAGAAAGTCAAGCAAAGTGAATGGCGTAGAGCCTGCGGGACGTCTTGCAAGCACACGTGAATAGTTCTCGATACCGCTGCAAAAGCCTATCTCCTCCAACATCTCAATATCATAGTTGGTACGCTGTGCGATACGCTGAGCCTCAATAAGCATATCGTTGTCTTTGAAATATTTGATACGCTCGTCAAGCTCCTGCTTTATCTCTTCGATAGCGTCGTGCATTTTATCACGGCTGACAATATAATGGGAAGCAGGGAAAATTGCAGCGTGGGCAAGTGAGCAAAGCACTTCACCGGTCACCACGTTTATTTCAGTAATACGGTCTATCTCATCTCCGAAGAACTCCACTCTTATGGCAGTGTCGGTGGAATTTGCAGGAAATATCTCCACCACATCTCCCCTGACACGAAACTTGTTTCTCACGAAATTTATGTCGTTTCGCTCATACTGGATACCCACAAGGTCGGCGATAAGCCTGTCACGGGATTTCTCCATACCACGGCGGATAGACACCACCATGGACTTATATTCTTCAGGGTCACCAAGGGAGTAGATACAAGAAACGCTGGCAACGATAATAACGTCACGGCGTTCAGCGATAGCGGAGGTAGCGGAATGTCTAAGCTTGTCTATCTCGTCATTAACCGAGCTGTCCTTTTCGATATAAACGTCCTTGCTTGGCACATAGGCTTCAGGCTGATAATAGTCATAGTAGGACACAAAATATTCCACGGCATTGTTCGGGAAAAACTCCTTGAACTCAGAGCAAAGCTGAGCGGCAAGTATCTTATTATGGGCAAGCACCAGCGTCGGACGGTTTATCCTAGCAATAACGTTTGCCATAGTAAAGGTCTTGCCGGAACCAGTAACGCCCATAAGGGTCTGCTCTCTCATGCCACTTTCGATACCCTTTACTAAAGCGTCCACTGCCTCAGGCTGGTCGCCCGATAGCTTATAATCTGAAACAAGCTGAAACTTATCCATAAATGCCTCCTCAATCGAACAGTTGTTTTAATCATTATATTACAATTATTTTTAATTGTAAAGGCTTTTTTATCAATATTTTTTGAATTTGCGTATATGTACGATTTTTCGGACTGGTATTGTTACTCAACCTGCGGTATCAGCTCGATGTATGTGTAGGGGCGAACACCGTTCGCCCGTCGAAGAAACAAACCCACGGTAACAACAAGGTTCGGCAGCAAAAAATTCTCCCCGACAATCCTGAATTTACAGCAAATCCTGAGCACGGGCGAACGCTGTTCGCCCCTACAGTGGTTCGGGATAGGTTCTACTGCCGCAAAATCGCTACGCTCGGTGCAGGGGGCACAACTTTGGTCAGCTTTGCTCATTCCTCACTCCTCACTCCTCACTCCTCATTTCTCATTCCTCACTCCTCATTCCTCATTCATCACTCCTCATTTCTCATTCCTCACTCCTCATTCCTCACTCCTCACTCCTCATTCCTCATTCCTCATTCCTCATTCCTCACTCCTCATTCCTCACTCCTCACTTAAACTCCCTCTTGCATTCTCCCACACTTTAGGTTATAATATCACTATAGTAATAATTTCAGGAGGACGTAACATGAATAGATCATATGACGAATACAACTACACCCTCTCAAAGCGTGAACTGGAAGAGCTTAAATTCTTGTTCATCTCTGATGATGTGGACTACAACGACACTGACAGCAATGGGCTTACTTTCCTGCTCACTGCGATCGAAAGTGCAGACCTCGTGGAGCAGGATGGCGTTCTCAAGCCTGACAAGCGAAGTGTTGATTTCATCAAATGGCTCATCGCTCAAGGCTCAGATGTAAACTTCCCTGCTGACAAAAAGCCTTTACAATACGCTATCAAATGTGAAGAGGAGTTATCTCGCCGTAAAGGCAAAGCCTGCGATATGTCAGAAATTCTTCTGCTTCTCCGTGAAAGCGGTGCTGACAGCACCGGTCTTGACGAGCTTATTGACGGAGGATTCTCCGCTCGTGTGAAGCTCTGAGGTATGGCATGAGAGAATTTATAATAAATCAAAACGACGCAGGTCAGCGTGTTGACAAGTTTCTCACAAAGGCTGTGCCGAAGCTGCCTAAAAATCTGCTGTACAAATATCTGCGCCTGAAGCGTATCAAGGTCAACGGCAAACGCTGTGAGATATCCACACGGCTTGCCTGCGGAGATGTTATGCAGCTTTACATCAATGACGAATTTTTCGAGGGCGAAGTTGCTGACAGACCTGCTTTTCTCAGTGCGCCAACGTCTTTGAATATTATTTACGAGGACGAGAATATTATCCTTTGCGACAAAAAGTGCGGACTTGTGGTACATGAGGACGAAAGCGGTTCGGCGGACACGCTCATAAACAGGATACAGCACTATCTTTATGAAAAGGGCGAATATCGTCCTGAGGAGGAGCTGTCTTTTGCTCCTGCCCTTTGCAACAGGATCGACCGCAACACGGGCGGTATCGTAATATGTGCAAAAAATGCCGAGAGCCTGCGTGTGCTTAATCAAAAAGTTAAGGACAGAGAGCTTGAAAAGCTTTATCTTTGCGTGACCGTTGGCATACCGAAGGAAAAGTCTGCTCGGCTCACGGCTTATCATCAGAAGGATGAAACCACAAAAACTGTCAAGGTATCTGACAAGAAATTTGAGGGCAGCCGCACTATGATAACATCATATCGTGTGCTTGCGGAAAACAAGACTGATGACCTTGCACTTCTCGAAGTTGACCTTGTCACAGGCAGGACGCATCAGATAAGGGCGCACCTTGCTCACATCGGCTATCCACTTCTCGGCGACGGCAAATACGGAATAAATAAAGCCAACCGTGCATACAATGTGAAAACGCAGGCACTTTATTCGTACAAGCTTACCTTTAAATTCACCACTGATGCAGGTATACTTGAATATCTGAACGGCAAGAGCTTTCAGGTTAAAGACGTATGGTTTTGCGAAAAATTCTTCGGATATAAGCTCTGATATTTCGTTAAATCGCACTATTTCGACACTGTGGATTTGTCATATACGACAAAATAATATAATTTTCGTGCAAATTTTGTGTAAATTGTTCAAAAGTGCTTGCAAATGTATATAAAATATGTTATAATTATTTAGTCAAATTTAACGGCTGTACTATATATACAGAAAATGACAGATATATTTTATAGATTTGGAGGAACAAAGGTATGACAGGAGATCTGCATTGTCACACAACGCTGTCTGACGGCTCGCTTGGTATAGAAGAGGTCATTGTTCAGGCAAAAAGAATGGGACTTGACTTTCTTGCGATAACAGACCATGACACTCTTTCATCATCAAGCAGAGCGCAAATACTTGGTGAACGTTATGGGGTCAAGGTCATTCCTGCGGTAGAGCTTTCCGCATGGGACAAGAAGCGCAATTCAAAAGTACACATTCTTTGCTATGCACCGCAGAAACCTGACAGGCTGGAAGGTCTTTGCCTGAAGTCATGCCAGATAAGAAAAGACTGTGCAAAGGAAATGATAGAAAAGGTAATGGCAAGATATCCTATCCCTGCCGATGCTGTACTGCACTACACGAAAAGCTCAAAGAGCATTTTTAAACAGCATATCATGAGAGCATTGGTAAATTACGGCTATGCAACTGAACTTTACGGCTCTGTGAACGACAAGCTGTTTGCTTATCCAAACGGCGAATGTCTTGTGACCCGTGAATACCCTGATGTGAACTTTGTGCTTGATCTTATACATTCCGCAAAGGGCATTGCTGTTATGGCACACCCTGTTATGTTCAACAACACCGAGCTGCTCCTTGAACTTATCGAGGCAGGAAAGCTTGACGGAATTGAAGCTTATCATCACTCTGCTACTCCAACTCAACAGCAGAAACTTGTGGATATCGCAAAGGAACATGACCTGATAGTGACTGGCGGCTCTGACTTCCACGGTCTGTATAACGAAACAATGACGCATATCGGAAGCATGACCACTGATAAGGAAAATCTTGACAAGCTGTTCAGGCTCATTCATATAAATTCACAAAAAGCTAACAAAGCGGCTGTGAAAACAGAGAAATAATATGGTATAATAAAGGGACATTATCATGCGGTAATGTTCCTTTAATGCGTAACAAAGCCTAGTTTGGCTGTAATAGAGAGGACTGTATAAAATGAACGTAATGGAAGAATCACTACAGAAACACAGAGAATGGAAAGGCAAGATAGAGGTCTGCTCAAGAGCAAAGGTAAACAATGCAAAAGACCTGACGCTGGCTTACACACCTGGCGTTGCTCAGCCTTGCCTTGAGATACAGAAAGATCCTGACCTTTCATATGAGCTTACAAGACGTGCAAATCTTGTGGCTGTTATCACAGACGGCTCTGCTGTGCTTGGTCTTGGAAATATTGGCGGTCTGGCAGGTATGCCTGTTATGGAGGGCAAGTGCGCGCTTTTCAAGGAATTCGCAGACGTTGACGCTTTTCCGCTTTGCATAAAGTCCAATGACGTTGACGAAATTGTAAACACTATCGCTATGATATCAGACAGCTTCGGTGGCATAAATCTTGAAGATATCGCCGCTCCAAGATGTTTTGAAATAGAAGCAAAGCTTAAAGAGAAAGTTGATATCCCCGTTTTCCATGACGATCAGCACGGAACTGCTATCGTTGTCGGTGCGGCACTTATGAACGCCTGCAAGGTAGCAAACAAGAAGATAGAGGATATCACGCTTGTTATAAACGGCGCAGGTGCAGCCGGCTGTGCTATCGGAAAGCTGCTGCTTTCTCTTGGTATCGGCAACCTTATCATGGTAGACCGTGAGGGAATAATCTGCGAGGGCGATGATTATCTTAACGAGGCTCACGCTGAAATGGCAAAGGTTACAAACAAGAACAAGCTCCACGGCTCTCTTGCTGACGCACTCAAGGGTGCAGACGCTTTCGTAGGTGTTTCCAAGCCAAAGCTTGTGACCGCTGAAATGGTCAGATCCATGAACGATAAGCCTATACTTTTCGCAATGGCTAACCCGACACCTGAGATAATGCCTGACGAAGCAAAGGCGGCAGGTGCGTTTATCGTTGGCACAGGACGTTCAGACTTTCCTAACCAGATAAACAATGTTATCGCTTTCCCTGGCATTTTCAAGGGTGCGCTTGCAGTAAGGGCTTCTGACATCAACGAGGAAATGAAAATGGCTGCAGCAAAGGCTATCGCAGGCTGTGTGCCTGAGGACAAGCTCAATGCGGAATTTATACTGCCGAACTCTTTTGACAGGTCAGTACCGGTCGCTGTGGCTGAGGCTGTGGCAAAGGCTGCAAGAGAAACAGGCGTAGCAAGAATTTAGGAGGTTTTTCAAATGGCAACTATAAGCTACACTCCAAAGGGAGTATGTTCAAGAAAAATAGATATCGAAGTAGAGGACGGTATCGTAAAAAAAGTGCATTTCACAGGTGGCTGTAACGGCAACACACAGGGTGTATCAAAGCTTGTTGAGGGCATGAAGGTTCAAGACGTTATTGACAGACTTGAGGGTATCGACTGCAACGGACGTGGCACATCATGTCCTGCTCAGCTTGCTGAGGCTTTGAAGTCTGCACTCTAAGCTTTCGTACTGAACATTACACGGATATAATAACGGGCGAACACTGTTCGCCCCTACAGAAAAAAATATACGGACTGCAAACAAAATGCAGTCCGTTTTTTTGTACATATTCTAATTTTCTTTCGCTGTGCTTTGAGTGAAACTCATTGAAACAAATCCCGTTCCATTCACCGTAATATTGGTATGATTACCGTCAGACCACTGCTCTGCACCGTTAATGCCGTTCGTTCGATAGAACTGAATATCATATTGATTTTTTTCAGCAGAATTGACTTTCAAAGTTGCAGTGGCTATGCCAGAACTGTCCTTTGAAATAGTCAGATCATAAGTATTCTTAAACCATGGGCTGATATCAACATAGTTCGTATTCCAAGTCAGGGTGACAGTACCCTCGCCGCTGCCTGACAGGCGATAGTTGAAGCCGTCAAGATCTTTAGGCGAAGTAGCATTGTCGATGAATGTGCCTGTCCATGTTGCTGATGTGTTATCATTTATATAGATAACGCCAAGCTTTGCGGAGAGCGGTTTCAACTCTGCCTGATTTGTAGGAGTGGCTGTCACTCTCATGTATATATCAGACTTTGTGAGCTGCGACTTATCAAAGGTCAGCACAAATTCATGCTTGTTGAAATCATCTGATTTAAGCACAAGTGAAGAAAATACAATTTTTGAATTACCTTCAAAAGTCTTATTTTCACCGCCAAATTCAACCGAGTATTTAGCAGCTTCTTCTCCGGTAACGGCATTTCCGTTGCTGTCCACAAGCTCGACTGTCAAAGTGTATGTGATATCCTTGTCATTATGCTTTATCAATGTTTGCGGATAGTTGCACACATTGACTGTCACACAAGGCGAGTTTTCCATACTGCTAAAAGTTATCGTCCTTGGAAGATCATTTTCATCTGTTGTAAGATAATTAGATGAAAACAGCATACCAGCTCCCTTTTGTGTGGACACAACTCGCTTTACACTTGAAACGCTGGTATAAGCTGCCAGGACGCCAATAGTACTGAGTGCGGCTGCCGCAAAAGCTATCCATATTGCAAGCCACGATCTTTTAAGCTTTTTTATAAATCTGTCTTTCATAACAGCCACCCTCCTCTCTATTTTGTGATTTATTACTTTCTCTGAACTGTCAGGTAGACCATATCAGTTTCTTTATTGTTTTGGACTTTATCATTCCATTTTACTCTGATTATAAAATAATCGCAAAATGGTTCTTCTGCATCATTTACACTTAGGGCAACAGACTGCCAATAAAGCGCCTCGGCATTTTTCTGAACATTGCTATAAGTATCATAAGACTTTTCATGAAGTGTGCTGTTAGCAAGTATCTCCGAGCCTTGCTGATTGAGATAATGTCCCGAGATCTTATTGCCGTCTATTTTGTAATAAAACGTTTTATTCTCATCATCAGAAACATAAACGACAGCTTCTGATTTTTCAGTTTCACTGACGCTTTTCGCACGATATATCTCATACTCAAAAGGGATATTCGTTGTATGTGCAAGCTGTATTTGATATTGTTGCACGTCTGCCCCGCCTATGCCGAAAACAAAGTCTTTATAACTGCCGTTCTCAACGTCTATATCTGCCATTTCAAGATTTGCCACAGATTCTTTGTTTCCTGCGGTGATATAAAGCTGAGTAGGGGCATTTATTTTTGTTGTAAGAGCAATAGAACGTTTGTGAGTAAACCACGCATAAACAGGCAGTGCCACAAGCAGTACCACCGAGATGGATACTGCTATGACTAGCTGGAGCTTCTTCTTTTTTTCTAATTTTCTGAATTTTCCAAAAATGCTTTTTGCCATAATTTTCTCCTGAAAATGCCTGCTTATTATGAATTTATAAAGCCTGTTTCTATTTTTGCGTTTGTGTAAACAACATAGTCGCTTGAGGTAGTTCCATTAACAACTGAGTTGTTGTCATTAAGCAATACTGCGGTAAGCTCAACTCTATAGTTCGCATAGGTAAGTCCCTGCTCCTCAAAAGCCTTGCCTGTTTTTACTGTAAATTTCGTAACGGCTGTGTTTTGTTCTTCCCCATTATAGTCAGTGGTAAAAACGCACTCCTTGCCATTCAGACCGCTGCTTGATGTGGCGTTTTCCAAAGTAAAGCTGCTGAGATATTTGCTAATATCGTTTGTCTGCTTATAATCGCCGCTATTGTCCTTAACATACAACCTCATTGTATACTGTATTTTTTTGCCACTGTCCTTTGTTGACCGACTCAAAGCAGACAGATCATAGATAGCATTTGCTGTTATTGCCATTTCTTCTGTAGTCATATCTTTGGCATTTATACCAAGCTGCGAAAATGGTGAATCCTTCGACTCAAGAACCGTTGACTCTGCAACGTTATAATTTAGCTGTGCCACCGTCATTGCCTTTCTATAGTAGCGTCTGGCAGGCATATCTCCACTTGCAGAGATAGAGCTGTTCTCAATATTGTTCTGGCTATATGCAACATAAGACGCCGCATTTACTCCTATACCGGTTTTTGTATCCCCGTCCTTACGCTCAGGAAACTGATCTATGATCCCTGCAGTACCATAAGTTAAGCTGATATCAGCCTTGACAGTTATAGAGCCATTTGTGTCACTATTGATATAATCGTAGACCGAATCGGGATACATCAGCATATAGCTGTCTTTAGCTTCTGAAAGTGTCTCAGTCTTGCTTATTTTTGCGTTTGATAACTCTGTGTCTGAACTGTTTAAAATGCTGTAATCAACATTCACCGAAGTTCCTGCAATGATCTTTGCATTAGCTCCCACATCGTTTTCATCAAAGTTCTTCATAGAGAATTTAAACGCCTGATACATATTGAAATCGTCACTCTTATAGCCATTAAATGTATCTCTAAGGCTCTGATCGATGCTTATCTTTGAAGTCATTGTGGCACGGATAAAATTATTTGACGCTGTTATCTCCTCTGGGTCATGAGCCGTCACACTTACTAGCTGTGTAAAAAAGTTTGCAATAACATATGCACCAGTGTCATTATTTGTCACTTGGACAAGGTTTGTAGGAATATTGCCATTGAGTTTTCTTGGCTTATTACCGCTATAATAATTCACAAAGTTCTTGATGACTTTTTTTGAGCTTCCCGTTTCCGGAATATTGATAGTGAGATAATAGTTCTCGCTTATTATCATTTCGTCATTAGCATTTTTCGGTGTATCACTGTTCGCTGAAACAATTATCTTATAAGTGCCTGTTTCACCCTCGCCGGCAGGTCTATAATACTTGCCGTCGCTTGTTTTTACAGTAGCTGCAGCTTCATCAGCTGCCTCAACAAGTGTTCCGTCAGATGATTCTGCGGCTGTTACCGACGCATACCTTAACAGAACATCATTCATTGTGACCGGTTTAAAGCCACTTATATTTGTCAAGTCAAGCTCACCGGTTGTTTTATTAAACTTAGCATCACTTGCGGTAGAATGATAAGTCTTGTCATTGTTATTTGCATCAACAAGAGTTAGCTTTGTATCATCGGTAAGCACACCACTGTCAGTGGCACTATCACCAATAAGATAAAGCTTTTTATCAAAGCTCCAAAGCAGACTATCACCGTTATTGAGCATTTTTTCCCATTCGTTAGCAGATTTGTAATAGGAATACTTAAAATAAGTAGTAACAGGTGCATCAAAGCTCTCAAAAGCAAGCTTTGTTTTATCCGTATAGTGAGAATGGTTATAGTCTGTGCCTGAGATAACGTAAGATTGGAAGCTGAAATCAAGCACCTTTCTTACAAAAACAGGAATATGAAGTCTAAGAGCAGTTTTACCGCTTCCCGTTGGGTCGATATAATCAAGAGTAATGACAGTAAATCTGTTTGTGCCGTCATTGTCATACTGACCGTCTGTGACCTTGAAATATCCTGTCTTGCTGTTAAACGTAAAAGTGCTTTTGTCTGATTTTTTCAAAACGTCGTTATCATACACATAAGTTGCTGTGCTTACATTCATAAGATCTGTTGTTTTCAGCTTATTTGAACTGCTGTCGCAAACATCACAATTTGTCAGAACTGAGATATACTTTGCGAGCATTTGTGTGATATTCAACGATGAGTTATCATCAATAAGCAGAACAGGAAGATCGTTCAGCCGCTCAACGTTAAGCTCAGAAGCTTTGCCGAATGTTGTAAGCTTTGAATTAGCCAGATCCTCTGCATATGTCTTTATGGTACTGTTTATGCCATAGGATTTTTTGGCTGTGCCATTCGTATAAGAAGCAGCGTCACTAATGATAGTCTGCATATTTCCGCCAACAAGATCACCTGCGAAAGTCTTACCACCGACAGGAACGCTTGGGTTTATATTGACATAAGGTGAATAGATATCAACGTGTGAACTGCTTCCCTCGCCGATATTTTTGGTATTGTCCTGAGTACCGTTGTAGTCGGAGTGAACAGCGATAAAGTTGGCAGGTATCTGTGAAGCATTATACTGTATATCAGGCAAACAATCCGTGTTATTTACCGATACTCCGATAAATTCAGATGATAGATTTTTATCTTTGTTCCAACCTATCAGGTTAGAAACAGACACACTGTTGTTGCCTTTTATATAGCTTAATTTATTTATGAGAATATCATAAGCATAAGTGTTGCCGCCGTCATTATGACCGATCACACCGCCTGCACCTGCACCATTGGACTTATCTTCTGCTGACAGCTTAACATTATTGACTTCACAATCAGTTATCTTCAGATCACCGTTAGCTTTTATGCCAACATAACCTCCGATACCTGCATCACCATTTTTAGCAGTTGGTATACCTATCACTGCATTTTTTACAGCAGACTTTGATATGTTCACAGCCTCATTCTGTGTGCCGACCATTCCGCCTGAGCTTGCATAACCATAGACACCGCAAGCTGATGTGTCAGACGTTCCACCATAATAACAGTTCTCATTGACAGACAACTGTTTTTTGTTTATTCCAACGAATCCGCCGGCATTACTTCCATAAACATCGACGCTGACGCTTGTGTTTTTTATTGTGCATACTTCGTTAGACAATCCTATAAGACCGCCCTCGTTCATTGTCTGGGTAGCAAGGGGTTTATTGTCTTTTTTTGAGCCGATAAAGCTGTCTTTATTATAAGATGTAAGCCGGACATTGCTTATTGTCGTTTTGATATTTGCAGAGCCTACGATCCCGCCTACGCCAAACCAAGTACCTGTGCCTTTATCAAGATTAGCAAATTCAACTTTATTAATAGTAATCTTGGAATCCTTAACATTAAATTCGCTGCCCTTCTGAGAATTTCCCACAAGACCGCCTGTTTCAAATCCGCCATACACATATATGCCGCTGTTTTCAGACTTAACGCCACTTATATTGATATTATTTGTTGACTTTCCTATAAGTCCTCCCACAGTATATGCGCCAGATACCTCAAGATCGTTCAAGGTTATTCCGCTAAACTTGCATTGACCCTGTACTCCGCCAACAATACCACCTGTAGAAAGGTCTTCATTAACATACGATTTTCCGTCGTTGTTATACGTCTTAACGCTGATCTTGCCGGAAAGCTTAAGACTATCTACAGTTAGAGCATACGTTGAACAGTTTATCAGCCCAACTCCTTTCACTTTGTCGAATGCGGTACGATACTTATAGTTATCCACATTTTCAAACTCAACAGTGTTAGCGTTACCGCCCTTGTTATCTGTTATTTTCACAGCATAGGCTTTTATATCTGTATCGAGCTTTATAGTCTGATCATTTCCCTGGATAGCTGTCAAAGACAAAGTATATCCACAGTCAATGCCGCCCAGGTTACTATCTGCTGCATCAAACAACTGATTTATTCCACGAAAACCTGTGTCGGTGAGGTCATAGGTTTCATTTCCTGTGAGCTTAACAGTAAATTTCTTACTTTGATCGTGTGCCCATTTTGCTTCATAAAGATTTCCACTTGGCTTTGTATATTTTTTTAGCATTACAGACACTTTATTTTCAAATACTTTGCCATTGTTTGATTCAAGTCTTTGATAATCTGAGATCGCAGTTTTGTAATCTGTATCATTAGAAGTCAATGCAGCTGTGCCAACTTTTGAATAGTCTGCATTTCGAGTGAAAGTATAGTGACCATAGCCGCAAGTGTTTTTATATTTATCTGTATATCCCATACCGGACTGTGATATGATAGACAACATAAACAACGCTTGTGCATTAGGTACTTCAATAGTATTGGTCGTGCCGGCAATGACATTTAATTTCTCATCATCACTTAGCTCGCTATTAAACTGCGCGATGAGATAATTTTTCCTGCCATTGTTAAGGTTAGTTGACTTACCAAACGTTGTTCCCTCTTCGATAGCAAAGCCGTTTACAACTCTGCCTATATATGGATTGATAAAAAGGTTGGTATATACGTTTTCGTCCACTGCCTCAGTATTGCTGATCGTAAGCGCACTATCTTTGGCAACGTTGCTCATATTTCTGAAAATAACTCCGCCGTAAACTATGGCACCAACATATCCGCCTGCAGTAATGAGATGTTGTTTGCTGTTATCGTTCTTTGCAAATGTTATAGTAGGATTTGTTACCTTGACATTATCAATGATATTATCTCCGCCAAACACAACGCCCATAACACCGCCGTAATACTCTGTCTTTCCGGTACTATAGTTTAATTTATTATTATTGTTTTTTGAAAGCGTTACATTATTAGCATATACTATATTGATATCTTTTACAACACTTCCGCTGCTGAACCTGATGAGAGGGCTTGCAGATTTATTGGTTATAGTTGGATATGTTCCGTCGGATTTCTTCTGTCCAACAATAACGCCCCTGAAAACGTAACTGTTTGATGTTCCGCCAAGACCTGCAAAAGAACTGCCGAGAACTATATCATCATTTATCTTGTAATAAGCCTCGCAAAGATATTTGATCATGTTATCTTTTGAAACTGAAACTTTTTTCGTTCCGCTTACAAAATTGCCTGTTCCATCATAAGTATAGGTTTCATGCTTGGTGCCTTTGCAAAAAGCACTATTAGCATCAACAGTCGCCTTATCAGCAGAAGCGTTTGCATTATAGTTTACTTCCCAGCCATTTGTAGGTGCGGCTGTACTGATAACTCGTGCGACCTCGGCAAGAGTAGAAGCGTCAAGGATATATGGATCAGAGTATGTTCCGCAGCCCTTTATAAGATATGGTCGCTCAAGGTTTACGTCTATCTCATCATAGTTTTGAGTGGTATCATACGATTTAGCAACATATGGCTTGTAACTTGTAAAGCTATATTCCTCTTTTGCGTTATTTTGGTCAGGGGAAGTATACCTGTCATCCCTACTCCAATCGCCATGATATTTATTCTGCCTGCTCTTTCCGTCATTGTCAACATTCTTAATGGTGTCAGACACTTCTTTTCCGTAGGTTACATTATGCTTAATATTGCCAGCTGAGTCTGTACCCCAATCGTCGTCCCATTTATAGTTGTATATTGCAGAAGAGCCTGCGCCGTCAGAATTCTGAAAGCTTTCAAGCAAAGTAGCATTTTTGAAAATTGAATTTTCATTACTTGCGTCAAGCTTGATATTTGAGAAAATCAGAGATATATTTTGACCATTTTTGCTTCCTACATTGCCTATAAGGCTTGTTGCGGCGTATTTCTGACCGCCTTTGTAATATTGCTCAGCGGTCGTACTGTGTTTTTTCTGTGACACATTCTGTATAGTGATCTCTGTCATGTTGCCTATCTTATTTATAAGCAAAGGGGCATAAGAATTTTCGCCATTTAAACTTAAAGAAGTATCATTCACATACAGATCATCAAGAACGATACTGCCGGTAATTTTGACAGATTTCTTTGTAGTATTGGTGTCGTCAGCAACCGAGCCGCAAACCAATGCACCTGAACCACCATTCACCTTACCGATATTTCCCTTAAAGGTCAGTTTGCCACTTATGGTAACAGCTCCATTTTCATTTCTGAAAAGTCCGCATTGCATCATGTAATGTTGATTATGGTAATTAGTTAAATTTGTTCCATCTATTCCGTCAGTTGTACGGGCATAATTGTCACCATTACTGCTTGATACCATTTCAGACTGATTAAAGCCATTATTTTCAAAAGTAATAGTTGAATTTGATTTTATATTACAACCATTTGTATCAACTGGATAAAATGAATATCCTGTCAAATCTATTTCTGCATCTGTTGGAAAATCTATATTTGTGCTATTAATATATGCTTTTATATTATTTGCCGCAAAAAGCTTTGTGCTCCATACAGTAGCCCTAGCTCCGCCTGTGATGGCTTTACCGTTTTTATATACATCAAGGTTATAATAATATCTTGCCCAAGAATTATTTTTCCACACAGCACCATTATTTGTTGTTTGATTTTGATAGGTATTGCAGTTCTTTCCGTCCATATACAGCAAACGCTCTCCGTCCGCTGTAACAGCAGGAATTGAAATTATGGCTTGACGATTAGACATAAAAATAGCTGAAGAAGAATAATAAATACTACAACGAGCTATCTCATCAAAATACGAATAGCTTGGGCTTATATTTATCTTAGTATCTTGTGAGATCTTATATCCATTAGGTTTAGTAAGTTCAAAATAAGTTGCATCTCGTGAGCTTCTGTAATTATTGACATTTTCACCTTTAAAATAGTCAAAGCCATAAGAGTCATAATCTCTACCAAAAAGAGTTGAGGCGAGCATGCCGAAATTTTTACAGTTGTTTGCTTTCACTGTCACACCGTCAAAGCTAACCTCTTTTATGCTCCAATAACCTGTTGTGGAAAGTACAAGACCGCCCAGTTCTGTGCCATTGTTCACTGTTAAGCTTGAATTGTTTACATTCAAACTATTCAGATCAATTTCTACTCTATACCAGTTATGCCCTAAAAATCCACCGCTATTTGATTTACCACTAGAATTTATTGTTAAAGCATTAATATTAACATTGGTGATAGATATCTTATTAGGTACAACAGAAGCTGAATTATCCTTAGCACCGACCTCTGCAATGAGTCCACCAACTCTGGAGTTACTTCCTGTGTGTTTGTCAGTTATATTTCCGCCAACAGTGACATTATCAAACTTAATAACGGGTGCAGGCGTTGATGTAACAGCGCCTACCATTCCGATAACTCCGCCAAGACAAGTACAATCTACCTTTGTTGTGCTATTATCGTATGTAAGATTTGCTGTTACAGCAGAATTAGTGAATGAAACTTCGCTTGTGGCGTCAGCGACATATCCAACCAGACCTCCAACAAAGTTTGTAAAATCACCACTTGGAGATGCTGTCACATCAGCGGTCACTTTGTCAATAGTCAAAGCTCCGCTGTTGTATGCAGATACAGAACCAATATAACAAGCGTCACCGTCCGAAGCATTATCGCCAACAATATTTAAGTTTGAAACAAGCTTTATATTGCTTATTTTTGCACCGCTTGTCTTTGCAAAAAGTCCATTATGAGTATGGAAAACTATCTTATCATTTTCTGTTCCCACTGTCATGGTAAGTTTATGACTATTGCCAGTAAGCGTGCCTGTGAAAGTATTCTCACCATTATCACGCATAAAGCCGGTTAGACCTGTGTCGCTTATATCAACATCTGCACTAAGAGTAAAATTCGCCTTAAGTATTGCTGTTTTATCTATAGAATTTTCGCTATACTTAACAAAATCATTGCTATCATGCTGCATTATCAAAGCCGCACGGGCAAAATCTGCCCTATTGCTTATGGTTATATTATTATTAGGAAATCCATTTATTGTAACAGTATGCCCTGATCCATCAAAAGACAGAACACCGTCAGCACTCTCAAGCAGATCGGAATTGTTAAGTCGAAGCACTCCGCCCCAATCCATATCGTCTATGACTTTTGAAGTTGTCCTTGTAAATGACCAGCCGCTTAAGCTATAGATCAAAGCATTGCCTCTATTTCCTACTATCTGACATCCGTTTTTGTTAGGGTCTTTAGGATAAAATTCTGAAAGGTTTGTTTCACCGCCAAGCCTTACAACGCCATTTTTATTAAATTTGCCAACAATGCCACCTACGCTCTGGTTTGCAGAAACATTATTTGCCGTAACTGTGACATTGCCTCCAACATCAATAAAAGCCTGATCTGCATAGCCCACAAGTCCGCCATAATTATTTTGTGATGATGTGGAATTTTTGATACTTATAGTGGTATTCCTGACGCTCACATAAGCCTTGCTGTTATCACCTATCTTACCGATAAGCCCGCCAAAATCAATAGAATTGCATGAACCGGTCACATCTACAGTAACATCACTGATTTCAAGTTCAGAGCTAAGAGCATTGGCAGAATATCTTCCGACAATACCACCATAAAAACCTGCCGTGACAGTGCCATTGAAGTTTGAAGTAATAATATCATTAGCGGTGCCCGTGATACTAATTTTTACACTATCTGTGCTGTTTGTCAGCACTCCGAAAACAGAACCAACAGCCGCACTGTCAGCGGTATCTCCTGATGAACAAGCAAGTGCCATTTTCATGCCGCTGAATTTTGAAATATCAAATGTCTTTTCGTTGGCTTTACTGTATGTATAAGAGCCGAAAAGACCGCCCGCAGTTACAGAACCTGTAACGCTTCCGGTCATGGTAATGGTGACACCTTCGCCGACATTTATTTCTGCATTCTCTGCACTACCCACAAGTCCGCCTGCATTGTTTGCGGATATATTTACGTCTGTCAAGGTGTTACACTTGTCGATGTTCAGTGTTGCACCAGCGCTCATTTTTCCAACAAATACACCTGCATTCGATTTGCCAGAAACGTCAAGCAAATTACTTGACAAGCTTACATCAAGACTTGCATTTTCGTTCATAGTGCCACAAGCAAGACCTGCATTATCCCCGCCTGATACTTCCACCTTGACACCATTACTTAGAGTGATATCCAGATCGACCGTTGCTCCATTTTTCATATTGCCTATAACAGACGTGAAGGATTTATAATTTGTAGCACCTGAATCATCTACAGGATCAGCTTTTATTCTCCACTTATTAGCTGAAGCCACATCACCGTGTATAACATTCTCAGCAAGCAAAGCTGAATTTTTTTCTTCCGGTCTAGCAAAAATAATAGTATCTAAATTTGCACTGTCACTAAGATATTCAAACAGAGCAAAATTAATAGGAAGATTAATAGCTGAACCCTCGTTTGCTTTGACTGTTCCCTTGAAAGGATATTCTTCATTGCCAAGTCCTTTTTCTATTCCTGTAAAATCAGAAGCCTTAAACTGAGATTGGTTGTTTGAAAACAATACAGTGATATTCTGATAAACATAAGGATCTGCATTAAGAAGCTTTTTAAAATCGTCTGCATTCTGTATAGTATAAACGCCGCTTTTGATATCATTAGAAATGTCAGTATATGTTCCTGCCGCCATAGCCGTAATAGCATTGGTGACAGTTGATACCATTTTAGACACAACACCTGAAATGTCTGCAAGAGGCATACTTGTAACAAGCAATACGGCAGCGGTAACTAAAGAAATAACATTCTTGCGATACTTGCTGTAAAGCTTGTGGCATATTCTATTGATTTTCTGATTTCTATTAGCTTTCACTTTCAACTGCCTCCGTGCAAAGTTAATATTCTTATCTATACGTTTAGTTCAACAAGGATATATTGCATCTTTGTACCTATCTTTTCGTCAGCGTCATTATACATTGAGCTTAGTGATGATAACTGTGCTGTGCTGTATTTATCACCATTAAGTATTTTCTCAATAACTGTTTTATTTTGTTCTTTATCAGCATCACCTGATAAGAACAAGCTTAAATTACCATTTATATATTTTGCAAAATTCAAACGTTCTATACTGTCATCATCAAACAGCACGTTTTTCTCTGTCAGATTTTCATCTGTGCTTTTCATCAGTATCTGACCAAGAGTGTTCGGCCACACCCAATATACGTTCACTTCCTGCGGAACGTCTACTTTACAATCTTTAAACGTCCTTGTGAATGTTTCATCATTAAGAAAATCGGAATATGTGTGAGTGCTTTCATCATATTTCTCAAAAAACATGATGTGTCCATTCAAAAAGTTTGTAACATTTCCATCAGTTACCTTTTCATAAGAAACAGCGTCTTCGTTTTTATTCTCTGCATACCCCGTGATACTCAGCTTGAACTGTATCTCCATTTCCCCCGACTGGTTCGGGACAACATAAAAAGTAAGCTTTCCATGACTACCAGGATTAATACCATTCGTCATACCGCTTTCTTCATCAAGAAGCCAGTAGATCTTGTTGTTCTCGTCAGAAGTGATGTTGCTCCCATCAGACACCTTAGAGTAGTCATTGCTGTCAAGTATCTCAGCTTTAAGCACATTGGCACTGCCTACTGTTTTCAGTTCAAATGGCGAATCAACACTTTTCATTCCAAATGAATCAAGATCAAGGGCTTTATCAATGGTAAACCAAGCCAAGCTGACCGCAATAAGTATAAATGCCAGCACTGCAACTGGTATTATTTTTATAATAAGCAGTTTGCGTTTCTTTTTTTCTTCCTCGCTGTCTGCTTTCTCTATCACTTTATGCTCAGCCACTTTGGCGACCTCCATTATTTCATCGAGTCAAGCTCTTTCTGCAATTCTATCATGTGGTTTCTGCAAGCGGTTATCTCGCCTGTGTATTTGTTGAACCACTCAACATCCATTTCGTTAGGCTCTTCCTGCAAAAGAATTGCCTGAACCAGTGCTGATTGTGAACGTGATCTCTTACGCTCTATTTCCTCAATAGTAAGTCTGCATTTCTTTATTTCTCTTTTAAGCTGCCCTTTACTGCTCACGTTATTGTCCTCCTTGCATTAATTTCCCATTTTATCAACCGAATCAACTATCTCGTTGACTTCCTTATAGCCTTTGTCAAGATTTTCGGTGATATGGTCAAGTGCTTTTTTTACGTCCTCAAGCTTGCCCTGCATTTGTTCGGGATACTTCACAAAGCAGTAATGAAGCTCATTTATAGCCTTCTGCTCATCAGTGTAATCGTCGATAAGAAACACCAGCGACCTTGCCGCACCCATGTCCGAAAGTATCATGTTATATCTTGTTGGAAGATCTTTGCCGCTTTCAAGATAAGTGTCTATCTCCTCAGAGGCGGCAGTCAGATTTTCCATATACTTAGCGATGTAAGTCTTTCTGACTTCCTCGGACTTGTCCATATAAAGCCCGATAAAAACGAACAGCCCTGCCAGTGCCGCAATACAAATAACCATAGCCGTTATCATTTTAGCCTTCATTATCTTTTCCTGATTCAAAGCTGTTCGCCTCCTTTTTCTCGTTTTCCTGCATTTTCAGCCGCTGAACTTCCTTTTCAACAGCCTCACGCATAAGCTTTTCTTTTTCTTCCTCAGCCGCTTTCAAGGCTTCCTCACGGTTTGAATATATTTTTATCTCAGCGATAGTTTTTACCTCATACACCGCCATGAAAACGGTTGGGATTATCACCAACAGTATGAGGAGCTTCTTTGTTGATGCAAATGACCCAAGCCACTTGAAAAATCTGAGTTTTCCATAGTATTTTCCAATAATGCTGACTTTTTGCACCGTCACGCTGTCCTCTATTTTGTTAGCATCGCCTTTAGTAACAAAAGTGCCGTCGCTCAAAACCTCAGATATCCTGTGAGTATTTATCTCGCCTTTAATACTATCATCCTGAGAGTAGAACGAAATGATATCCCCTGCCTTTAAGCTGTCAGTATCTGTCCTTTTGATGTAAATATAGTCGCCCTCATGTATAGACGGCTCCATACTTCCGCTCACGACCTTCAGTACGCTGTAACCAAAAATGCTTGCTGTTTTGCCGATACAGCCGCAAACCATTATGTACACCGTCACACTCAGCAGTGCCGCAAACACAGCAGAGCCAAGTATTGTCAAAGCTATTTTTACTATCCTCAACGCCTTGCCGATGATAACGACTCTCCCTCCGTGTTATTGTTTGCTATATTTCTCTTTCAAATGCCTTGCCATTCTGCCAACTGCTGAAACATGATACTCCTTATAGAGTCGTTTCATTTCAGTGTCGATAGCTTTCTGCTCCTCAGCGGTGCGCTGTGGCGGAATATATGGTCTTGGCGGTCTGTTCTTTCGCTCAAGACGTTTTCTCTTTTTAAACTGCCTGTTTTTGATACGCCTCTTTACATCATATTTCAGATACGGAGCATATTTTTCATAGATAATCTCAATTTCACGCTCTGCACGTTTTCTCTCTGCCTCAGCCAGTTCTTTTTCCTTCTTGACTTTGAGCATCCTGATATAGTCTGGATTATCCGTCACAACAGGTATGATCCCAAATGCGTGAGCCAGAACATATGTTATGCCACGTTTTGCCATGTAATATGGATTTTTGGAATATTCTTTAAATATCTCATTGATATTTTTATTTTCAAAGCTTTCACGTTCAGCTTTAAGACGCTCAGCACGTTCACGCTCACGACGTTCCTGCTCACGCTGCTGTTGTGCTTCTTTCGCCTTTTTTGCAGCGATCTCAGGGGATTCATACTCTGACACAAAGCTCGAAGACACGGCTTCTTCATTCGTGCTGATCTGCTGATCCATAGCAGATCCAAGGCTGCTGCGGACGAGCTTTTTCTCCTCTCGGATCCTAGCTCTTTCCTCACGGACACGCTGCTCCTCTTCACGGCGCTGACGCTCTTCCATTTGCCTTTTTCGTCTTGCAATCTGCTTGATCTCTTCTTCTTTTTCACGACGTTCACGTTCCTCACGCTCCGCCTTTTCTCTTGCAGCCTGCTCCGCCTGCTGTTTTTGGATAAGCTCCAAACGCCTGCGTTCAGCTTCCTCATGCTCCAGCCTTATGCGCTCTTCTTCCTCACGCCGCTGACGCTCCAGCTTTTCCTGCTCTGCACGCTTTCTTTCAGCTTCTGCAGCCGCAAGCTCCTCAGCCCTCTTACGGTCTTCCTCGTCTTTGAGAAACTGCTTTTCTATCTCAACTATACGGTCAAGCTCTGCCGTAAGGTTTCCCTCATCTTCGGCAGTCATACCTATATCTGTCTTACTTGCACTGCTTTGTTCACCCTCGCCAACTATGACATCATATTTATCAGACGTCTGCTTATCAAAACGCCTGACAACCTTTGGTGCGAGGGTCTTGCTCTGTATGGTTTTAAGCTTCTCCGGCTTGTCTGCCCCATGAGTATAGGAGCGGAAAAGCATATAGTTCATTGCCGTCAGACCGTATATATCCTCAATATAAGAATCATCAGGTCTTTGTGCAGTATCGGAAACGTTGACCTCGTAGCCTACCTTATCGTAGCTTTCGATAAACTGCCAAAGGGTAAGACACGCCATAAGGTCCACATTTTTAGTGATAGCGTTTGTTCTCATAACAGGTGGTCTGATAAAAGCGTTGCCAAGAGTGGTACAAAGCACTGAGCCTTTATAGCCCTCGATAGCCTTTTTGACCCTTTCAAGCCTTGTCCAAACGTCAGTATCCTTGCTGCCGCCGGCAAGACTGTCAACAGTTTCTATCTTAAAACTAATGTTGACCTTTCTGCCGTCGCCGCTGTCAGCCACGGTATCGTAATTAAAAGAATAAGCCTCCTGCGCCTCTGCGGTCTGGACAAGCTTATTGTATCTTATATTTATAAAAATGTATAGCCTGTCGATAAGGGTATTTACAAATCTATTTTCATATGTATCGAGAGTTTCCTCTTTATGAATGTTAAGTATCTTTGACGGAGTTATCTTTCCGGTCTTTTTGTCGATATCCTGAATAAGATCAGTGTGCTGTCCCAGATGTTTTATGGACTCTACCGTTATCTTCCTTGACATAGCGATAGGCACGATCTCTTCCACTTCTTTAATGGTGTTTCTGGGATTTCTTATTACCGTATCAAGATGTGGCAAAGCTTTTTCTATCTCTGTGAGCCAGGACGAATCTATATTCTTCTCGATTATCTTACGATTAAAAGATACAGTTTTTTCGCCCGAAAGAAGCAAGGCACGGGCTGCCGCAAAGCTGTTATTGCCGTCAAACGTCTTTACAGCTTTATCAAAAGCTGCACGCTGTTCGTTGTATTCGCTCATGCCCGTCCCTCCTCTCAAAGTTTATGAGTACAAATTTTAGTACAGCTTTTGCAATCTTTCAAGATATGCTATAGATTCTTTCATAGTGTTTCTGCCAAAAAGCTTCAGCATATAGGTGCAAAGCTCTTTCAGCTCGTCCCTGAGCATTGCAAGGTTCAAGGACTCAAATTTTCTGAATATCTTTGTGGCAAGCACATAGTCAATGCCGTCAAGCTCCTCGCCACCGCAGGCAACATATACAGGAACAAACAAGTTCATCTGTTTAAGTATACGGTTACCGAAAGCCACTCTCAGCTTTTCAATTACCCACAGGTCAAGCTGCTGGATCTTTTTCAGACTGTCCTGTGAAACAGGATACATTTGAAAAGCTTCCTTGAAGAGTGTATCAAGATGTTCAAAGCTTAAATTCATAGGCGGCGTGTCAGGTGCGTCAAAGGCAACTCCCTTTGCGTCAAGATTGATAGGCTGTGCACGGTCGTATACCTTATCTGAGATAGTGAATGTGGAATCGTCGTTGTTGGCAGTACCGATATACCAAATGTTCTGCGGAATACGCAGCTTGCCCTTATCAAGGCGAACAGGGTCGGTACTCCACACATTAGGAACAAGATCAAGCTCCCACTCGGCAGGATCAGGCATTTCAAGAATCGAGAGCATTTCTGCAAAGTAATATTCTACTCTCGCAATGTTCATCTCGTCGAGGAGTATGAAGTTTACATCGTCATTGTATTCAGAAGAATAAATTCTTTTGAGGACTTCTGTTTCATTAAAGTTCTTCGTGAACTCGTTGAAGTAGCCGAAAAGCTCAGTTCTGTCACGCCATGACGGCTGAACAGAAGCAATAGTGGTATCTTTCTGCAAGAACTTACCGAATGAATACGGCAGCGATGTTTTACCTGTACCAGAGATACCTTGCAGGATAATGAGCTTTGTTGAAGCCATGCCTGCAATGAAAAGTCGGATAGTTTTTATGTCATAATAAAGGTGCATTCTTGAGCAGGCAAAGTTTCTGTATGCTTCGCAGATACCGCTAAGGGTAATGTCATTATTGTAAGCAGGCGGCTCGTATGTCTTGTAGAAATTGTCCACCTCGATAAGCTTTGAAAAACGGCAGTCTGCTGTCTGAACAACGCCGTCAACAGTGGTTTGAACTTCGCCCTGTGCAGGCATCTGCTCGCCCTCTGCAAGCTTTGTTTCACCCTCTGCAAGAGCGGTGTTATCATATACGCCAAGCTGAGCCACCTTCATTGCCATGATCTCATCTTTTTCCTTAGTCATTTTGACCACCTGACGCTGCAGGTCAGATATTTCTTCGATAAGATCCTCGTTGCTGACTATAGAGTGTCTGAATCTTATGTACTTTCTCACAGCAAGCACTATCATAAAAATAATAAGCACAAAGATAGCCACAACAACGATAATTGCAAGCACAGAAAGTATCCAGCCCAGCGCACCAAAGTCTGCCGAGTAGGTCTTGAATATCCTTATGTAGTTTTTTATATTGAAGATCTGTTTTATGCCGTTCCACAGACCCTTGAAGATCTGCCCAAAGCCTGCAAGCATTGACGACATGAAAACAAAAAACCATTTCAGAAATCCATTCATAATGTATCACCCAAGCAGCAGTTATTTGTCATTTTTCTCCTGCTGTGCATTTTCCTCTTCCTTTTTCTTCTGCTGTGCAAGGTATTCCTCAACTGCACGTCTTTTTATTTCTTCCTCATCGCTCTCTGTGATAGCAGGACGCTTTATCTCGATTATGGTTGCGATAAGCTTATAAAGCTCAAAGAGGAAAAACAGTGCTATCGGCAAAAGTATGCAAATAAAAAATCCCGTTTTTGTTCTGAGAAAATCCATTACCTTGCCGAAACCGCCTATTTTTGCACCTTCCCACTGACCGATTATATCACCTGCATAAACAGTGTATGTATCATCTGCGTTATTAGCGTCGCCTCGTGTGATAAAGCCTACAGTGCCGTTATCATTGAGTACCTCTGCGATACGGTGGGTATTCTTCACCTTTTTGCCGTCAATAAGCGTCCAGAAAGTAATAACGTCGCCCTTTTTCAGAGAATTGATATCGTCTATTTCCTTTGAGATAATAAGGTCGCCTTTTTTGAAAGTTGGCTTCATTGAGTCAGATTCAACTGTGAGCGGGACATATCCCAGCAGACTTGCCGTACCATTATTCTTATCAGACGAGAACACGAGAATTGTTATAAGCAGTGCAAAAATAAGCACCACCCATGCGATAACATTAAAAACGATCTTCAAAGCTTTTTTCATAATTCAAAACCTCGGAACCCCGAGGCTTCCTCCCTTCTAATTTTTTAAGTTGTTTCAACGATCTTGAAATTCATACCAAGCTTCATTGTGCCACCGATTATTTTGTCAACACAATCAGGGTCATTTCCCTCAAGCCATATAACCACTGTATACTTGTCTTTCTCACCGGGACCAAGCTTTTCACGTCGGTCCTTCATGACCTCAGTAGAGGAGGCGAACTCCTTGTCGCAATCGCTTTCCTTACCGCTGCCGTCAGACTTTGTTTTACCATAAACGGTTTTCTCGCCATTCACGAAAAGCTCCACTCTGATAGCTTCATCAACACCGTTCGTGACGTTCTCGATAGTCATTTCGCTGTCATAGCTAAGTGTGTCTTTACCGGAATTTATGAGATAGAAAGTATAAGCTATATACCCCTCGCCATTATGGCTGCCGTTTATCTTGTCGATATTATCAGGGAGATCTTCGCCACTGATATTTGTCATATCATAGAGGATATCCGCATTGAGCCTTGAATTGCTCGTGGTATAGTCAGGAGTTTCCGAAAGAGTAAGCCCCTGATCTATCATATCATACTTACTTATCTTAACTGTAAAGCTACCATACTTGTCGTAAAAATAAGACACCGCATAAGCCGCCGCCACGATAGCGATAAGTATAATGGCAAGTATTTTAAGCAATCTCATCAATACCACATAGCGTTTAGCTTCCTTGGCGGTCCTGCGAAGTGCAAGGGTATCGACTACTCTTGTATTTTTATCTGTATTTTTACCGTCCAAAACCGTATCACCCGTTTATTACTCATTTCTATTGCGAACGTATCTTTCCGCAATATATTTTCCTGCATTTTCTCCCGAATAGTAAAGACACTGCATACCGCTGAGCTGTTTCACCTGCTTATCATTAGTAATGCCGTCAGCTATGACCTCAGCATTAAGGTCAAAAACGAAATTCAGCAGAGAGTTCACGCAGGTATCATACCTGTCGCTCTTACCAAGCACCTGAGCCGCTGAGCCGTCAAGCATGATATTATCTACCTTGAACTCAGCTGTTTTCAGCATTTTAAAACCCTCAGTGCCGAAGCCTATAAGCAGAAAATGAAAGCCCTGTCTTCTCATAAGAGCCACGTTATCTGCCGCTGTGCTGTCAGCTTCATCAAGCACATCAGGCGACAGCTCGAAGCAGACACGCTCATACTTCACGCCAAACTTATCGCAATAATCTGCCACAACTCTCGGAGCTTCCGTCTGCCTTAAAAATCTTGCAGGCATGAACACGCTTGCCCAATCAACGTCCACTTCCCTTTCGTGGAACTTGCCCAAAGCCTGCAAGAGCTGAACGAAAGCAAGCTTGAATATGCTAACACATCGGTCGGAAAGCTGAGCCACAGGGAGATAATCCGCAGGCATGAGCGTACCCATAGCAGGTGAATTTAGCCTTGTTTGCGACTGCAAAAAAGTGACCCTGCCGCTGTCGGTATTTTTTATAGGTCTATAGAAAAGCTCCACGGCACGCACGCCGTCAACTGTTGAATTACCGTTCAAAGCAAGTCGCTTCCTTTCCTGTTCCAATGTTTTATTATAGCATATTTTCGACAAAAAGTAAAGAAAAATCGGGATATTTCCCCAAATATGGAAAATTATTTTTTATGCCCATTTACCAAAAAACGCCGAATTTCTTCGGCGTCTTTTTTGTTTTATTGATTAAGATTATTCTGTTTTTTCAGCACCTGTAAAGTCGAGCTGAATGTTCCAATCCTGTGCAGCAGTAGCATCGTTACAATACTGGCTTTCACCCTCAAGCCATACTCTGACAACAAAGCCCTGTACGGAATAACTATCCTTAGCAGCACCATCAAGATCAAATACAACCTTTGTAGTTGCAGTTGTCGGGGTTGGTACCTCACTCTTTGCTACAGACTTACTATAGCTAATTGTCTGAATTGAATCAGCATATGTTCCAGTATCTTTTGTTTTCTCAGCACCAATTGCCTTATCAGTTGTGTAATTATCCTGATTAAGTGCAAAAACGGAGATGTTACTTACATCAGTAGCATAATTAGCACTCTCTGAAATAGCAGGGGACGTGCCTTTCATTGCAACATTAGTATCTTTACTTGCAGTAAGCGGAACAACAGCCACTCTAACAGCCTTTGTAAGTTCTGAACCCTGAACAGTGTCACCATTATCATTTATAATTACGTCACAAGTAACTGTCTGAGTTTTCTGCTGAGAAGTTCTGATCCAAACAGGTATATCGAGATAATAGCCATTGCTAGCATTATCAACCGTTGCCAAACCAGCTGAGTCACCTGTTTTTCTCACTGCAAGAGGAACTTCATTTTCTGCTTTTGTTTTAGTAATAGCTGTTTTATCATCAACAGCTCTACCACCGGCATATACAGAATCATCATCAACATAATAAAGGTCGCTTGCATTAATTGAAGATGCAGGCTTGATTTTATTAATCTTGCTATAATAATCACTTACAGCTATTACGCTCTTCCATGATTTATTGTCCATTGTTGGAGAGGAAACCGTACTAGCACTTTCAGCAACGGTTGGCAATCCGTCTGTGCCAAGCTGTCCAAGCGAGATTTCAATTGAACCGCCAGCAGTTGCTGTCATTTCAAGACCTGTAACCTCAGCGTCCTTATTCATCGTAAACCAAGCATAAGTAGCAGTAGAAAGCATTACAGCGGAAGTTGTGAGCATTGCAACTGCAGGTATAAGTTTCTTCTTAGCAGAAGTATTCTTCTTTTCATTAGTTTTCATATCTCTTCGTCCTTTTCATAATAATTTGTCGTTTTATCCTGTCCGATACAGAGGGCGCTCGTTATAGCCGATTTGCGGTAACATGACCGCCAAGCACCTTTTGTTTATGTCAATATTATGCTAAATTCGACCCGCTTTGTCAATAAGCTACCAGCTTAGTATACATTATATTTATCTTAATACTTATTAATATGTCAGACACATTTTGCTATTTTCCGACATGATAATACGATGTAATAAAAGCAGAAAGCACGAAATAACGTCATTTGTTATTCCGTGCTTTTTAAACCGATTATTCAATAAATTTTTTTGTTAAACTTCAAACGTTTTTGTACATATTAAGTTTATATATGTACACAAAAGTTACCATGCGTGAAATTTACAAAATATTTATATTTATTCTGCGCTGTCGAGCATTTTAACAGCCTTCATCATGATAGCACATTCAAGACGCTTCTTCTGTATCTGACATGACAGCTTATGCGCATTGTGGATATCACCTGCGTAAATGTAGTTGTTTGCATTGCAACCGCCACTGCAATAGAACTTTGCCCAGCACTTTTTGCACTCTGGCTTGTTGTAAACGTGTGCGTGAGCAAACATATCTTTCATTTCCTCGTTAAATGTGCCGTCATAGAGATTGCCCATTTTGAACTCGGTGATACCAACGAACTGATGACATGGGTAAATATCGCCGTCAGGAGTAACAGAAACATACTCGTTACCGCTTCCACAGCCCCTAAGTCTTTTGATTGCGCAAGGACCTTGGTCGAGGTCTATCATAAAGTGGAAGAAATTTATGAACTTGCCCTCGTCCCTTATCTTCTGTATCTTCTCGGAAAGTATCTCATACTCCTTGAAGATCCTCGGCAGGTCAGCTTCTGTTATAGCATAAGGCTCGCTAGGGTCAGCCATAACAGGCTCAACGGATATCTGGTCGAATCCAAGGTCATAAAGGTGCATTACATCATTTGAGAAGTCAAGATTATACTTTGTGTAAGTGCCTCTTACATACCAATCCTTGTTCTTAGGACGTTTCTCAACAAGCTTCTTGAAGTTAGGGATAATCCTGTCATAGCTTCCTGAACCGTCAACACGCACTCTCATTCTGTCATTGACTTCTTTTCTTCCGTCGATAGACAGAACAACGTTGTACATTTCCTTGTTGATGAAGTCTATCATCTCGTCAGTGAGGTGTACACCGTTTGTGGTAACAGTAAATCTGAACTTTTTATTGTGAGGCTCCTCCTGTGAACGTGCATACTCAACAAGCTTTTCCACCGTACCGAAATTCAGCGACGGCTCACCGCCGAAGAAGTCCACCTCAAGAAATTTTCTGTCTCCTGAACGCTCTATAAGAAAATCTATAGCACGCTTGCCTGTTTCATAGTCCATTAGCATTCTGCCCTGACCGAAATCGCCTGTTGAAGCAAAGCAATATTTACATCTCAGGTTACAGTCGTGAGCGATATGCAGACACATTGCCTTGATAGGCGAAGCCACAGCAGACAGGGCATACTTCTCGTAATCGTCCTCGCTGAACAATATCTTGTCATTATAAAGAGAAACTATCTCCTCATAGCAATCCTCGATATCCTTGCTGTCATACATCTTTGACAGCTTTCTTACAACGTCCTCAGGACATTTCTCCTCAAAAGGCGGCTCAACATTGTCTAACAGATCGTATGTCAGATCGTCTATAATATGTACTCCGCCGCTGTTCACGTCAAGCAGTGCATTAAAACCGCCAAGCTTAAACTTGTGTATCATTTAAAAATCACCTTTCGCATTTATATTCATATACAAATTTATACAAAAATAAAGGGACATAAAAATGTCCCTTTAGCAAGGCGTGTGTACGCTCGCACGCCTCAGAAAGATCGGAATATTAAGCTTCTCTCTCGCACTTCTGGTTAGCAACTGTGCAGGAGGTCTTGCAAGCTGACTGACATGATGCCTGACACTTGCCGCAGCCACCCTTAGCAGCAGTCTTCTTGAGATTAGCCTTATTGATCGTCTTGATATGTTTCATAGGATTTTACCTCCAATAATTGATTTACACTAATTATACCACATATCACACTATGTTTTATGAACGAATAGTTAATGCAGTATAAATATTTATCCTTATCAAAAACGGCTGCTTTTAGAATTTACCCCTACAACTCCGCCTACGCCTGCACACACAAGGGTAAGCACAAGCTTTGCAGACACGGAAAAGCTTTCGGCAGCTTTTGAAAACAGTGCACTGAGAATGACAATGATAAGAAAAATGAACACTCCGCACAGCACACCTGACAGCAGACCGTTTCTACGTTGCCTTTTTCCGCAGACATATCCCCCTGCATACGCCCCGATACCAAGTGCCGCTGTTGACATCACCGACAGCATAAGATCAGTGGCATCTATCTTAGTGATAACATACGCAAAAGCAAGCACAGCAACAAATATCGCACCGCACCCCACGCAGGCAGACAACGCTGTAGATGACAGCACAGAAAGCTTTCTGCCCCCAAAAAGCCTGTTGTTTTTCATATCCGCACCCCCACACTGAATATCCTAAAGAAATTATATTCACAGCCACGGACAATAAGAACACAAAAAGGGACGGATAAAACTACCCGTCCCTTAAAAGCAATATTTACTTTGCGTCACCGTCATGAATTGTTTCGTTCTTAGCGATAGCCCACTTTTTAACACGGATCTTACTTCTGTCGCCGCCTGTTTCGATAACAACAGTGTCGTCCTTGATAGAGAACACGATACCAACGATTCCGCCGTTTGTAACGACCTCGTCACCTATCTCAAGGTTATCTCTCATCTCAGCGTCTTTCTTATCCTGCTTTTTCTGCGGACGGATAATAAAGAAATAGAAGAACACGATTATGAGTACCAGTGGGATAAAAGTCATGGCAAGTGATGCAGGTGAACTCTGCTCAGCAGCCAAAACTGAAATAATTGCTGACAAATTCATCAAAAGACCTCCAAATCTAATAATACTATATTAGTATATCAGATATTTGCACAAACTTCAAGCCTTTTAACAAATTATTTTCATTTACAAGAAATTATTTCTTGTTCTTGATATACTCGTCGATAGCAGCAGCAGCCTTTTTGCCTGCGCCCATAGCGAGGATAACAGTAGCAGCGCCTGTAACAGCGTCACCGCCTGCGTAAACGCCTTCCTTAGTTGTTGACTCGTTCTCGTCAACGATAAGGCAGCCGTGATCGTTTGTTTCAAGACCGGGAGTTGTGCTTCTGATAAGTGGGTTAGGTGATGTACCGATAGACATGATAGCTGTATCAACGTCAAGAATGAAGTTTGAACCCTCAACAGGGATAGGACGTCTTCTGCCGCTTGCGTCAGGCTCACCAAGCTCCATTTTGATGCACTCCATGCCGTTTACATGACCGTTCTCGTCGCCAACTATCTTAACAGGGTTGTTAAGAACGAGGAACTCGATGCCCTCTTCCTGAGCGTGATGAACCTCTTCCTTTCTTGCAGGAAGCTCGTCCATTGAACGTCTGTATACGATATAAACGTGCTCAGCGCCAAGTCTCATTGCAGAACGAGCAGCGTCCATAGCAACGTTACCGCCGCCGACAACAGCTACGTTCTTTGACTTCATGATAGGGGTATCATAATCGTCCTTGTATGCCTTCATAAGGTTGATTCTTGTGAGGTACTCGTTAGCTGAGTAAACACCTACAAGACCTTCGCCCTCGATACCCATGAATCTTGGAAGACCTGCGCCTGAACCTACAAATACAGCTTCATAGCCCATGCCCATAAGCTCGTCGATAGAAAGAACTCTGCCGATAACCATATTTGTCATGATATGTACGCCCATGTTTGTCAGGTTGTCTATCTCGTGCTGAACGATAGCCTTTGGAAGTCTGAACTCAGGGATACCATACATAAGAACGCCGCCTGCTGTATGGAATGCCTCGTAGATAGTTACATCGTAACCAAGCTTAGCAAGGTCGCCTGCAACTGTAAGGCTTGAAGGACCACCGCCGACAACAGCTACCTTGTGACCGTTTGGTTCAGCCTTTTCAACTGCAACTGCCTTGTCCATCATATAGTCTGCACAGAATCTCTCAAGTCTGCCTATACCAACAGGCTCACCCTTGATACCTCTTACACACTTGCCCTCACACTGATGCTCCTGTGGACATACACGTCCGCAAACAGCCGGCAGAGCGTTTGTTGTTTTGATGATAGCATAAGCTTCTTCAAACTTGCCCTCTGCTACCTTTGCGATAAACTCAGGAATCCTAACGCTTACAGGACATCCTGTCATACAAGGCTTGTGCTTGCAGTTAAGACATCTCTGAGCTTCTTCTATAGCCTGCTCAGGGGTGTAACCCAAAGTAACTTCCTTGAAGTTTCTAGCTCTTACCTTTGGCTCCTGCTCTGCGATAGGAGTCTTTGTCAAACTCATATTAGCCATTATCTTACACCTCCAGTAAGTCTGCACAAGTGAGCCTTTTCCTGCTCCTTATAAGTTGAGTTTCTTCTCATAAGCTCGTCGAAATCTACCTTCTGACCGTCAAAGTCAGGACCATCAACGCAAGCATACTTGATCTTGCCGTCAACAGTTACACGACATCCGCCGCACATTCCTGTGCCGTCGATCATGATAGGGTTGAGTGAAACGAGAGTCTTGATATCATAAGGCTTTGTTACCTTGCAAACGAACTTCATCATTGGAACAGGTCCGATAGCGATAACTTCGTCAAACTTAGCACCACCGTCAATAAGCTCCTGAAGCTTGTTTGTAACAAATCCGTGATAGCCGTATGAACCGTCGTCTGTACAGATGTGAAGATGTGAAGATGCCTTGCCCATTTCGTCCTCGAGGATAACGATATCCTTGCTTCTGAAGCCTGCGATAAGATCAACTTCAACGCCCATGCTGTGGAGTTTCTTAGCCTGTGGGTAAGCGATAGCACAGCCAACGCCACCGCCTACTACTGCAACTCTCTTGATACCCTCGTCATACTCTGTGGCAACGCCGAGAGGACCAACAACGTCATGGATATAGTCGCCCTCATTAAGTCTTGCAAGCTCAGTTGTAGATGCACCTACTACCTGGAAAATAATTGTGATCGTGCCCTTTTCTCTGTCATAGTCAGCGATAGTAAGCGGAACACGCTCGCCCTTCTCATCAACTCTGTAGATGATGAACTGACCAGCCTCAGCCTTAGCGGCAATGTAAGGTGCGTCGATCTCCATAAGAACAACAGCGTCGTTGAGCTGTCTTCTTGTTACGATTTTGTACACTAAAATCCCTCCCTGAATAATTAGCAAAATAATATTGTTTTAGGCAAATAATACAAAAACATTTTCTATTATCGCCTTACAGCATATAACATTATACTATATTTAAAAAGAAATTTCAATAGTTTTTTGTTTACTTCCATAAATTTTATAATAATATATCACAATTTGTTTACATTTAACATACCATAATTTATATATCGCATATCATTTTACAGATGTATCAAGTTTATCAAAAGCAATTTCGATGCACTCCTGCTCCTGAACACCTCTATCACTGCCACCAAACAAGCTTGCATAGCCGTAGACCGCCGCTCCTGCGTAGTTATAACTAACTACAGCGTCATTTATCTGCCTGCCGATAATGCCGATATTTTCCGAAAACTCGCTTTCGCTGTCTATCTTATATCCTCCCAGTCCTGCCGCCAGCGTAACATCAGTTGTGCAGATATTCGCCCATTGCTGTAGGGTATCCTTATAAGGTTTCACAGAATTTTCATAACCGAAATATATCTGCGGACAGATATAGTCTATATACCCCTCCTCACTGCACCACTTTTTCACATCAGCGTACATATATTCATAGTTATTTTCCATATTTCCCTGAGGCGAAACTCCCACCAGAATATCCTTATCCACAGCTTTTACCGCACTGTATATCTCCCCCACCATAAGGGAGATATTGTTCAGCCGCCATTTTGCCAGGTCGTCAAACTCCGTCTGGGCAGAAAAGCACTGAGCGTCAAAGTCCTCAGCCGTTGTGGGATAAAAGTAATCGTCAAAATGTATACCGTCAATATCATAATTTTCTGCAAGCTCCGCTGCACCTTCTGCTATAAGCTGTCTTACCTCATCATAAGCAGGATCGAGCCACAAATGGCTGTCGCCCTCAACCTGCTCCAAACAGCCGTCGCCCTCGTCATACCATTTTTTCAGAAGAAAGCTATCGTCATAATTCTGAAAACATTCCTCGTTCTCGCACCTGAGAGGGTTTATCCATGCGTGAAAAGAAAGCCCCTTATCATGTGCAGTCTGTATCATTATATCAAGCGGGTCAAAGTCACCCTGTTCACCTGCCATGCCTGTTATATATCTTGATGCAGGATAAAGTTCCGAATCATATATAGCGTCCCCGAAAGGTCTGACGTGAACATACAGAGTGTTGCAGCCTATGCTCAAAGCATTTTCACACGCCTGAGAAAAGTTCTCACGAAATTCCTCAGCACTTTTCCCGGTGAGCATATCAGCAAGGTCAATATAGGATATCCATATAGCTTTCTGCACAGTATAATTAAGCTTGTGTGACGTTTCCACATCAGTGTAGTTTTTCTCTCCGCACACAGGTATCACCGAAGCTTTTTCCATAGTCACAAGCCTGTCCCTCTGGGAATTTACCTCACCTCCGCAAGAGCAAAGGGTCAAAAAACAAATAAGCACAGCAAAAAATCTTTTCAAAAATATCAGTCCTCCGAATCAGTATCAATGAATTATACTATTCTTATTGGACAAATATTCAATCAGTATTCAAAAGCAAAAAAAAGAACGGACAGACCTGTCCGTTCTTTGATAAACATATTTGCAGACTATGGAAGAAGTCTGTTGATATCTCTTGGGAACAGTGATGTTTCCCTGATGTTGTTCTTGTTAAGAAGCTTCATGAGAAGTCTTTCAAGACCGATACCGAGTCCGCCGTGAGGTGGCAGACCATACTTGTGAGCCTCAAGATAGTTCTTGAAGTCAGCAGGGTCAAGTCCCTGAGCCTTCATCTTCTCTACCTGCTCGTTATAATCGTGTATTCTCTGACCGCCCGAAGTAATTTCAAGTCCTCTGAACAAAAGGTCGAACTTGTATGCTTCTCTTGGGTCTTCTCTTGAATTCATTGCATAGAACGGAGGTTTCGATGATGGGAAGTGTGTAACAAAGATAAAGTCTGAATCGTACTTTTCCTTAGCATACTTGCCGAGGTTTACCTCGTCCTCCGGGTCAAGATCGAACTTCTTGCCGCTTCCCTCGCCGCCTCTCAGCAGTTCGATAGCGTCAGCGAACTTGATAGACGGAACTTCCTTTATCTCAGGAACGTCAGCCTCAAGTATTCTCAACTCGTTCTGATAGTTCTCCTTGATATACTCGAAAATGGACTTGAGCATTGCGATCTCCATTTTCATAACGTCATACATACTGTCGATATAGCCCATTTCAAAGTCAAGACCGATATACTCGTTGATATGACGTGAAGTAGCGTGCTTTTCAGCTCTGTATACAGGTGCTATCTCATAAACTCTGTCAAAGAATGCCACAGCCATTTGCTTATAGAACTGCGGTGACTGGTTAAGGAACGCAGACTTGCCAAAGTAGTCAAGGCGGAAGATGTTAGCGCCGCCCTCTGCACCCTGAGCAACAATCTTTGGCGAGTGTATCTCAGTGAAGTTGTTTGCCTGCATGAACTTGTGCATACCCTGAACAAGACCCTCCTGGAGCTTGAATATAGCTCTCTCATAAGGGTTTCTCAGTGAAGCCGCACGGTTGTCAAGATTTACTTCTATTGTGCAGTTAAGTCTGCCCTGTGATATTTTTAAAGGAAGCTCAGCGGCGTTCGTTGAGATAAGCTTGATAGAATCAAGCTCTATTTCAAGACCATTGAAATCCTTAGGATTTTCCTTGACGATACCCTTTACGTTTACAAAGAAGCCCTCTCTCAGACCCTCGATAGAATCCTTGCAGTTGTCGGCAGAGTAAACTGTCTGTATAACATCTCTTGAAGTTCTCACCACAATAAACGCAATGCTGCCCATGTTCTTTATTCTATGAACACAGCCAGAGAACTCAACTTCCTTGCCCATGTTAGCCTTAGCGTCAGCAAGCATAAACTCTTTCTTGACGTCAGCCGTATCTATCATAAGCATTTTGCCGTCATTTTCAGGTACATACTTATCAGCGTTCTCATACTTTGTGAGCTTTGAAGTGTCGATAACGTTGTCCTTTACGTCCTCTTTCTTCTCTGCATCAGAAGCAGCGCTTGCAGCGGCAGCTTTCAGCTTGCTTTCAAGAATTTCCTTGATTATCTTAGGTGTAGCAACGCCCTTGAGAGCCTTTGTACACTGACCCATGATAAAGCCGAATACCTTTGTTTCGCCGTTCTTATACTGCTCTACCTGTGCGGCATTTGCGGCAAGTATCTCGTCAACGCCTGCCTCAACCTTTGCAGTATCCACAGTGATGAGCATGCCCTTGCTCTTTGCAATGTCCATAGGCTTGCCGCCCTCTTCTACCATTGCTCTGAACACGGTCTTAGCGTCGTTCTTTGATACCTTTTCAGTATCAGCCATTTCAACAAGCTCAGCGAACGCCTCAGGTGTGAAGCTGATATTGTTTATATCTATCTCGCCCAGATTTACTCTTCTCATAAACTCGCCGAGAATGAACACAGCCACGCTCTTAGGATTGTTATATCTCTTAAGTGCATTCTCAAAGAAATCTGAGATTATCTTTGTTTGGATAAGCGTTTTTGCGTCTATCTCAGAAATACCGTATTCCTCAGTGTATCTCTTAAATCTGCTGCTTGGCATTTCAGGCAGCTTAGCCTTTATCTCATCAAGCTGAGCGTCTGTAAGGTTTACCTGAAGGATATCAGGCTCTGGGAAATAACGATAATCGTTAGCGTTTTCCTTTGTACGCATTGAAGTTGTCTTATCTCTGTTTGCGTTGTAACGTCTTGTTTCCTGAACGACCTTTTTGCCAGCTTCAAGAAGAAGCGCCTGTCTTTTTTCCTCATACTTGATAGCTCTGCCAACAGACTTGATAGAGTTGATGTTCTTTATCTCCGCACGAGTACCGAACTCAGTAGCGTCTGGACGCATAAGAGAGATATTAACGTCACATCTCAGTGAGCCTTGCTCCATTTTACAGTCGCAAACGCCTGCATACTGCAAAAGCAGAGATATCTGCTCAACGAAAGCCATAGCTTCTTCTGCTGACGCTATATCAGGCTCAGTAACTATCTCGATAAGCGGGATACCGCATCTGTTATAGTCAGCCATTGAGATTCCGTTGAAAGCGTCATGAACGAGCTTACCGGCATCTTCCTCAAGGTGGATATGGTTTATTCTGATGTTCTTCTTCTGACCGTTCACCTCGATAGGCACATATCCAGGACCTACGATAGGTCTGTAAAGCTGTGATATCTGATATGCCTTTGGCAGGTCAGGATAGAAGTAGTTCTTTCTGTCGAATACTGAAAACTTGTTGATACCGCAGTTAAGCGCATATCCTGCCTTTACAGCATACTCTACAGCCTGCTGATTGATGATAGGCAGAGTACCGGGCATACCTGTACAAACAGGGCAGCATCTTGTATTTGGCGCACCTCCGAACTCAGCGGAGCAGTTACAAAAGATCTTAGTTTTGGTAAGCAGCTCGGCGTGGATCTCAAGGCCGATGACCGTTCTCCATTTTTCCATTTGTCTTACCTCCCTTAAAGCTTTGGCGCAACAGGCTTGAAGCCCTTTTCGTATGCGTCGGCAGTCTTGATGATAGTTGCCTCGTCGAACTTTCTGCCTATAACAGACATACCGATAGGCATACCCTTGCTGTCATAGCCGCAAGGAGTTGATATTGCAGGCAGACCTGCGATATTTACTGTAACTGTGCATATATCAGCCTGATACATCTGAACAGGGTCGGAAGTCATCTCAGGGCTGTATGCAACAGCAGGAGTTGTCGGCGTAAGGATAACGTCACACTTCTCGAATATATCATTGTATTCTTTTCTGATAAGCTGTCTGAGAGCCATTGCCTTTCTGTAATAAGCGTCATAATATCCGCTTGACAGGCAGTAGTTTCCAAGAAGTATTCTTCTCTTTACTTCCTCGCCGAAGCCCTCTGAACGTGACTTGATTATAAGCTCCTCATAGCTGTCGGCTGTAAGCGTTCTGTGACCGTACTTGATACCGTCATATCTTGACAGGTTTGAAGCCGCCTCAGCGCAGGCAAGAAGATAATAACAAGGAACAGCATACTTAAGCGACGGCATAGAACACTCGATAAGCTCAGCGCCCATTGCCTTATATTCCTCAGCAGCCTTTAAAACGGCAGCCTTTACCTCATCATTGATACCCTCTGCATAGAACTCCTTAGGGAGTGCTATCTTCATGCCCTTCATTGACTCGCCTATCTTTGCGGTGAAGTCAGGCACTTCAAGCTTTGAACTTGTGCCGTCATGGAAGTCATAGCCGCATATCTCGTTAAGGAGTATAGCGCAGTCATGAGCGTCAAGACCGATAGAGCCTATCTGGTCAAGAGATGAAGCGAAAGCCACAAGACCAAATCTTGAAACTCTGCTGTATGTTGGCTTGATACCTGTTACGCCGCAGAAAGCAGCAGGCTGTCTGATAGATCCGCCTGTATCAGTACCAAGAGCAACAGGAGCAAGTCCCGCAGCAACTGCCGCAGCAGATCCGCCTGATGAGCCTCCAGGTACACGGTCAAGATCATAAGGATTCTTTGTCTTTGCAAAAGCGGAGGTCTGTGTAGAGCCTCCCATTGCGAACTCGTCCATGGAAGTCTTGCCGAGCATTACGATATTCTCAGCGTCGAGTTTTTCCATAACGGTCGCGTTATAAGGCGGAACGAAGTTTTCAAGCATTTTTGACGCACAGGTGGTCTTTACGCCCTCTGTACAAATATTGTCCTTTACTGCCACAGGTATTCCTGTGAGAGCCTTTGCCTCGCCCTTATTGATAACGCCCTGAGCCTTTTCAGCCTGCTCCAAAGCCTTTTCCTCGGTAACAGTGATAAAGCTCTTTACCTTATCGTCATATTTCTTTATTCTTTCAAAATATGTCTGTGCAAGCTCTTTAGCGGAAATTTCCTTACTGTCAAGAGCCTTACGCATATCACGGATTTTCATTGAAGAAACGTCCAAATTTCACACTACCTTCCTTTTAAATTTACTCTACGACCTTAGGCACTACAAAGCAGTTGTTTGTATTCACTGCATTTGAAAGGACCTTTGAAGTAGGCATAGATTCGATGACCTCGTCTTTTCTCAGATCGTTGAGGTAAACATCGTGATTGTCCTTGAGATCGTCATAGGTAATGTCGATTTCCTTTACGGTATCCATAAGATCAATAATATCAGTCATCTGCTCGGCTGTGGCTGCAAGCTCTTTATCGGAATATTCCAGCTTGCTAAGCTCTGCCAGATACTTGACCATGTTCAAATCCATATATAATCCCTGACCTTTCTTAATATTAAGGCAACGCCTTAGGTGCAAAAATACACCAATTCAATTTAATATTATACTACATCTCATACTATTTTGCAAGCAAAAATCACATAAATTCCGATTTTTTTAATATTTGCTCACCAAATGCCCCAAAAACAGCAAGACCCACAGAGAAATTCCCTGTGGATCTAAGCACCATTACTTATTATTCTTTGTATATTTATCGAAAATATCAGTGAAATCAAATGTTGCGAAATAGTCAGCAGGAGTTTCGGCACGTCTGATCATGTCGAAAGAGCCGTCCTCGTGGAGAAGTATCTCTGCTGAACGGAGCTTTCCGTTGTAGTTATAACCCATCGAGAAGCCGTGTGCGCCTGTGTCGTGGATAACGATTATATCGCCGGTGTCTATCTCAGGCAGCATTCTGTCGATCGCAAACTTATCGTTGTTCTCACAAAGACCGCCGGTTACGTCATACTTGTGGTCGCATGGAGCGTTCTCCTTGCCAAGAACTGTAATGTGATGATATGAACCGTACATAGCAGGACGCATAAGGTTGCAGGCACAAGCGTCAAGTCCAACATACTCCTTGTATGTGTGCTTGTGATGTGTGCAGGTAGCAACGAGATGACCGAACGGAGCGAGCATATATCTGCCAAGCTCTGTGAAGATAGCAACGTCACCAAGACCGGCAGGAACCATTATATCCTCAAATGCCTTGCGAACGCCCTCGCCGATAGCGAAGATATCGTTCTGTGGCTTGTCAGGCTCATATGCTATGCCAACACCGCCTGAAAGGTTTACGAACTTGATGTCTGCACCTGTCTTTTCATGAAGCTCAACAGCAAGCTCAAAAAGTATTCTTGCAAGCTTTGGATAATAAGCGTTTGAAACAGTGTTTGAAGCAAGGAAAGCGTGAAGTCCGAAATGCTTTGCGCCTTTCTGCTGAAGTACCTTAAAGCCCTCAAAAAGCTGCTCTCTTGTGAAGCCGTACTTAGCCTCACCAGGGTTGTCCATTATCTGAGTTTCTATCTCGAAATGTCCGCCCGGATTGAAACGGCAGCAGATAGTTTCAGGAATACCGCAAAGGTCGTCAAGATAATCTATGTGAGTGAAATCGTCAAGGTTGATATAAGCGCCAAGCTCTCTTGCCTTGAGAAAATCCGCCTTTGGAGTTACGTTTGAAGAAAACATGATGTCGCTTCCGCTGAATCCGCAGCAGTCACTCATCATAAGCTCAGTAAGAGAAGAACAGTCAACGCCGCAGCCCTCTTCCTTGAGTATTTTCAAAATGAATGGGTTAGGGGTAGCCTTTACAGCGAAATACTCTTTGAAGCCTTTGTTCCAGCTAAATGCCTTGTAAAGATCTCTGGCTCTCTGTCTGATACCCTTTTCGTCGTAGATATGAAAAGGTGTAGGATACTGCTTGATTATCTCCTCAGCCTTTTCCTTGGTTATAAATGGTGTTTTCATTATATATCAATCCTTCTGCTAAAATATATTTTACATACATTAATAAAAATACATATTTATCATACCATTTTAATACGGATTAGTCAAGTGAAATATCTGATTTTAAGAAATAAAATACACTTTATTGTCATTTTTCAATACAGCCACACCACTGTCACACCCATTTTAGTAAAAAAAGCACAAAGCACACAGTCGTAAAAGCCGTGTGCTTTGCATATAAAAGCCTGCTTTATGAAGCCTGATCAAACTGGCTGTTATAAAGCTCGGCATAAAAGCCGCCCTTTGCCATAAGCGTTTCATGATTTCCGCTTTCGATAACGTCGCCGTCACGCATAACAAGTATCAGGTCTGCGTTTTTGATAGTCGAAAGTCTGTGTGCGATAACAAAGCTCGTTCTGCCCTTTGTAAGCTTATCCATTGCCCTTTGGATAAGAAGCTCCGTTCTCGTATCGACAGAAGATGTTGCTTCATCAAGTATGAGCATAGGCGCATTCTGGAGCATTGCCCTTGCGATAGTGAGAAGCTGTTTCTGTCCTGCTGATATAGCCACGCTTTCAGAAAGCACTGTATCAAAGCCCTCAGGGAGCGTATGAACGAACTTATCCAGACCGCAGGCTTTGCACACTCTTTCAAGGGACTCGTCGCTTATGCCCTCCATATTGTAAACAAGGTTTTCTCTTACAGTGCCCTCAAAAAGCCATGTGTCCTGCAAAACCATGCTGAACATATTGTGCACCGTTTCACGGCTCAGCTGTGAGATAGGCGTGCCGTCTATGGAGATACTTCCACTGTTTATCTCAAAAAATCTCATAAGCAGATTTACCATTGTGGTCTTGCCTGCTCCGGTAGGTCCAACGATAGCCACCTTCTGACCTGCCTTTACCTCTGCGGAGAAGTTCTTTATTATCACCTTGTCAGGAGTATCAGGATAGCTGAAACGAACATTTTCAAAACTTACGTTGCCCTTTACCTCAGGCATTTCACTGCTCTTGTCGCTCTCGTCTGAAAGTTCCTCGCTTTCGATAAAGTCAAATATTCTCTGAGCTGAAGCGGAAGCTGTCTGCATATTTGTCATGCCTTGAGCTATCTGACCAAGAGGCGATGTGAAAAGTCTTACATAAAGAATGAACGATATTATAACGCCGAATGTGATAGTGCCGTTAAGAGCGAGCATCGAGCCGAAAACGCATACTGCAACGTATGCAAGATTTCCGATAACGTTCATAAGCGGCTGCATGATGCCTGACAGAAACTGTGACTTCCAGTTTGCGTTGTATACAGCCTCGTTAAGTCCGCCAAAATGTTTCTTGACATTTTCTGCTCCGCGGGATATCCTTACTACCTCGTGACCCGAATACATCTCCTCAACATAGCCGTTGAGCTTGCCAAGGCTTTCCTGTCTGTCGAGGAAAAACTTCTGTGATTTTGACATTATGAAAACTATCAGGAAAAGTCCGAAGAATGTGATGAACAGTGAGATGAGCGCAAGTCGCCATTCTGTAACGAACATCATTATAAGACAGCCTATAAACTGTGCCGCTGCACTGATTATGGTCGGAAGACTGTTTGTAAGACCCTGTTGTAAAGTTGATACATCATTTGTGATACGGCTGAGTATATCGCCTTGCGAATGAGAATTGAAATATTTCTGTGGAACGCAGTTTATCTTTCTTGAAAGGTCGCTTCTCATTCTGTATGACATTTTCAGGGTGACTGTCGCCATTATATACTGCTGAATGAAGGTAAAAAGCGAGCTTGAAATATATATCGCCCCAAGGAAAATTCCTACCCTTGCCACCGCTTTAAGGTCAATGCCTGTCATAAGTCCGTCTGCCATAAGGTCGGTTATCTCGCCCACCTTGTCAGGCCCTATGATAGTCAGGACCGCACCAAGCGCCGCAAGAACCAATGCCACGGCAACGATACCTACACTGCCTCTCATATACTCTATTATTTTTTTCATAGCGGACGCCATTTCGCCCTTACTAGCCTTTTCGTATTTTCTCATTGTGCAGTCCCCCTTTCTATGCAAGCTCTGCCGCACTAAGCTGTGAAAGCGCTATCTCTTTGTATACGTCGCATTTTTTCATAAGCTCATCATGAGTTCCCATGCCCACGGCTTCGCCACGGTCAAGAACTATTATCTTGTCTGCATGACGGATAGTGCTTATTCTCTGCGCAACGATTATCTTTGTCGTGTCTTTAAGTTTCTCGTTAAGACCCTCTCTGAGCTTTGCGTCTGTCTTGTAGTCAAGGGCTGAGAAAGAATCATCAAATACAAGTATCTCAGGCTTTCTTGAAAGCGCTCTTGCAATAGACAAACGCTGCTTCTGTCCGCCTGAAACGTTTCTGCCCATTTGAGATATCATATGCTCTGTGCCGTCAGGAAGCTTATCCACAAACTCCTCCGCCTGAGAAAGCCCGATAGCGTTTTTAAGCTCCTCGTCATTTTTAGGAGCGGCACTTTCGCCAAAGAAAACATTTTCTCTTATGCTTCCTGCAAAAAGCACAGCCTTCTGTGTGACATAGCCAAGCTTGTCATAAAGGGTATCGAACTTGTAGTTTTTTACGTTTACGCCGTCAACAAGAACTTCGCCGTCTGTTGCGTCATAAAATCTAGGAATAAGGCTTATAAGCGTTGTCTTACCGCTTCCTGTTGCACCGATTATGGCAAGGGTCTGACCCTTGTTTATCTTGAAGCTTATGTTGCTCAGCTCGTCCTCAGAGGCATGAGGATATCTGAAAGAAACGTTTTTAAATTCCACAGTACCCTGCTCTCTTCCCTCGCTGACGCTTCCCTCTTTTATGTTCACGTCACGCTCAAGCACTTCGTTGATACGCTCTGCTGAGACCTGAGCCGCAGGGAGCATCATGAATATCATAACCAGCATCATAAATGACATTACAACGTATGTGGCATATGTGCTGAAAACAACAACGTTGCTGAAAAGCGTTATCCTGTCCTGAACTGCCGTCAGGGCTATCTGCTGGATAAGCACGGCACCAAGCCAGTAGATAGCAAGGGTCAGACCATTCATTCCGATATTCATAACTGGCATCATAAGTGCGAACATTCTCTGGTTTTTAAGCTGTGTGTTCATCATCTCCTTGCTTGGAACATCGAACTTGTCGTTCTGATATTTCTCAGCATTGAAAGCATGGACAACGTTTATACCTGTGAGATTTTCTCTTGCCACACGGTTTATTTTATCAGTTAGCTTCTGAACGATACGAAAACGTGGTATGCAGGTCGCCATAACTGCGAGAACGAATACACATATCACCACAACGAACGCCGCAGTCACCGCTGAAAGCTCCCAGCTCTTGCCAAGTATCTTTATAACAGCCCAAACCGCCATGATAGGCGATTTTATTATCATCTGAAGTCCCATTGACACTATCATCTGTATCTGTGTGATGTCGTTTGTTGTCCTTGTTATAAGGCTCGGTATGGAAAAGTCCTGCATCTCCTCGCTGCCCATATCCATAACGTGGTTAAAAAGCTTTTCTCTTATTGTGTAGCTGAATCCTGAGGCAGTCTTTGCGGAAAGATAGCCGCAGCCGATAGCAAGAGCGGCACTTGCAAGGGTGCAGCCCAGCATTTTAAGTCCTACGTTCAGGATATCGGAAGTTTCACTGCCTGCCGTGTTGAGCATCATGGTCAGGTCAGTCATATAGTCAGGCAGCGTCAGGTCAAAATACACCTGTCCCAGCACCAGAAGTGCACAGAGAACAGCCATAAACACCTCACGCTTGCCCATCTTTTTAAGCAGTTTTATCATAGTTGTTACCTCCTTCTACATACATTCTTTAAGAATGCTGTCTATATTGTCGCTAACGATATGCAGACATTTTCTGAAATGTGCCATGTCATCGTCCGAAAAGCCAGCGATAAGCTTTTGTGCAAACTTTTTCTGTAGCTCTCTGCCCTCTTTTATAACAGGCTGGGCCTTTTCTGTGCAGACCAGACGGCATTTTCTTCTGTCGCCCTTTACCGCCTGCCTTTCAACAAAGCCTGCTTCCACAAGCTTTTCTACATGGAAAGACACAAGCGCCGCCTTGATATTCCTATATCTACACACATCACCCGCTGTGTTGAACTCAGGATTGTTCGCAAGGAACATGAGCACGTCAAGCGCCGTCTTTGGCATATCGAGCTTTTTGCAAAGGGGCTGCATGACTTTTTCATATGCTTCTGCAAGCTTCTTTGAATGATCAAACATATGCGTTGCTGTTGTCATATTATCGTTCATTGTCAAACCTCCAATATTATATATTTCAAATTTGAACAATCTAATATTAACACTTTTCAGCAGGGCGTTCAATGAACATTTTGTAAATTCAGCTTCTCACAATGTCATTTTTGTAACAATGCAACAAAAATCAAATATATGGGCTATAATATTTGTACAGCAATAAAACCGCCCTCTCCGCTATTGCAATAAAGGGAGAAATGTGTTATAATAATGATGTATGGGCAGAGTATTCGCTCTGCTTCACCTTTTAAGAAAGGAAAGTGGTGCAAAATGGATATTGTAAAAGGCGATATTCTTGTAATGAAGAAAAGTCACCCCTGCGGCAGTAACAGAATGATAGTTCTGCGCTCAGGCATGGATTTCAAGCTGCGCTGCGAGGGCTGCGGACGAGAGTTCATGATAGTACGCAGCAAAGCCGAAAAGAACGTAAAAACTATTATCAGAGAGGCTGAGTCATAGCTATTCTCGCAATTTACGATATATAACAAATGTATGATATGAAATAAAAATGACAGGAGAATATAACTATGTTTGAAAAACTCAAAGCACTCGAAGATAAATTCAATGAAATAAACGAAAAGCTCATGCAGCCTGAAACTGTAAACAACACTTCACTGTATACGAGCCTTATGAAAGAATACAAGACACTTACGCCGATAGTTGAAAAGTTCGGCGAATATAAAAAGGCAAAGGCTGCCAATGACGAGGCTCTCGAGCTTCTTGACGCAGGCGGAATGGATAAGGACTTCAAGGAAATGGTGCAGATGCAGCTTGAGGAGTCCAAGGAAGATATGGCTAAGCTTGAAGAAGAGCTTAAGCTTCTCCTGCTGCCGAAAGACCCTAACGATGAGCGTAACGTTATCATAGAGATAAGAGGCGGAGCAGGCGGTGAGGAAGCTGCACTGTTCGCAGGCTCTCTTTATAGAGTGTATTCAATGTATGCCGCTTCAAAGGGCTGGACTATAGAGGTCATGAACGCCAACGAAACAGAGCTTGGCGGCTATAAGGAAATAACTTTCAGCGTATCAGGCGAGGGAGCTTATTCAAGGCTTAAATACGAAAGCGGAGTACACAGGGTTCAGCGTGTACCTGAAACTGAGTCACAGGGCAGAGTTCACACATCTACTGTTACAGTTGCCGTACTTCCGGAGGCTGATGAGGTGGAGCTTGATCTTAACGAAGAAAAAGATCTGAAAATAGACGTGTTCCGTTCATCAGGAGCAGGCGGACAGCACATCAACAAGACATCTTCCGCTATCAGAATAACTCACCTGCCTACAGGCATGGTAGTTGAGTGTCAGGACGAGCGTTCACAGTTCAAGAACAAGGAAAAGGCTCTGAAAGTTCTTCGTTCAAGACTTCTTGACCAGAAAGTTCAGGCACAGAATAAGGAGATCGCAGACAACAGACGTTCACAGGTGGGAACAGGCGACCGTTCTGAAAGAATAAGAACTTACAACTATCCTGAGGGAAGAATTTCCGACCACAGAATCGGTCTTACTATCTACAGACTTGAACAGGTACTCAACGGAGCACTTGATGAAATAATCGACGCACTTGCAACAGCCGATCAGGCTGCCAAGCTTGCAAGTCAGGAAGAAGAATAAAAATGTTTGACACAAAAATACTTGGCACTGACGAGGACAGCATAGCATATGCCGCAAAGCTGCTCTCACAGGGTGAAGTCGTTGGTATGCCGACGGAAACTGTATATGGTCTTGCGGCGAACGCTTTTGATGAAGCGGCTGTAAGAAAAATATTCGCCGCAAAGGGCAGACCTGCCGACAATCCTCTAATAGTGCATATATCTGACATTTCTCAGCTTGAGGGACTTGTGGATAAGATACCGCCCCTTGCTGTAAAGTGCGCAGAAAAATTTTGGGCAGGACCTCTCACCATGATAATGCCAAAGTCTGAAAAAATACCAATGGTAACGAGCGGAGGACTTGACACGGTGGGCATAAGAATGCCGTCACATAAGGTGGCAAGAGCGCTTATCTCAGCCTGCGGCTTCCCTATCGCCGCACCATCGGCAAACCTTTCAGGAAGCCCGTCGCCTACAACAGCACAGCACGTCCTTAACGATATGCACGGCAGGATACCTGCCATAATAGACGGCGGAGCTTGCGGAGTTGGCGTTGAATCAACGGTCATAAGCTTTGAAGGCGAGGACGGAATAAGACTTCTCAGACCGGGATTTATCTCAGCAGAGGATCTTATGGAGATCACCCCGAAGGTTCTTATCGACAAGGGCGTTTTGGAAAAGCTGGGTGAGAACGTAAAAGTTCGCTCCCCTGGTATGAAATACAAGCACTATGCCCCAAAGGCTGATGTGACTATCATTGACAGCAGTCTTAAAGCTTTCAGAGAATATGTGAAAACTCACGCTGACAATGACACCACTCTTATGGTGTTCACTGACAGCGATTGTGATGGGCTTGATATACCCCATATCTGCTATGGCGCAAATGACGAGGAACAGGCAAAAGAGCTTTTTGACGTGCTCAGAGAGCTTGACGATATAGGTGCAAAGAAAGTTTTTGCACGCTGTCCTAACAAAGACGGCGTGGGGCTTGCAGTGTATAACCGACTTTTAAGAGCCGCAGGCTTTCAGGTGGTGAAACTGTGAAAAAAACAGTAGTAGGGCTTACAGGTCAAAGCGGTGCAGGCAAGACAACTATATCGGGCGCTTTCAGAGAAAATGGCTTTGAGATAATAAACTGCGATATAGTCGCAAGAGAAGTCACAAACGCTGATAGCGAATGCTGTAAAGAGCTTGCAAAGCTTTTCCCAAGCTGCTTTGACGAGAACTATTCTCTTGACAGACAGAAGCTCGGGGAGATAGTTTTTTCAGATAAGAATAAGCTTCAAATGCTCAATGATACCATATACCCTTTTATAAACAAGCTTATTGACGAAAAGATAAACGCCACAGAGAGCGAGTTTGTTCTTCTTGACGCACCGACCCTTTTTGAAGCAGGTGCGGATAAGCTTTGCAGTGTTATCGTAAGCGTTGTGGCAGACTTTGGCATAAGGCTTGAAAGGATAACCAAAAGGGACGGCATTTCGGCGGAGCTTGCAGAAAAGCGTTTTTCTTCTCAGCATACTATGGAATTTTTCAAGGCTCACAGCGATTTCGTCATTGAGAACAACGGCTCTGTGAATGACACATTCCAAAAGACCTGTGAGGTCATAGAAACAATAAAGGAAAGATATAATGGCGGCTAATGGAAAAAACAGCAGGCGTAAAAAGAAAAGGCACATAAAAAAAGGTCCCGTACTCATAGCAGTCATACTTCTGCTGTGCGGTATAGGCTGGCTCACATATCTTTATCACGAGCAGATAATCAACAAGGCAAAGGATATTCCGAACTCTTTTTCATATCCTACAGATTATGAGGAGTATGTAATAAGATACAGCACCAAGTACAAGTGCGACCCTGTGCTTGTGTTCTCTGTAATAAAAGTGGAAAGCGGCTTTAATAAGGACGCTGTTTCATCAGTGGGTGCCAGAGGTCTTATGCAGCTTATGGAGGACGCATACGATTGGATAAAATATCGCCTTGACGATCAGCGTGACAACACCTATGACGATATGTTCGACCCTGAACTTAATATCCAATATGGCACATACTATCTCAGCTATCTTATGGAAAAGTATGACGGTTCAGTAGAGCTGACAGCGGCGGCATATCACTGCGGAATGAACCTTGTTGACAGTTGGATAGAAAACGGCACTGTTGACCCTGACAATTTCAAAGTCAGCGACATACCTGACGAAAATGACCAGACTTCAAACTATGTGCGCAAGATACGCAAAGCCTATGACAATTATAAGGATATACTCAACAGTCATGGGGATATTACAGAAAACAGTTAAGAAAAACCATGCGCAGGGGCGAACAGTGTCCGCCCGTTGTAACGCAGTTTCAATAAGAATACATTAAAAGGAGGACTTTACAATGGATAACAAGAAGAAAGAAAAGTCCGAGGGCGAAAAGCTTGCAGAAAAGCTTCTTTCGGATAAGAAAAACGGTGGACTTCGCCTTAGCGAAGAAAAGCTCAAAAAGGCAGACAAGTTCTGCGAGGGCTATAAAAGCTTTCTGAACACTGCAAAGACAGAGCGTGAGGCTGTTATCGAGGCAGTGGCTCAGGCTGAAAAAGCAGGCTTCAAGCCTTATGAAAAGGGCAAGAAGTATGACGCCGGCGACAAGTTCTATTTTGTAAACAGAGGAAAGGCTATCATACTTACAGTTATGGGCAAGGACGGTCTTGAAAAAGGTATCAGACTTGCTGCCGCTCATATCGACTCACCACGTCTTGACCTTAAGCAGAACCCACTTTACGAGGACAAGGAGCTTTGCCTGTTCAAAACACACTATTACGGCGGCATAAAAAAATATCAGTGGACAACTGTTCCAATGTCGCTTCATGGCGTTGTTATAAAGGCTGACGGCGAAAGCGTTACAGTAAATATCGGTGAGGACAAGGACGACCCTGTTTTCTGCGTAACTGATATCCTGCCGCACCTTGCAGACGCTCAGATGAAAAGACCTGCTCCACAGCTCATCAAGGGCGAGGAGCTTAATCTGCTCATAGGCTCCAGACCATTCAGAGATGACGCTGTTTCAAACAAGGTAAAACTCAACATAATGGCTATCCTTAACGAGAAATACGGCATCGTAGAGGACGATTTCGTTTCCGCAGAACTTGAAGCTGTTCCTGCATTCAAGGCACAGGACGTTGGCTTTGACAGAAGCATGGTAGGCTCTTATGGTCAGGACGACAGAGTTTGTGCATACACAGCTTTGCAGGCTATCCTCAAATGCAAAGACCCTAAAAAGACCTGCATGACCATACTCACAGACAAGGAAGAAACAGGAAGCGACGGCAACACAGGACTTAACAGCTCATATCTGCCATACTTCATTGCTGACCTTGCAAAGGTATACGGACTTGAGGGCAGAAACGTTATCTCTGCTTCCGAGTGCCTTTCAGCAGACGTAAATGCGGCATATGACCCAACATTCTCAGAGCCGTTCGAGATAAGAAACTCATCACAGATAAACTACGGCGTTGTTGCCACAAAGTTCACAGGCGCAAGAGGCAAGTCAGGCACTTCCGATGCTTCTGCTGAGTTTGTGGGCAGAGTAAGAAAACTCTTTGACGAACACAACATCGTTTGGCAGACAGGCGAGCTTGGCAAGGTAGACGGCGGCGGTGGAGGAACTGTCGCACAGTATATCGCAAACCTTGACATGAACGTTATCGACGTTGGCGTGCCAGTGCTTTCAATGCACGCACCATTTGAGATAACCTCGAAGATAGACACTTATATGGCATATAAGGCTTTCTCAGTTTTCTTTGCTGACTAATTTGATATCAAATAAGCATATCCGCTTTCCCATTTGGGGAAGGCGGATCTTTTTTTGTCCCCATTGCGACAATTTTTCCATCCAAGCAGTGCTATCATAATATCAAAGGGAGGAACGCCATGAAAATTTACATAGATATACTCCTTGTGACAAACGCCATTATGACTCTTATCATGCTGGAAGCGGCAGGCAGGATATGTCACAAGGTCATAAGTCCGCTGCGGCTGTTGACAGCTTGCTCGGTGGGAGGACTTTCGTCGCTTGTTATGGCTATAGACAGCAGAGGATATTTCACTGCAGTTCTTATTGTGGTGATAAAGCTTGTCAGTGCGGTATTCACAGTGCTTATAGCCTTTGGGTGTAAAGACCCTTGGCAACTACTTCGATACTTTATCATATACAGTGCAGTGGACGCAGTTTTCACAGGTATAGTGGTGACCCTTTGGCAGATATCAGGGAGCAAGGTGATTTTTTTCAGAAACCTCACTGTGTATTTTGACATCTCTCTATTTAAGCTTGCCCTTGCCTGCGGTATAGCATATGGTCTGCTCTGTCTTTATGAGAACATCACACGCAGGTGTTTCAACAGGGTCGCAAAATACGAAGCCATATACGAAAATGGTGGCTGTATAGTTAAAGTCCCTGCCATTTGCGACAGTGGGAATAGGCTTTGTGACAGCTTCACAGGCACGCCAGTGGTGGTTTTCTGCTGTGACAGGCTTTTCTATCACTATGACCTTGACCGTGACGAGCCTGACCCTCTAAGCGGTTTCAGGCTTATCCCCTGCTCTACTGTCAGCGGTGAGGGAATTATCCACATAACCGCCGCAGGGAGCGTAAAGATAATCGACGATAAAGACCGTGTACACAACGTCAGGTGCTATGTGGGCATAAAGCCCTCGCTGAACGGAAAGTCACGGGCTATATTCAACCCCGCATTGCTGGGATAATACAGGAGGAATACAAATGACCACACTTAAAACACTCGCTCTAGGGCTGAACAGATTTTTGAGCCGTTTGTTTTCAGACGACCCCGAAACTATAGATTACCTAAACGGTGCAGATTCGTTACCGCCGCCCCTAAACAAAGAGGAAGAGAAAAAAGCCTTTGAACTTCTTGAAACAGACCCGAAAAAAGCCCGAGAACTGCTTATCGTGCATAATCTCAGGCTTGTGGTATATATAGCAAAGAAGTTTGAGTCAACAGGCACAGGCATAGAGGATCTTATCTCAATAGGCTCTATAGGGCTGATCAAGGCGGTGAACACCTTCTGTCCTGATAAAAACATCAAGCTTGCGACCTATGCTTCACGGTGCATAGAAAATGAGATACTTATGTTTCTGAGAAAATCAAATCAGTATAAAAATGAAATATCCATAGACGAACCGCTGAATGTTGACTGGGACGGCAACGAACTGCTTTTATCTGATATTCTAGGCACCGATGACGACACCGTGAACAAGGGCATAGAAAGCGAAGTTGAGAAACAGCTTCTTCTGGAGGAGATCGAAAAGCTCTGCCCTCGTGAAAAGCAGATAATGAAAATGCGATTTGGGCTTTCAGGCAAAAAAGAAATGACCCAGAAGCAGGTCGCTGATGAAGTCGGTATATCCCAATCCTACATATCAAGACTTGAAAAGCGGATAATAAAATCCATACGACGAAATTTAGAAAAAATATGCTGATTAAAAGACTGGCGAACACGCAAAATGTTCACCAGTTTTTATGTTATATGGGATAATTTTGTTTTCACAGCAGTGTAATTCTTCTCAGAAATAGGGATCACCTTGCCATATGTAAGCTCTATTCTGTAACGGCTTATACGGCTTACATATTCAGGATTTACAAGATAATTTTCATGACAGCGCACAAACATATCCCTATATCGTCTTTCAAACACCTTAAGGCTCTGCACTGATTCAAATGAGCCGTCAATGGTATATATGACGCAGTGACTGCCACTGCTTTCCACATAAGCTATCCACGACCTATCCAGAAAAACAAGCGACCTGTCTACGCCATTTACTATCACTCTCTTTGTACGCCTTTCACCTGAACATACATTTTTCTTGTATATTTCTTCATAATGTACAGGATATATCCTGTCACGTTCATCATATTTAATGGCATTGGAAATGTGACAAAGCTTTATTTTTTCCTCGCCGTTCTCGCTCACCCATGAAAACTGTATCCTTTGATCTGCTCTCCCAACACTGCTGTCAGGCCAAATCGTATCCAAAATGAAAAACATTATGACCTCGCAGGATCTTTCAGTAAGACCTATGGAAAACACCTTTAGGTCGCTGAGCACAAATTCAAGCTTGTGTTCTTCTTGCGAAAAAGCATCAACAAGCGCCTCTCTGGTGCGTATCATATGCTTCTCAGCAGGACCTATCCACAGAATGTCTTCATGACAGGCATTAAGAAAACTGTCCACCTCGTTACTGTAGTACTTAGTGAGAATATCGGCTGAACGTGTTTCAAGAACTCTATATTCCATGAAATCAAATCCTCCGTTTGCTGAATTAATTTGTACATTTTTTATTGTTTCTTCTATTATACGACATTTTTATTATTTTGTCAATAATACTGACACAATTTCATTTTCGCAAAATTTCGACAGATAAACTATGTATAAATTCTTCAGAAGTTTTATTGTATTTTTAAAGCATATGTGATATACTTAGACCATACGATAAATGAAAGGAGAAGATATCTTGGCGATAGATAGATTTTATGCGGTGATACCCGCTTATGAGCCTGATGAAAAAATGCTGGCTGTTATTGACGATATATCTTCATTGACCGATTTTCATATAATAGTCATTAATGACGGCAGCGGCAAGGATAAGCTGCCGATTTTTACCGAAGCCGCAAAAAAAGCCATAGTTCTCACCCATGAGGTAAACAAAGGCAAGGGGCGTGGCATAAAAACCGCACTTGAATACATAAAAGAACATGAAGCCGATACTGTGGGCATCGTCATTGCAGACGCAGACGGACAGCACAAGGTGGAGGATATAATAAAGGTGTCGGAAGCCCTGAAAAGCTCCCCTGACAAGCTTATTATGGGTTGTCGCAGATTTTCAGGAAAGATACCGCTGCGAAGCAAATTCGGCAACAACATCACAAAATTCGTTTTCTCATTTGCCGCAGGAGTAAAGGTAAGCGACACGCAGACGGGCTTGCGTGGCTTTTCCTCAAAGCTTATACCTTTTATGCTGTCGGTAAACGGTGACAGATATGAGTTTGAGATGAATATGCTACTTGAATGTGCAAGAGAAGGCATAAGATTCTATGAAGTGCCTATCGAAACAGTTTACCTTGGCAAAAACGAGTCATCACATTTTAATCCTATCAAAGACTCATGGATGATATACAAGGATATCCTGAAATTCTCATGCTCATCACTTCTTAGCTTCTGCGTTGACTATATTTGCTACAGCATTTTTGCAATGATAAGCGGGAGCGTAGCGTTTTCTAACATATGCGCAAGAGTGATAAGCTCTATTTTCAACTTTTCGATGAACAAAAAGTTCGTCTTTAAAAATAAGGAAGACATTGCAAAGACAGCCGCAAAATACTTTCTGCTTGCCGCATTCATACTAGCTGCAAACACAATAATGCTGGAGCTATGTGTGAAATATCTCATACACAACAAATATATCAGCAAAATACTTATAGAAGTGCTGCTTTTCTTTATAAGCTGGGCGGCGCAAAAAAGTTTCGTTTTCAGAAAGAGGGAAAGAAAAATTGACGAATAAGACAAAAAAGCCAATGCCTGTTTGGGCAATGGTCATAACAGACGTCGTGCTTACAGCGGCAGCGATAGGCGTGTTCATGCTTTTTGACTACGTTATGCCGCAAAGTTCAGGAGTAAAGGGAGAAGTGATCGCAAAAGTTGACAGCTCCGCAGAGGGTAGCCTCACCCTGCCAAATGCGGCTGACAACTCGCAGAAAGAAGGCACAGCACAGGACGATAGCGAACCTGCAGTTACCACAACAGCTCCGCAGGCAGAAAAGGCTACAACCACACTGCGTACTGAGCAGACGAACCACAGGAACTGGGGCAATCAGGACACTGCCGACTATCGTTCAGACCAAAACGCTATAAGCAGTATAACAAACGGTGCCATAACCTCTGAGGAGCTTGGTTCGGCTTCAACTGACAATGCTCAGGTGACAGTATACAAAAAATCTATCGGCGAGGGCAGCAACAAGATAACCTATTTTGTGGCTGATGTTTATGTCACAAGCACAAGCGAGATAAAAGCCGCCTTTGCAGACGGAGAATTCGGTAAGAACATCAAGGACTCAGTATTCAGTATGGCGGTGGAAAACAACGCTCTTTTCGCCATAAACGGTGATTTCTATGGTAATTCAGAACGCAGTATCGTTATAAGAAACGGTATAAAATACCGTGATGATGTCAACGACGCAGACGTGTGCGTGCTGTTTACAGACGGCACAATGCAGACCTACTCCCCGTCTGAATATGACAGCGACGCTGTTATAGCAAAGGGTGCATGGCAGGCTTGGAACTTTGGTCCTGCACTTCTTGACGGAAGTGGCAACGTTCTTGAAACGTTCAACACAACAAAATATCTCAACAGTGCAAATCCACGTTCAGCTATCGGCTGTGTGTCGGCAGGCCACTATATTTTCGTGACAGTTGACGGCAGAAACGAAGACTACTCAAAGGGCGCAACTCTCAGCGAGCTTGCGGCTATCATGAGCGATGAGGGCTGTATGTCTGCGTTCAATCTTGACGGTGGAAAGTCCGCTATGATGTACTTCAACAACAGCATTGTGAACGCTCCTGACGGCGGTGGACGTGACCTCAGCGACATTATCTATATAGGAGGATAAAAATGAAAAGACTAAGCAAAATTCTCCCACATATCACGATAATACTTGCGGGAATGTTCATTGTATTCTGGATATTGGATATACTCAACCCTACAATGAATTTCATAAACAGAAAAATATCCAACAAGCTTCTGCTGGCATTTTGCATATCAGCCATAATAACAGCGATACTAGCGGTCTACTATCAGCGCAAGAGCGACAGAAAAGAATAGAACTAATGCAGAGTCACACGGCTCTGCATTTTTTATGGTCAGATTTTCCTAAAAAAAATCTGTATAGTTCCTGATTGAAAGGTAATAATTATATTATCACGGCGGCATAAAATGCTGCTTTTTAACAGGAGCGTGCGATGCAGTACAATAAAGTTGAGATAAGCGGAGTGAACACCAATGAGCTTAAAACGCTGAAAGAGTCGGAAAAGCTGGAGCTTTTGAAAAAAGCCCATTCAGGTGACAAGAAAGCCCGTGAGGAGCTTATAAACGGCAATCTCAGGCTCGTGCTGAGCGTTTTGCAGAAGTTTGTGAGCCGAAGCGACTCTCCTGACGATCTTTTTCAGGTTGGTGTTGTGGGGCTTATCAAGGCGATAGATAATTTCGATACCTCTCTTGATGTGAAGTTTTCTACCTACGCTGTGCCTATGATAGCAGGTGAGCTTAGAAGATTTCTTCGTGATTTTCAACCCATGAGGGTGAGCCGTTCTCTCCGTGACCTTGCTTATAAAGCAATGCAGGCAAAAGAACAGCTCATATGTGAAAACCAGAAAGAGCCTACTGTTGAGCAGATAGCAGACACTATCACCGAAAAGCCTAGTCAGGTGGTCATTGCCCTTGAAGCCATAACCGACCCGGTCTCACTCTATGAGCCTGTGTATTCTGACAACGGCGACGCTCTTTATGTGTTGGATCAGGTGAGCGACAACTGTGACGATAAAAGCTGGCTTGAAGAGCTTTCATTGAAGCAAGCCATGAGCGAGCTTCAGCCTCGTGAACGTAATATACTCTTCCTGCGCTTTTTCAAAGGACAAACTCAGGTGGAGGTAGCAAAAAATATTGGCATCTCTCAGGCACAGGTATCACGGCTTGAAAAAGGTGCATTGGAACACATCAAGAAAAGTATCTAACGTCTGTCGCAATACGTTAAATCGACATTTATGAATATTTTTGTTATATACAATTACATTAAGGTCACGTTTTTGAAACAATTTGATTAATAATATACCATTAAAGTTGCTTGTAGTCAAAAAATTTGATATAATATATATATGAGTTATTATGTTAAATCGTCATAAGGGAGTTGAAGTGTATGCTGACTGATTATTCGGTCCTTATTTCCGAGTCATATGACGGCCAGCATAAACTGTTGACCGAGGAACTGAAACGCAATGGTACAAAGGTCCATATATGCGGTGATACTGAAATAGAGCTTGAGATAGGTGCTGTAAAATATACTCCTGACGTTATCGTTATTGACTGCTGTAAGCTGGGATATAAAAAGCTTCTGCATTTTCGTGAGATACTTCACGAAGATGACATTCATCCCATAATATATAACATCTACACTTATGATGACACAGAAACGATCCGTATTCTTCTCGATTATGATGATATTCTGCACATACTTATGCCATACGACGCTAAGAACGTATGCCACTATATGCTTGACAAGCTAAAAAGGATACCTGTCGATCCTGATATCCTTAGACAGAATATTTCAAAGGAGATACATAGGATCATAACATCAACGGGCATAAACCGAAAGCATTCAGGATATGACCATATCTACTACATGATATTCCTTATCATATTCAAATATAGCGGTAATAAAGTACAAATAGGCGAACTTTATAAGGACATTGAAAAACAATACGGAAAAAATACTGCGGCTATTGAACGCTCAACAAGAAGTGCTATAGTTTCAGGCTGGGAAAAAATGAAGACTGTGGATAAGCAAATGCTTTTTGAAAGTTGCCTTGCTAACGGAACAAAGCCTACCAATGCAATGTACATAAACACCATAGCTTTATATATAAAGCATTTGTATAACGATCAGTTGGAGATGTATTACAAAAACAAAAACGATCATACATAGGACGATCCCCAAAGTGCATACCTATTATAAAGGGTATGCACTTTTTTTGAAAGGGGAAGGTTTCATGATATGTAGTTTTTCAAGCTTACGAAATAAAGAGGTCGTCAATATGCGAACAGGACTGAAAATAGGCTATGTTGATGATATAGAAATGGATACTCAGGGAGCGAATATAGTTTCACTGATCGTCTATGGCAAACCAAGGGCATTCGGTATCATGGGCAGAGATGAGGATATTATCATAAAATGCTCGGATATCGAGCTTATCGGCGAAGATACCATACTTGTAAAATTCAACGATAGTGCAGTATGCACAAAGAGCAGAACTGTAAAAATCGAAAATTTGTTAAAATAAATTGTCGTAAGCTCTTGAAATGAAACAGAAAATATGATATAATATTAAAGCAATTCGCACGGACAGGTTTTTGCCGTTGGTCCTGCCGTAAGACAGGTGAAAGCAAGTAAAGCCGTCCGGAGGATAAAAACATCTGCAAAAGCAGAAATCTAAAACCAAACAGGAGGTTACTACAATGGGAGTAGTATCAATGAAGCAGCTTCTTGAAGCTGGTGTACACTTTGGTCACCAGACAAGAAGATGGAACCCTAAAATGGCTCCATACATTTTCACAGAAAGAAACGGAATTTACATCATCGATCTTCAGAAGACCGTTAAGAAGCTTGAAGAAGCTTATATGTTTATCCGTGACATCTCAGCTAACGGCGAAGAGGTACTTTTCGTAGGTACAAAGAAGCAGGCTGGAGATTCTATCAAGGAAGAAGCACTGAGAGCTAATGCACATTATGTAAATGCAAGATGGCTCGGCGGTATGATGACAAACTACAAGACGATCCAGCAGAGAATCAAGAGACTTGAGCAGCTCCACACAATGGAAGAGGACGGCACATTCGACCTTCTCCCTAAGAAGGAAGTTGTTAAGCTGAAGCTTGAGATAGAAAAGCTTGAAAAGTTCATGGGCGGTATCAAGAACATGAAGAAGCTTCCAGGCGCACTTTTCGTTGTTGACCCAAGAAAGGAAAAGATCGCTGTAGCAGAGGCTAAGAAGCTTGGTATCCCTGTAGTAGCTATCGTTGACACAAACTGTGATCCTGATGATGTTGATTATGTTATCCCAGGTAACGATGACGCTATCAGAGCAGTTAAGCTTATCGCTGGTTGCATGGCTAACGCTATAATCGAAGGCAGACAGGGTGAGGACGCTGAGTCCGCTGAAGAGGCAGATAAGGTGGAAGAAGCTGACGAGGCTGCTGAATAAGAGCTGAAATTTCAGGCAGGCATTTATAGTATATTTGTCTGCCTATTTCGATATAAAACACTAGGAGGAATAATAATGGGTAAGGTATCCGTAGCAGAGATCAAAGAACTTATGACAGCAACAGGCGTTGGCATGATGGACTGCAAGAAGGCTCTTGTAGAAGCTGACGGCGATATGGAAAAGGCAGTAACACTTCTCCGTGAAAAGGGACTTGCTACACAGGCTAAGAAGAGCGGCAGAGTTGCAGCAGAGGGTATCTGCACAGCTGTAGTTAAGGGCAACGTAGGCTGCGTTCTTGAAGTAAACATCGAAACAGACTTTGCTGCTAACAATGATGAGTTCAAGGCTTTCGTTGCAGCAGTTGCTGATACAGTAATCGAGACAAATCCTGCTGACGTTGACGCACTTAAAGCAACAAAGATCAGCGGCGGTGACAAGACAGTTGAAGAGACACTTCAGGATCTGTTCATCAAGATCAGAGAGAACATGGTAATCAGAAGATTCAAGAGAATGGAAGGCATTCTTGTTCCTTACGTTCACGGTGCAGGCAGCATCGGCGTTATGGTAAAGCTTGATTCTGACATTGCAGCTGACAATGCTGAGCTCCTTGCTGCTGGTAAGGACTGTGCACTTCAGGTTGCAGCTATGAATCCTGCATATCTGAACAGAGAGTCTGTTCCTGCTGACGCTCTTGACAAGGAGAGAGAGATCATGCTGGCTCAGATGGCTGAGGATCCTAAGATGGCTAACAAGCCTGAGCAGGTTAAGCACAAGATCATCGACGGTAAGATCGGCAAATACTATTCTGAGAACTGCCTCCTTGAGCAGGCATTCGTTAAGGATGATAAGGTATCTGTTGGCAAGTACGTTGAGTCTGTAGCTAAAAAGCTTGGCGGCAAGATCGACGTTGTTGAGTACGTTCGTTTCGAGAGAGGCGAAGGCGTAGAGAAGAAGGAAGAGAACTTCGCTGACGAAGTTGCAGCAATGACAAAGTAATCTTTCTGACATAAATGAAAATCCCTCGGTGGTGAGCCGAGGGACTTTTTTTATGGGCTTTTGATTGTAACTTGTCAAGTTTTATTATACTGCGTCATTCGGCTATGCGATATAATATAAGTGTCTTCAGTATAGAGAGTGTCTTAAATATAAGATGCTCTCTTTTTTTGTTGACCTCTTTTGTTGAGGTCAGCAACAGAGGGAAAATAGACTTGACAGAATCCTCTGAAAAGAGGTATAATGATAGAAATGTAGTTGAAAATATAATGATAAATTCAATAGAAAAACCTATTGAATTGCCTATTGAGCAGAAACATACAGGTAAGGGCAATCCAAACGCTGTTCTTACTTTTGGTGTTGAACTTAATAATCGCCAGAAGGATCTACTCGAAAAGCTTTCTGAGTTTGACAGCAAAGTAATAGTCGATAAGAAAAGCGTTAATATGGCTGATCTTTCGGCGTTGACTGCTCACACAGGAGATGAGTTTGCATTGTTCACAAAGGGCAAGGATAGACTCATAATTCGTGGTAATTCCTTAATGGTAAATCTTGATATCGAACAGGCTAAAAAACTTGCAGCACATGGCTATCGTTGGAGTGGTCATACGCACCCCGGGATAGATATAAACGTTATGATGCCGTCAACAGGTGATAAAGAGATACTGAAATGCTTCTCACAGAACAGTAGCGTTATCTATGATTCCAAAGGAAATTTCCGCACGTTTGAGAAAGGGTGATACTATGTGTAAGAGATTTGACGACTGGTCACAGGAAATAAAAAACTTTTGCGACAAAAATGGATATAGCATTGAAAAAGCTAAGAGTCTTTCTCAATGCTGGGGTAAAGACGATCTGTTTTTACAGTATTTTGACCCCGATAGTGAAAGCGTTAGAAAAGGGTTGGGATTGCTTGACGAAACACCTATGCCTCTTGTTCTTTATATCAAGAGATTGCCTGATGGCAGACTTCTATTTAAGCAGACAGAACACACTAAAAAATATCTTGCGTAGTTTTTTGTAGTGAAACTGAAAAAACTATCTAAAAATATACTGGAATGAAAAATAAGATAAGAAGCGGCATCCTCTGAAAAGAGGGTGCCGCTTTTCTTTGTATATGAAGAAAAATGGGTATGAGTCCGAAAACCCATACCCTAAAAATATAATAAAGGAGAATATTAGGAAATAAGCGTTATTTCTTAGTAGTTACGCTCTTTGTAGAGGACCATGCACCATAGTACTTTTTACCCTTTACAGTTGTGTAGGACCTTACACGAACGTAATACTTTTTCTTGCCACTCAGCTTAGAAATGGTCTTTTTATCGGTCTTGTTGTTTGTAACAGTTACCTTTTTAGCTCCTCTGAACTTGGAATTTGTCGCATACTGAATTTCATAACCAGTAGCACTTCCCTTTTGAGCCCAGTCGATAAAGAATGATCTGCTCTTTGACTTAAGCTTCTGTATATTCTGCTTTGCAGGGTTTATCTTAAAGGTCTTAGTTACAACACCGCCATATGAGCCCTTGCCAGTAAACTTAATAGTAGCTGTGCCAACATTCTTATTGCTGCTGTATGAAACCGTGTAATCTCTGCCGTTTTTTAGTGTACTTCTTTTATACTTGAGCTTTGCTGACTGTGCAATAGCCTTGCCAGTAAAACTCTTGGTAGAAATATTTGAGATAGACACAGAAGACATATTCTTGGACGCTGTTACCACGTTCTTTATAGGAGACCATTCCCCATAGTATGTAGAACCTTTTACAATCGTATAAGAACGGACTCTTACAAAATAATTGTGTCCACGATAAAGACCGCTTATTGTGACTGTATCCGGCTTATTTGCCGTAAGTCTCTTTGTTTCAGCGTTTGTAAAGTCATAGTTTGTCGCATACTGAATTTCATAACCAGTAGCACTTCCCTTTTGAGCCCAGTCCACAAAGAAACCACCGTATCTGGTTTCAATCTTCTGAATGTTCTGCTTTGCAGGATTTATAGTAAAGGTCTTTGAAATAGAACCAGTATACTGTACAATTCCGTTAACGATCACGGTTGCCGTACCAACCTTCTTATTATTGATATATGATACAGTATAATCCTTACCTGCGACAAGTAATGTATCGTTTAGCTTTACAACAACGCCAGGCTTCATATATCCACCGTCATATTCATATATTGACGTTGAAAGCGTAGCGTCTGCTTCACTTATATCTATCCTAGCAAGAGCCGGTATTGTTGCCGTTTCAAGCCTTTCATGGCACACTGTACACTCTGTATGCATGGAGCCTGCTATACCCGGAGCCGCTTCCTTATCGATTATCCAATCACTTGACGTATGAGGAAGCTTTGTTATACCCTGCTTTTCAGCGACCTCTCCACAGATCGTACAGTATCTTACCTGTTCACCGGATTCAGCACAAGTTGGCTGTTTTGTTATTATCCATTCGTCTGCAGGTGTATGAGCAAGCTTATCTATGGATTTTCTTTCAATGATCTTGTTGCAGGTCGTACAGTATCTTACCTGCTCACCAGCTTCAGCGCAAGTAGTCTGCTTTATTACTGTCCATTCGGAAGAAGGAGTGTGTCCCTTCTTAGGAATAATGGTTTTTGTATAATAATCGCAATTAGAACACTTTTTTTCAGTATATCCGTCTGTTTCACAAGTAGCTTCAACTGTATTAGTTATATACTTATGACCAGTTGGCTGAGTTTCGTTATCATTGTAAGATTTTTTACATACGGAACAGGTGTGAAGTGTATATCCGCCAGTTGTGCAAGTTGGCGCAACAACCGTATCAACATACTTATGTCCCTGAGCTGCAACGTCTTCTGTATATGAGTCACCACACTTTGAACAAGTATATGTTACCTTACCACCGGTGCAAGGGTTGGCTTCACTTGTTATCTTATATGAATGTCCCTTAGCTGGAATTGTTGCTGTTTCAGTATAATAACCGCAGTCCTTACTTGTACAGCTTCTCTTCTGCTCTCCGTCAGTTGTGCAAGTAGGGGCCATTGTTATTTTCCAAGAGCCAAATGTGTGCTGATGAGCTGGGGTTATTTTAAATGTTTTGGAAATGGAGCCCGTATAGTTACCCATAAAGGTTACTTTTATAGTTCCTGTTCCTGCATTTATGTTATTCGAGTAGGATACTGTATAATCCTTGCCTTCAGTCAGACGTGTATCATTGTCACTCTTAAACACATTGATCTTTGGCTTTATCTCTGAACCGGTACATTTATACTGTCCCATTGAACCGTCGGCGAAGTTTATTCTTGAGCTCTTGCTTGTGAGAGCAAGAGGATTGATCGTATAGTTAACGACCTTTGTACCGATATAATCACCCATACCGGTTATAACGACGGAAGCTGTTCCTGCATTTATATTGTTCGTATACTGAACCGAATAATCCGGATTATCCACATATGGGCTTGCTCCCCAAAGTTCTTTTCCTTTATAGTATACAGTAACATTCTCTGGCTTTTCCTCATAACCACTGTATACAAAAGAGTCTTCAGAAAGCGTTACCTCAAAATCATTTGCATTTGGTGGGGCAACGTCTGTTAGCTTATACTTTACGCCGTTTTCTTCACAATACTTAGCGCAGGCACTGTTGGATGTGCAGTAGACCATTTTGACATTGTTGAGACAGTGTGTTTCAAATGTAGTTACTGTATCTGGAACAGTTATCTCTAATGACTTGCAACCACCAAAAGCAAATTCTTCGAGCTTCGTTACTGTACTTGGAATCTCAAACGAAGTAAGATTGGTACAAGCAGCGAACATTCCCGTATTAATAACACTCATATTATCTGGCAAAACCGCTGATATAAGCGAGTCATTATTATAAAATGCTCCAGAAGTAAATGTAGCATTGTTATTTACCTGTATGCTTTTAAGAGCTGTATAGGCCAAACAACCATCATTATATGTAAGGATGTTATCAAGATTTACGCTTGTAAGCTTTGAGCATCCTCTGAAGCAGTCTGTCGGAAGTTCTGCGATACCTGCTCCCATAGTTACCTTTTCAAGGCTCTTGAGGTTATAAAACGCTCCTTACTGCGTCTTTAGTAACAAATTCAGGTTGCTCTATTGCTGCAATTTTAACCGTTGCTCCCGTAAGCGGATTTACTGTTTCGGTTGGAAAAGTAATATCCGAAGCATTCCAAAGGAGACATTCATCGATGCTGCATATGCCGTCACTGTCTATTCTGTAGACGTATTTGCCGTCTGAAAAACCAGTCCCACCATAAAATCTCTTGTAATTTTTGCAGGCTGTCATAACAGGCGGATACACATTAGTATCAACGATATATGGGGTGCCATCAACGTCTACAACATTATTAACGTGATCCTGTGAAACATAGCTGTCTTCTCTTGCACTCTGCCTAAAAGAACAATGTATGCCCGCAGCTTCACACATATTAAGCATATAATTTGATGCTACTTGACAGTTTTCCTTTGCATCATCTTTGGCTGCGACATAATATGCTATTGCACGAACTTTTCCCCATGTGTCAAGGCTTGTGTCAAGATTTTCGATAAAAGTTTTTTCATCAGCACCATAGTAATAATCGTCAAGTGCAAATGAAGTTATAGAAGTAGAAGACATAACAACTAAAGTTGCCATAATGCCTGCTACAAATCTTTTAATAATATTTTTTTCATAATTACTCCTTTCCGCTTTTTTAGCAAATTATTATATATGTGAAAGACCTTAATTGTTGTTTTCTTTCCATAATTAATTATAACTTAAGTTATAAACATAGTCAAATTTCGAGCTTACAAAAACGACTTTCTATAAAATTTCGTTACAAATGCACAAAAGACAGCGGTCTAAAATATACTAGATGTACAAAGCCTTATAAAGAGTAAATCTATATATCGGTCGAATTATGTAAAAATAATTTTTATTTATTTCCGTTATTTATTGATTCTTTTTGATTACTTATAGCTCTTGACTTTTTATTAGCATTGTGATATAATAAAAATGACAAAAGGGTACTGCATAAGCCTATTGGCTAAGCGGTTTCTCCCAAAGATTTAGTGAAAGGAAACACCGTTACTTTGGTAGAGTAGGACGGTGTTTCTTTTCGTAAGGGTTTGCCAAAGAAAAGTCTATTCGCTCCTGCTGGGATGGAAATTCCTTGCATGGTCTGTTTTTTAGAGTAGGATGCGGATGATTTGACGGGTACATTGCATTTATTTCATCACACTTAAAACAAAGCCCCTCGGTGATAAGCCGAGGGGCTTACGACAGTAGGCGTAAAGAAGTTTTCAGACAAACATTGTAAGACAGGAACAGCAAGCTAAATTATTACCGAAAGGGTGCTTACAATGATTGATATGATTTATAACCTCCGTGTGGGTGATATTCACGCCGCTGAGTTCTCGGACGAGTTTAACAAGCTCTGCATACCATTTGAAAATTCACTGAACGAGGAGCAGATTGAAGTGTTCCACAAGATACTTGACTGTGTGAGCGATACAGCCGCCGCTGAGATGAGGGCTGCTTATAAGGTCGGTTTCAAGGACGGCGTGGCGTTGATGAAGAAAGTTCAGGACTAATTAAATCATAATACAAGTAAATGGGCTGTAATTTTCTTTGCGAGAAAAGTATAGCCCTTTATTCATTCGTCAATGTATTATTACCAAATATGATACGGATAGTATTTTTTTATTTACTCTTTCCTTATTGTATGTTAATTTCTTGATAACGCTCGGTCATTAGCTATAAAATCTTATAAAAATCGTCATTTCCACTTGATAAAATGCACAATATGTGATATAATGATATGGTGAATATACAGTTATTCTGTTCACTTAAATAAGTTTATATACAAGGAGAATATACTATGACGATTAGCGAAGGAATATCTCAGATTATTGAGAAAAGGAATGCAAAAGTTCCTGCGTTAAAACATAAAAAGGAACATTTGGAGAGCATCCTTGCTCAAATACAGGAAATCAACGCAATCAGAGATAGAATGCTTGAAAATGCCGATAAGCTAAAAATGAGTCCAGATGTGAGATCCTCCATTCAGTCTATTAGCACAATAAATTTCGAGAATGCTATGAGACAACTGATTGCATTCTATACTAATACCATTGAAAGATTCTCAAGACACGAGATCAATATAGCTGTTGTTGGCTCCGCAAGACAAGGAAAGAGTCAACTGCTTCAATCCATAAGCAATCTTGATAACAGTGTTATTCCTGCTTTTGCAAATAACGACTGTACTGGTGCAAGTTCTGTTATTAAAAATGTTCCTGGCACAACACTTACAGCTGATATTTCTTTTAGAGATGAGTTTGAGATGGCAGAAGCCGTTCAGGCTTATTTGGACAATATTTTTGGCGAAGGAGCTATTAGATTAGAATCGTTCGAGGGTATTAAACGGTTGAGTGTTTCTGATTTGGAGATGCGTATTCCAAAGGGTTCAGCAAAGAAAACAAAGTTTGACCACCTGAAGAAATATATTGAGCATTTTGATGAATGGAAGGACTTGGTTCATAAAGGACGTATTACCATAACAGATCCGAATGAAATACAAAAATATGTTGCTCAACATAACGGTGAAAAGGAAGGTTCCTCTTTAAGAAAAGACTATTATTACTATCTTGCTGTTAAGGAAGCTGTTATTTCTTGCGAGTTCAACAATCCTGAGACTGGTAGTATTGTGTTGCGTGACACTATCGGTTTGGGAGACACCTCTCTCGGTATCAGTGATAAGATGCTCGAAACAATAAGCGTCCACAGCGATGCAGCCGTGATAGTTCGGCGTCCTGAAACTGGTACTGGAAAATTAGACGAGACTGACGAGACACTGTACGACGAACTTAATAAAGCTTTCGCAAAGAGAAATATGAGTAAATGGCTGTTTTGGCTGATAAATCATACTACTCAGGACTCGATTTATGGTGAAAATTCTGATCGATGTGACGCATTCAAAGCTAAACTTGATTCATATGATTGGAGTATTGCTCAGAGCTGCATCGTAAACGCTGCTGACAAGCGTGAAGTGAATGAGCAGTTTTTGCCAACAGTTCTTAGAACCCTCATCAATAATATTGATGCTGTAGACGATGGCATCATGGTTGAAATGCAGGGACTTGCAGACAAGGTGTATTCTGAATTTAAGGCTATTCAGGGTATCATTAAGAATTTACTTATTCAAGGTACAACTGATGTTGTTGATACTACGGATTTCTTGGATAATAGATGGAACGAGCTTTATGATAGCGGTTTGATGAAATTGCTGAAAGAGTATAAGGACGAACTGTCTGATAATGGTTTTGTCAATATCACTTGACACATTTTATTCGAACAAGAATTATGCAACGAGAAAGATATGATCATAGTAGAGCTTTCTTCGAACTGCCGGAGGCAGCCCACC